>ERZ1034781.216-NODE-216-length-31681-cov-13.950262_pt1 | contig 31681 bp, 30 predicted proteins | sample MGYA00520700_ERZ1034781 | MGnify/ENA primary metagenome ERZ1034781 (study PRJEB33766, sample SAMN09781709) | gut metagenome | biome: gut microbiome | host: Homo sapiens | place: Madagascar | study: EMG produced TPA metagenomics assembly of the PRJNA485056 data...
TGCTCGATTACTTGTACGACCGCGATATCAATCGCTACCGTGCCATCATCAAGGCCCTCGGTCTTCGTAAGTAATCTGAAAGCAATTTGCTTTAAGACATTGAATCCCATCATTCTCATTGAGAGTGATGGGATTTTTTTATTTAGAAAAGTGCAAACTATGCAAACGGCTATATATAATAAGGAGGAAAAGTCAAATAGATTAAAGTATTAGAGAACCTACCAAATCATAGATTCTCTAATAATGTCTTCTTTACTTGAAGTTGATATTACGCATCTCAATATAGTATTTATCCTCAAAAGGAATCTTGATATAGCTGAAACCAGTAACATTAGCAGGAACATTCTGTATTGTAAAGGTTGCCTTTACTGGAATCTCAGGTTGAAGAGTTCGTGCTGCCAATTTCACTTCTGGAGTATAAGAATTTCCTTCCGCATCATAAGCTATATGGTTTCCGTATTCTATGTCTAATCCTTTAGCTGAACTTGATAGATTTTTAAAAGCCATATTAACCGTTACGGTATTACCTATCCGAGTACAATTACTGTATTGAACATACAATGTAGGAAGCGAACAGTAAATGTTGCTAAGATTCGTATTCTGTGCAAAAGTAACAGGAAGATTTCTCACTTCCAATCTGAGCGACTTATTAATATCTGAAGAACCTTGACCATGTTCATCATTGCACGTAAACTTTAAAGACTGGATTGATGTATATTTCTTATCATAATCTTTAACCAACACATAGCCTTTAACAGGAATGCCTACAGGCAGACTCTTCACGAAATCAGCATTTTCACCATTAATATAACCCTCTATCTCGTGATTTTTTCCGTCTGGACTATAAGCTACACGATAGCTTTCCATATGTGGTCCAGTAGAACCAATGCCAAACTTCACATCAGAAGAAGTATTGTTAGTCAACAACAATCTTACGACAACATCATCTCCCCAATGTTCACAGCCTGTTACCTTCAAGTCAACTCCATAAACAGTAAAGCTAGCACCTATACCCGTCTTGTTACCAAGAGAATTATTAGATGAAGAACTAGATAAACTACTAGAGCTGCTATTCGTTGAACTATTACTTGTGTCAGTTGTCAACACTTTCTCAGCTACCTTTCCTAATGTTTTCCAAAAGCTCTGAGCAGCAACATCTTGAACACTCACAAGAGCCAAAACCATAGTTATGGCTACCACATTTTTCTTATTCATATTTTATTTTTTATTGATTAAACAATTTAAAATAGAGGCAGGTTTTGAAACCCACTATCCTTACTTGGACTATCAAGGGCAATAGCTTCTGAAAGATGTAAACCTATTGCCCTTAATTCTTACTTTGCAGGATAATAAGTAATGGTTCTTGTCTCTACCCAAGAAGAGCCATTAGTTCTTCTGGCAAGTCTTTTAGTCCAATTACCTTTAGCATCCTTAGCTTGAACAGTATATGAAACCTTTATCGTAGAAGTCTTCTCCGTATTATAGTCCTCTATCTTAGAGATTGTCGAACTTACATTACCATCAGTCCCATAAGCAAACGTTGTCACAATCGACATTCCAGCATCCTCATAAGTATGTTTTGCCAACTTACCTTTAGCGTTGTAAGTAAATGTATCTTCACCACTACCAGGATTATAATAAGCCGTATAAAGTTCACCACTTGTAATACGTCCCTTAGCATCCCTTGAACATTCGGAATAAAGAGCATCACCACCCATTTTGACAAAGGTTCCTCCATTCCACTTCAAACAACGACCGTTCTGAGCAAAAAGAAGCACTTCTTTATTGGCATCTTTCGAAAAGCCTTGATAAATACAACCAGCCTTATGGTTCACCCAGGTACACTGCTTTACTTTTCCTTTCAAATCAAAGGCTGCCAAATCTCCTTGCGCCTTCACCAAACTTGGCATCAACATAAAAATCAATGCCAACATTACATAAACAATACGTTTCATAAAACTAACTATTTAAAATGTTTATCAGAAAGCCCCCACGCCAATAGACGTAGGGGAACTTTATTATTTTCTAAATTTAATTGTCTGAGACGAAGACTTCAGAACAAAGACACCAGAAGGCAATGTAGATAACAAATTACTCCATAAATCTGGCGAAGCTGCTAAAGTTCTAACAAGAATACCATTCATATCATATACCCTTACAGTCTCACCTTGTTTGAAGATGGAGCTGAAAGTTGAGATTTTGGCTATGCTTGTCGTACCATCATTAACCAATTCAAATTCAGCTATAGACTTATCTGAATTCAAAACATAAGAATATTCATTCCTACTCCAACCCCAATTATGATCAGCATAAAGGACACAAACACTATACTTGGAATTATCCGTAAGTTGAGGAGTTAGAGTATATGAGCATATCAATTTATTTGCAATAATCACATTAGTAACAGAATCCACAACAACTTCCTTAGATTTCTTATCAAAAAACAAAGCTTTGACAACAGCATATTTTGTTATAACAGCTCCCTTATCATAACTATCTAAAGAAATTCTTAAACCCAATTGTACCGAGGTGGTAAATTGACCAGTTCCTGCCATACGTTCTGACGCGGTACTAGTCTTTTTACTCCAAGAAACCAATTCGCAAGGATAAGAAACACCTTCTACATTATTTTCTATGTTATAATTATGATAAGGCTCCCGCTCATAATTTTCCGTTGGCATGAGGCTTGCACGTTCACCATCAGGAGTCAAATATTTGCACTTAAATTCGTAATTACCACTTAAAGGATAAGGCATTAATTCCAAAGGTCTTGTTTGCCCAGGAGTCCAATCCTTTAGAGAAGCCACTAAACGTTCCGCTCCATTATCCCTATTAACCATATAAACATTCACCGTTACAGGTTCCTTTACTTTATTAGCATACTGGAACTCCGGACGGACAGTTTTCAAGCATTCTGTATTCTCTAATGGGTTGTAACCTAACGAGTACGTTTCGTCAGGATTATATCCAAAAAAATGACACCATGCCAAATCTATTCCATCCAAAATCGGATAACTTGGTTTTTCCTTCACATCAATGTAGAAATCTTTGGCAAGAGAAATTCTTGTTTCTTTTTCAGGCAACATAACCAAATATCTACCTGCTGGCATCGTAAAACTATTCTCCACATTGATAGGAGAAAGCCCAACAGCTTTAACTGATGTATAATTATCATAGAGATGTTTAAATGAGAAAGAGCTCGTATTTGAAGTGCCATACACCTTACCTGTTTCTACATTTTTAAACTGCAAATACGAGTTGTTAGTAGATCCTTTAGCCTTGAGATAAAGATAGAACTTCGTACCAGCAAAAATCTCACTTGCAGGTTGAATATCCTCAATTGTCAGAGTTTTCACCAAGTCTTCACCTTCCAAACCATGAATAATCATACCAGTTCCTTTATTGACAATTTCCATGGTAGGAATAATCTGTTTTGGAGCAGGACATAATTGAATTCTGCCGTCAGCATCTTTGTAAGCCGTACGTATCTCATACACTCCATCCGCCACATCTGTTGGTACTTTATTAAATCCTTGCGACAAGTTCCAACGATTGATACTTGGCCATCCGTTAAGCGTCTCGTTATAGTAACCACCAGGCAAATTCTTGACGATTTTACCATCCTTAGCTAAAACCGTCGTAAATTCAAACTTTTTATTTTCGTATGTACTACTAATCAACTGGAAAATCATTTTTTCCTTAGATGTAACAATACTCGAAACAGACCGTGTAGAAATACTTGATTTTTGCTTACTCTTTACAGCATCACCCCTTCCTTCCTGCCAGTCACATACAACAAAAGGTTGGCAAACTTCATCCGAATAGTAAGCGGTAGCACGAGGCTTGATGCCAATAATCATACTATGGTCACAACGATAACCTTGCTCATAATTAAAATTACCGCCAGGATTAAGAACTGCTACATCATAATAACCGTCAGCAATGCCCGTCCATCCCCAATTGACATGAACATAATTTTGAGAATCAATGCCATCTATCACAAAACAATGATTTGCAGCAGGCTTAACATACATACCAGAGCCACCAGGTAAATCGCTAGCGGAATAGATAATAGGACGACCTGCAGTCAACTCCTCCTGAATCATACTCATCCACTTATCCGTAGAAATATGGTAATCGCTTGAATATCCCCAACCTATAGAATAATGGCTTTCACGAGCCACATACATACACTCGTAGTTATAATATTTATTGAGGGCAACAAACGGCATATTGGCACTAGTTGAGGTATAGTCAAAATCAGCTTTACATGCAATACCACACTCCAACATCAATTTTCCTACTGCATCTTTCTGAGTCTGTGTAATATCATGTTCGATATATGAATTAAGCATATTCTTCCAATCATAAGTAGTAGAAGAATAATCTATCTCATATTCTGTTTCAGAATCTACATGCGCATACTTTAGGCTACCTCCTCCTTTTTGATTTTGATGATAGTAGTTCAATACTTGTGCCAAAGCTACTGGTACACAACCAACTATAGCCGTTTGCTTTCCATCAGAAGGACATTTACAGTTATAAGGAGCACTCTGGCCCCATTGCGTTTTTATCAATGGAGCTACAGGAGTTACCGACGGTCCTTCCCAACCAGGCTCTTTTGTTGCCAAAGAACTTGAAGCCATGACTGCCTGATAACCAGTTAGCCAAGTTTTCATTGCCTCAGGCACATTGTCCACATCAAGACTTCCCGAGTCTGAATATCCTGCAACGGCAGTGTTTCCATTTCCTGTGCAAACCAAGGCAAAACCACCACCTTGCACATTAAAGGCATAGACCTCACCAGTACTTTTCGTACTAGAACTTCCAACACTTTTTGCATTCGCAGAAGTTGTCCCTACATCAAGTTTCGATGAAGACAATTCCAACTTGGCATTTCCTTTCTTCTGCTTTAAGAAATCTAAAGCCGCATTTTTAGCATCTTCTTCCGTTTGCGCCATCGCTGGAAGAGAAGCAAGGAACATTCCCAACAAAAAAGTTAATTTAATTTTTCTCATAAGATTACAATTTATTTTGATTTTCATTAATATTCCAAACAAGAGCAAAACTGTCATTTATACTTTTTTCAACATACACTTAGGAATATAGGCTGTAAAGATGGTACCCACCCCATTTACAACTATGCCAATTCTTGACTGTCCTTTGATTCGGCATACATAACCTTCTAAGCCTGCAAACTTACCATCCACGATCTTTACGACATCGTTCTTGGCAAACTTTATTTTATCATCGGCAACAAAAAGTTTATTATCATCACTAATCTCATTCCACCTGATAAAACTTTCCATCTGACACGTTGGAATAACCAAGGGGTTTAGGCCGTTCTTGCCTAAAGGCCGCCCTCTGTCATCCTTATGTGGAACATAATAATGATGGAAGAAATCAAGTTCTCCTTTCCCGATATACTGCTTCATCTCTTCCTCACTACTCTTCACAAACAAGAAATTGGGAATCAATGACACTTGGCGATGTTTCTTCTTACCTTTATATATATAGGTTTGTGTCTGTAAAGGCAAGAATGTTTTAATCCCTTTAGCCTCCAAAAAGTCTTTCGCTTTCTTTTCCTTCCCATAAGCAGCACGCATTAAAAACCAAACCGCCTCTTCCACATTTGCTGTAGAAGAGGCGGTTGGATTATTTTTATTAAGAATAGAATCTGTAGAGTTATCAGCACATGACTTAGATACATAGTCGGGGGACACTCCATTTTGTACACTACGGAGAGACATAATGTTTTTCAAAACACTACTGGAAGGAGAAGATTCTCCTGAACTTTGTCCTTTACTCAAAGAGACAGATTTGTTTTTATTAAGCATGAAGCACTCATGTTGTTAGACTATAAAAAAAGAAAAAGCGGGGATCATGCCCGTCACCCGTTCCACAAACTGAGGCCCTGAGATTGCCCTTCCCCGTTGAACGAGCAACCACAGACCCCACGCCGATATGATTAATATACTAAATGATATTATCATACAACGTGGCATCTACCAGTTGCCATGTTCTTGACAGGGAATTGAAATTTCTCAGGTTTCAGTTTGTCATGAACAAGCGCTTAGCAAACGCCATTCCCAATTTACAGAATGTCCCACTTCCCTACTCGCCACAATCAGCACATTAGAATGCCTCTTACAGCCATCGGCATGGGATACATTTGCAAAAATATAATAAATTATCGGAACCACAAAATTTTTCATGATATTTTTCTAAAAAACTTCATTATTCTTCTTATTATCAAGAAAAAGTGCTAACTTTGCAAACAGCTATATATAATAAGGAGAATCAGTATGATTGCACAAAGACTGCCAGAAGGAGTTACCTCTTTTAGAGAAATCAGAACAGGCAACTACAAATACGTTGACAAAACCGATCTCGTTTGGCAAATTGCCAATGGAAGGAAGTTCAATTATCTAAGCCGTCCTAGACGGTTTGGCAAGTCTATTCTTGTCGATACATTGCAATGTTACTTTGAGGGAAACAAGGAACTTTTCGATGGTCTAAAGATTATGCAATGGGAAAAAGACTGGATAAAATATCCTGTCATTCGATTCGACATGAGCATTGCAGGTAACACTGCAGAAGAAATCAAGTCTTATTTTGACTATGCCTTCAGCAATTACGAAGAGCAATACCATATCACCTCTACGAAAAAATCTTCTCTATCAGTCAGATTTACCGAAATATTAAAAGTCGTACATCAGTCCACAGGACAACCTGCTGCTGTTTTGGTAGATGAATATGATGCTCCTCTCCAACACTCTTGGAAAACTCCTTATCATAAAGAATGCACAGAGGTTTATCGCCAAGTCTTTGCTGTACTAAAGTCGTCAAGTACTGACGAGAGATTCGTGTTTATTACAGGCATCACTAAATTCACGCAAATATCTTTGTTCTCAGTACTCAACAACTTGACAAACCTCAGTGTCTTACCAGAATATGTGGCAGTATGCGGCATCACCCAACAAGAAATTATCGAATACTTCCATGAAGAGTTGGTTGAATTGGGGGAAAAGAACAAATGGGATAAGGTTACAACATTACAGAAGCTTAAGGGTTATTACGATGGTTATCATTTCAGTGGTGAAAACATGACAGACATCTTTAACCCATATAGTCTAATATGTGCCTTAGCTCAAAAGAGAATCAAGAATTTCTGGGTAGCTTCTGGTGCAACCACCCTATTATCTAAGTTTGTTGACAATATCGAATTGCGAATCAAGAATTTCGAGAAATGCTACATTGACAGAGACATTTTAGAAACATCAGATGTTACAGGAGGTGGAGCAGAACTTTTCCTTTACCAATCTGGATATCTGACTATAAAAGCCGAAGATGAGTGGAGCTACACATTAGGATTTCCAAATTACGAAGTGAGAAAAGCCCTCTATTCGATGGCACTTCCTGCTCTTACCGCTCGTTCACAGATGGACATTCAAACCATGCAAATCTCATTCTACAGAGACATGAACCTCGGAAATATTCAAGGAGCAATGGATGCTCTGAAGCAACTAATAGCTGACGTGCCATATAGCAACAAAAAGTTAGCCAGCATGGATATGGAAGAGCGTTATCGTTTGATTATAACTTCCATCATGTATGCCGTAGGATTACGTCCGCAAGTGGAAAAGATGATTAGTACTGGCAGAATCGACATTGTGGTTGAAGCCAACAACTACATCTATGTGATAGAGTTAAAACTCAGAAACAATGGAGGTTTAACTGCTGCCAAGCAACAAATCATCAACAATAATTATACTGCCCCATTCCAAGCAGAGAACAATAAAGTTGTTGCTCTCGCTATAGAACTAGATGAAATGGGTAAAGGCTTGATTGATTGGAGCGAAGTGGAATAATAACGCAAAATTTCCCCTATAAAGGAAAGATTTCATAGAAAAGCTTCCTTTATAGGGGAAATTCTTATTAAAAATCATCATCGTCATCCATTCCGGATGCCAAATTCTTCATCAGTGATTTCAGATACTTCACTCTGATACCATAATTGAAGCTTTGGGTTGTACTGACACCAGCATAATTGATAGCCACCAACTGCCCCTTGTGGTTAACCACAGCAGAACCACTACTACCCGGCAAAGCAGGAATGGAATACATAATCTGGTCGGAAGCACGCTGACTAACAGTGCCCATATTAAACTGAGCCTTGATACCATCCTTGGTCTGAGCCAACGAAGGACCACGATTGAAACCAGTCAGGAACAGTTTATCATTCTTATCAGATCCAAAGAACTTGGCAATACTCTCCGTAAACGAATAATCCTCCAAAGGATCATCATCCGGAACCTCGAAGATATACTTGCCTTCCGGTGTCTTCTTATCCTTCAACTGGATGACAGCCAAATCATGTTCGTGATCAACCTTCAGTACTACACAAGATGAGAAATCAGAATTGCTGGTAACAAAAGTATTATTATAAGCGATACTTACACGGTTGTGATATCTCACCTCCGATTCACTTGGACGGATGTCACTCAGTCCATTGTAAGTATCAGCATACTCTTCTCTCTGACTTTGAATGGCATCACGGTATTCACGGATACGGTTGAAATCATCCATGGAATAAGCATCACTATAATTCGCTTCATTATAAAGCGCCTGAGCCTGCTCCAACTTTTCGCCTAAGGCATAATACTGTTCTGCAACCTGCTTCTTCACACTTTCGATGACAGCAGCAATCGACTTATTGATATCCTTCTCCGTACGGGTACTGGAAACAACATGCGCATTGGTCACGATTTCACCATTTTCAGATACAAAGAAACCCGTACCAAAACCATTAGACAAGCTTACAGAGTCCTTATCTGCCGTCAAGCCTACGATGTCTCCATCCTCATCAAAACCAGCAAAATAAAGAGACTCACCATTGGAAAGTTCCACCTCATAATAGCTCTGGTTCTGAATGAGAACCACACCAGAGGCCATCTCCTCTTCAATGGAAGATTCAGATTTGTTGCCGCATGAGGTAATCAATGCGGCAACAAAAGTCAAATAAAATAATATCCTTTTCATTGAGGACTATTTTTATAGGATTAAGAGCCCTAATCCAACTTAGAGAAATCTACATCGTCAAGAGCAGCAACTGAATTCGTAGTATAATCAGAGCCCCCAAGGTCTTTCAGCAAATCAGCTGTTGTCTGTGAGATGGTATTCGCATCTGTCAGACCCAAATCAGAAAGAGTTTTTGAATCAACTTTCGCTGCAACAGGCTTACCTTCATCATTGAATGCCTGAGAGTAAGCTTTCAACAGTTTTTTCTGCTTACCAAGAGACATCTTCAACTTATAGGCTGACACGATATCACCAATACTCAACAAACCACCGGTCAGCGAACCGATAATAGCAACATCCTTCTTACCCGTCAGAATACCGAGAAGCAAAGGAGCACCTACCTTGGCAGTAATACGGAGCACTGCATTGTTAACCTGCTTAATCTGCGCATCAACAGCCTCTTTGCTACGCTTGTTACCATTCTGATCAATCAGGAATACGCGATATGCTGGAGTACCATCCTCATTCAGAACTTCTTTACCGTCAGCATCAGTTTCAACAACTTTCTGAGCAGAATAAACAGGAACATTACTCCATTGAACTGTAGTTTCTGTCACATTGAATTGCTCCAAGAGCGGTTTCAGCAAACCATCAACAATACCAGCAGAAGCATTTACACTAAACACCAAAGCAAAAGCTACGAGAGCTAATTTAAATACAATAGACTTTTTCATAAGTAATAATTATTATAAGTATTTTAATTTTCAAGATACATTTTCAGTCGGAACTGGCGCATGGTATAGTCACCTTGAGACTGAGCCATCACGTTAGACATATCCAGGAATTTCACCTTCGCCTTTTTCTTGTAACCGACAGGACGGAAGAAGAAGCCAGTTGGTAAATCAGAACGTTTCAGATGCAGATCGACAACACCATCAGCTCCTGAAGTTCCCACCTGACTAAAATCTTCAGACTTACGGATTTTATGAGCTAAATCTCCGTCTCTGGTGAGATTTCTCATCGCAAAGCCCTCATCACCATAATAAGCCCATACCTCCACATTCTCCATCGGACCCGTTTCCTGGAAACCAGAATAATCGTTTTGCCATTTCACGACGGTAAAGCGCAAATCAAGAGGTATCTTATCGATTTCCTGCTTGAGTTTCTCAATACCTTTAGAATAATAATCACAAGGATTACGATTGGAGAGATACTGGAACATCTCCAAGGCACCAGAGGCACAATCTACCAACTGCTTTTGAGAAATGGTTTCACCCTGTTTTTTCCAACCCAAATATTTATTGAATAATCCATTTGCATATCTGGTATAGAGGATACAAGAATCACATTCTGCAAGATTGGCATTGATGACAGGAGTCAAATCAACCTTAAAGTCCTTAGCACTTTTCACATTCATGAAAGTACGCTTGGCATCCTCATATCTGCGCATCTCAAAGAGGCGTGCAGCTTCAGCCATCAAAGAACCTGCCTCGGTTAGAACCTCCGGCTTGACAGAAAGAATACCATAAGTGGTCTTTTTGTCTGCAACTAAGTTTTCTACTGATACAGAAAGCCGGTTGGTGTTAGAACCATAGACGACAATGTTCTTCATCATCAGCCATTTATCATCCAACTCTTTGAGTTCATCAGCACATTTATCCCAGTCGTCCAAATCCTTCTCTTTATTTTTGCCGGAATAGTTTTCAAACATCTTCTCATAATTCCTACATCTTTCATTAAGCATTCTGAGTTGATCTTTCATAACACGAATACTGGACATAGGAATGGTCACGATGGTAACATATACCTTATCATCATTCTTCTTTTTTGTCTTGGCAATACGGGCATGTAAATCCGGACTAACCTTACATTGCAAATCGGGATAGGAAGAAACAAACTCTACTGCAGTACTGTCAATACTCAAAATTGGCTCATAAAAGTTCTGTTCATCCAAAGCGATAGGCTTCTCTACTTCTACAACAGAATAAGCCTGCAACAGACCCTTTTTCAGATTGACAGTAAAACGGGAACGATTGATATCGCCTCGTTTGCTGACCTCTACCTTAGGAAGTTTGCATTCATCAGGATTGACAATAATCTCATAAAGATAATTATTATTTCTATTACGCCCCCTCAATACAGATTTTGCATTAGGCGAGTTCAAGACAGTCACCACCAAGTCAGAACGCTTGGAGAGAACCAGGATGCCACTACGCCCAGCGTCGTCAATAAGGTCTTGCTCAGCAGTTCGCTCGCAAGACACATATTGAGACTGCGCCCAAGTAGTCAATGTAAGAAGACATAAGCCTAAAAATACAAATAACTTTTTCATACGCAATAAAGTAAAATTCTACTCTCGAATGATTCCGGCTCCCAAACCGCTCAGAGACATGATGCCAAGATTTGGTTCCTGCTTTTCCTTACCAACATACATTGGCTGCCAAGCACGAACATGAACTACAGGCTCTCTTCCGTCATCAAAGAATTCCCACATCAAGAAGAGGTAACCCTCATCACTATAAGTGCTGGACTTCCATGACTGCTGAAGGCGTACGCCATAGAACTTACCGTCTTTTGACATCGAAATACCTTCTCTACAGCCTCCACTTGGGAAACCATCAGGACCAATCTGCTTAAACTGTACATCAATCCATTTGTTACGAGCAAAAGCACGTCTCAAGTTGGCCATATACTGAGTTTTTGTCTGCTCGGTATATTTTACCATAAACTGCGCCTTCTCATTTTCATCCATTCCATTCATCTTTTTCATGATGACATTACCTGTAATGATACGGGCGTCATCAGCAAAGAACTTTCCGATAGTACCCAAATCTTTCTGGTTGTATGCAGTACGGAATTGCTCCACATATCTCATCACAATCATCTCTCTTTCCTGACTGACAACAGACTTAGAGCCACAACGGTCCATACTCATACCGGTCTGAGAGTCCATCGCAAAGCGGAAATCAGTGATAACCCCTCTGGAATTAAATTCCACCACAGCATCCTGATAAGTATTTGTACCGAAATCCTCACCTTCTGGTGTAATGATCAGAGGGATGTGATAGACGGTCATGGTACCATTTGCAAAAGGCCAGCAACGTTCTACTACATCCTCATCATCCACATAAAACGGAGTAACAGCCCAAAGACGAGCCAAAGATTTCTTGGCAAATTCAGTCATCTGAAGATTCTTTACCGAAACGATATCATGCGAACTTTGGGCACGATTGATTTCAGTGAGAACCTTAGCTAAGTTTCTCTCAGCTGCATCCATTCCAGAAGGGCGAACAAAGCCCTCATCTACGGTAAGTGTAACATCAACTGCCATCGCCGCAGAGAAGCTGGAAATGCAGAAGATCAACGTCAATAAATATTTAATAGACTTTCTCATAATTAAAATCTTTTATTCTAATTTCTGGAGATTACTCATTTATGATAAAACCAATCGCACCACATCCCGGATAGTTATTGGTGGTATCTTCCTGTCCTGTCTTCACATTTTTGCGAGGTTTACCAGGAGACAAAATGGCCTTTACTATCCCATCTTTATTATACATAGCTAAATAATACAATGCTGGATTATCCAACTTGGCGTAATAATCATAAGTTTTGATCTTACCAGATTTCGTATAACCCATAATTTTAGCTGCCACATCTGTATATTGTGTCAAGGCTGCCAATTCTACTGCAACAGCAGGAAATGTTGTTTGAACGGTTGAAATCTCCTCCACCTGAGAAGTCGCTGCTACAGGAGTATCCACATCTGCTACAGGAGCATTTACTTCCTTGGAAATAATGGTTGCATTATCACCTTTCTGGATATCGCTTTTTTTGACGTACATAAAACTTCTGAACATGTTTCCACGAGGCAAAGACATGGTCGTATAAAGTTCCTGACGGTTGTTCAATACGAAGTTGGCAGTTCCCTTCAGTTTTTTCTGACTGGCAGCCCACTTGTTTATCTCATAATTCAGTATTTCTTCAGCCAAGTCTCTTGCATCCTGTTCTGTCTCAGCCGTAGCCTCGCCATAGATATAGAGATTGCTTTTCTTGACTGATGCAATCTGTTTTTTCTGCTCGTCAACTGTTTGAGCATGAAGTGTTCCACCAAAGAAGAATAACAATAGTAGAACTAAAAGGTTACTTGATTTCATACTTATACTCGTCTTTTATATTATCTGTAAAATACTTCTCTACAATGTTTTGCAAAGGTATGTAAGGATACAGCTTTGCATCTACTACATCGTCCTTACCCTGCAAGAGGCATATCGGGAAACGGAAAGAAAGCACATGATTGTAAGCCAAAGGCTCATTCAAGATAAACAGTGTTCCCGACAATTCCTTTTGAGAAACGGTCTTGATACCCATATATATTTTCGCTCCCTCTGCCCGACAGAAAGAAACAAACTGCTGCAAGGTAACAAGGAGTGAATCTGTCTGATAACCATATTTGTCAACCGCCAGTCTCAGGGAGATTGCATTTCGGAAAATGCCCGTCAACATGATGTTGTTAACACTCTTGGCTACACTTCCTTTACTGCATACCAGTTCTTCCTTGCCATTGACAGTCCTAAAATAAAGTTTACTGCTGATCAGATTGCTCAGGTAGTTTCCATTATCTAAGATCCTTGCATCCTGAGAAGTGGAAACCTTGGCATTCTCCCACCCTTTAAGAATTGTCTGATTGTCTAAAGAATGATGTTTCGGCAAATCTCTTACCAATAGGGAGTCCATCTCTATCATATTGCAACCTTTGATCAACTGGCAATCTGCCTGAAAAGCAACAGTCACCGGTTTTCCTTTTACAGTCCAAGTAACCCGATAACCACGTCGCTTGATGTATTGTATGGAGAAAGGACAGTTTTCATTGACCATGCGCAACATATTGATGTTTCCTTTCGTGATAACCACATTATCAACATCCAAACGCTGTTGCAGCGTCTTTCCATCCAGCAACAGGTCAAGTTCAAGCAGGTAACGCTCCAGGAAATCAAAAGCCGGAGATTCGCCATACGCAGCCATCAATTCATTGTGGAAAAGTTTATAACCAATATGGCAGACATCACCAAAGGCATTGGTTCTGATTCGCAAAGGTTTCCCCTTAAATGTATATAAGGTATCATTATTCGTATTCTTTCCTATAGTATCAGGCAGGTTCACTCCCACAGCATTCGCTATCTTGGAGAGACGAACATTGTAGTATGGTGTGGCGACACATATCTGTGCCGCCATCACCAATAATACTATAGTCAGTTTACGTATCATGGCTTCACTGCTGTTATATCACCATCATGTTTCCAATAACCCATACCGCCAGAAGGAACTCCGTTACGGAACTCGCCCTCATAAGTATCTCCTGGATTAGCCACATAATCTTTAGAACTGATGATGCGATGTGTTCTCTTGAAAACAATCTTACCATAGCCATGTGGCTTGCCATTCTTGCTTTCACCATAATAAACACCATAGCCCAAGTTGATACTGCCACCTGGAAGGGTCGTCTTTGGCTTATACACTGTCACCTTGACTGTTGCAAATTTATCACCAGCCTGAGCTGTAATACTTACAGTACCTGCCTTCAATGCCTTGACCAAACCAGTTGCAGAAACAGTTGCAACAGAAGCATCTGAAGACACCCAAGTGATAGGAGCCTTAGAATAATCCGGCGCCTTGGTAGCAGATAATTGCTGAGTTGCACCAACCTTCAAGGTTGCAGTAGCCGTATTGGTTGTCAAACCTTCTACTTTCATAGAATCAACCAAACCTGGATTTGGGCCTGTCGGCGGTGGTGTGACAACTTTTTTCTTAGGCTTAATCGTATATTCACAAACAGCCTTGATGCCATCTACACCTTCAAGAATCACACGTACTTTACCTGTACCTTCCTTTACTGCAGTTACGATGCCATCATTAGAAACGGTCAGCGTTCCATCCTTGCTTGCCTTCCATGTAAATGTACCTTCGCAACCATCTGGAGAGATGGTTGCACGCAAGGTATCCATATCACCAACCATCAAAGTCTTTTCTGTATGGTTGAGCATGATATCCTTTGGAGTAGGAGACTTCAACAAACTATAGACACCATAGCCACCACCGCCAAGAACAGCAAGACCACCCACTGCGATAGCTGCTATCAAAGGCCATTTAGGACCACCTGGAGGAAGTTCCTGCAAAGTATTCTGCTTACAGCAAGGGCAAGGAGGAATTCCACCCAAAGTATCAATAGCAGGAATCTCGATAACTTCATTCGCATCTGCTTTGGCACAAACGCCAAAGTTCATACATCTATATTTTACTACATCTTTCTTAGCCATATTCTTTATAAATTAAAAAGGTTTATTATACTGAATAGATTCAAAGGCTTATAGGAATAACTTCTAAGCCTTTGAATCTGAAACTTTTTTTAGCTCAATAAACTACCAAAGTCGATACCACCAACATTACTTGGAGCAGCCTTCTTTGGCTGAACCGGTTGCTGGATAATCTCAAGAGCTTTCTTGGTCCACTCTACGAACTCAAGGAACTCAGAAGAACCCTGATTGCCACCACACTCTGGCAAAACAACCTGTCCTAACAACTGCTGGATCTTAGGAACTAAGGTTTGCTTACGGGTATTGATATTCATCAGAGTTGTACCCGCTACATCCTCATACTTTTCCTTCAAACTCTCACCGAGACTCTCTGTAAATTCAGCATTATAACCTATCTCGATAAACTTAGAGCCTAATGGTTTCAAAGATTCCAAACCGAGCAATGGGTCCTTGGATACAATACCGAAGGCTGTACGACCTGTACCATCCATCAAATCGCCATGTTTGATATAGTCGATAGAATAAGCGATGATGGCGTATGGCATGTAAAGCGCACGGATTTCTGAGCCCTTCAACTCAGCCTGCAACTCCAACTTTGGATAATCCTCACCTGTGCCCTCAGAGTGGAGAACAACTCTCATCTGCTTGCCTTCTGTACCATTTACCAAGAGATCGTAACGCTCCTTGTAGAATGGCAGATACTTCAGACAACGGATTGGGAAGCAATAGGTAATAGCCTGGACGGTCATCTCGTTCTGACGGGAACCGTTCATATCAACATATACCTGAATTCCTGCTTCAACAGAACCCTTCAGCGCATCTCTCAACTTGTTAGCGAACTTGGTCACCTTATCATTACCCTCAACCTTTGGCAGGTTGACAAGTACAATCTTACGGTTGATATTCAAGCCCTGCTGCGGAACAGGATTGTTCTCACCACCAACAGCACTCTGAAGTTCAGCAGGATTCAACTGCAAGAACACACCACTCTCGATGATCACCTTCTTGGCAAATTCCTTCAAAGAATCCTCATCAGTATAGCGCTCACTCAACTGCTCAAGAATGTTGCGGTTGATCAGTTTGGTATTTGCCTCAACCAAGATATCCTCATGGATAGCGATTGACTTCTGGCGAACTACAGTCTCCATCAGATCTGCCAAAGAATCCTTATCGATAGTGGCATTGGCACGACTGAATGTAGCATCAGCACCTATCTCCTCTACGATGCTGGCGCGAACGGCATCAGCCAATCCCTTCTGATGTTTCTTATCCTTGATCACCTGCTCTGTGAAGTTCTTCACACGCTGCTGATCGTAGAAGCGGATAACAACCTTCTGTAAGTTGCTCAAACCATTATTTTCATCATTGCAACGGGCAGCAATCATCGCCTCATTGTATTCAATAGCCTCATTCAATGTAGCTACAAAGATTTCAATATCGCTGCGCAAGCCAGAAATCAAGTTGCTTACCTTAGCTAACAACTGCTGTGCGAACTCAGCACCCAAGACCTCGCAACGCTTCACCATCAACTTCTGTAAGATGGTAGAATGCTTGGTCAGATACTTACCCTTCACCAATTTCTGGATCAGCACACCAGCAAAATCCTTCTTGTTCATCTCACGCATCTGGATGAGCTGGTCAGACTGCTGACGGGAATTCTGAGCAAGCGTCTCCATGTTCTTACGCTTCTTGGCAATCTCATCAGCGATGCAGTCAACCAACTGCAACATGTTATAGAGAGACAGATCGCCTACCTTCCACTGGTCGAAGATATACTGTTCGATACGACTGCGAATCTCACGAGCATGACTATCGCAGGCAGCAAGTTTATTCTCGTAGAACTGCTTAGCACCGCAGTTGCGGAACAGTTCGTTATAACCCTTCTCGCAGAGTGCTTCCAACTTAGCCAAAGGCTGGTTTTCCTTCTCAGCAGCCATAGCCCATCTTGGAATGATACCAGCCCAATAAGGAGCAAAAGCACCAAACTTATTCTCTTCGTCCTTGAGAATAGGGATTTCAAGCATCAGGTGCTTATCTGTAATACGCCACTTCTCCTGCAAGTCTGCACTGGCAGCAGCAGAATTGAAGTCCTTGTTAGCAGGAGCATCACGGTAGCCTAAGTCATCACTCCAGTTGCCATAACGCATCTGCAACAATGCCTGACGACCGAATGAGTATGTGAAATATTCAATAATTTCCTCTTCAGGAATGATAATACGCTTGAAACCGAAAGAGCTGACAGCCTTTGTACGATAAGGAACAATCTGTCCTGGTTTAGCCTTTTCATAATATTCCATTGCCCAGTCAGCAATATTCTCAAAAGAATAACTACGCAAGAACTCCTGAGTATTGTCATTGACATCGAGGAAGATACGGCTATAAGTAAAGTCGGCAAGAATCTGTGGCAACTCATGATGAGACTCTACGAGATAACCATGTTCATTGGCATTGCTATAGAGTATCAAACCATCAGCAACCTTTCTTACCTTGTCCAACTCCATTCTTTCGTGAAGTCCGGAAACATCGTATGGTTTGAAATTACCAGAAAGCAAGGCATTCAATTCCTGCAATGCAGCATATCCATTAGCATGATACTTGCCAGCATCACTCTTTCCTGGAGGTGTAATTTCAGGAACCATCGCATTGACAACGATAGAAGTACCCGTCTTTCCGTCCATAGACAACATATCCTGGAACTGTGGCATCATGCGGGTTTGGGAAATCACATCAATAATAGAGCCAGAACCTGTACCACCAGCCAAACCGGTAAATATATAAATATTGGTACGCTCAGCATGAGTAATCTTGTTTACCCTGTTGTAAGCACCCAATAAAGCATTCTTGTAATTCTCAACACTTGAACCGAAGAGGATACGACCAGCACGGCGCTTCTGAGCTGCAGCAGCACCCACCTCACCGATTGTTTTAGCCATCACCTCTCCATCACCGATCAAGCCTTTCAAGCCTGGATAGTTCTTTGGATTAGCCAAGATAGATTTGATGTCAACACCCTTAACGTTGACAAACTCATTAGCAGTGAACTGCGCATTCTTTCCCAAGACATACCAAGTCTTGTCGCCAGGCATCATCTCCTCTGTGCTTGAATCCACATAGAGGAAGGCGATAGGAAGTTTAGCACGCTCATCATCATTATACTCCTGATAGAGTCTTTTACGGAAGGCCTTCAGTACTTTTCCACCAGTACCGCCCAAGCCTATAAGAATGTGATTTTCCTTCATATTATATATTCTATTAGTTATTATCAGTTTATATTCATCAATGAGAGATATCAATATATTCCCAAGTCCTCAAACGACTCATCGAAATTGCAAGAAATCGGACGTTTTCTGGCAAAAATAGCGATGACAACAGCAACGACTATCACGAAAAATGCCCACCCCACTCGATGCCATATATAGGAATTCAAGTTGCTACGGAAGGTTTCTGCCATAACTGCAGGCAACTGAGAGACATCATTTCCTGAGAAATTACAGGTTCCGAAGAACAGACCGATCAAATGATTCTGGGATGTAATTTCATCCAATATCTCCTGTGATTCCTGCGCAGTAACCAGTCCACTTGCTCCCTCTACCAACTGCTGGACATAGATTTCGATGCTATCAACATAGCTTTTCGCATCGATAGCTCCCATCATCAGCGAGAACTGGATTGTGAGCAGCAGAAAGAGCACCGCACCTGTTATATAGAAAGGTACAGACTCCACGATACCACGATTAAACTGTCGTAGAAGAAAGTACAATATCGCCATGACTGCCGCTGTAATGACCACGCCATAGAAAATGGACATAAATGCAGTCGTGAATAATTGGAAAAATATCATTTGCTATCGCTTTAAGTTATTAATTAAGTTATTTCAAGATACATAAAAAACATGCCTTTTGGTAACGAAGACACTTTTTACGCTTGCAAATATATAATAAATATTTGGTAACACAAAATTTTTTCTAACTTTTTTTATTTTTAACTTTCATCAATATCGTGATGTGTGCAGAATACACTTTTGTAATCTCCTTATATACAAATATAAATAAGGTTTAATATATAAGATTGTACTATCTCCCTTATTTTATCTGATAACAACCTGTTTCGTCATCAAGAAACAGGCGATATACCTCCATTTCTCATCATGAAAAGGGCATCATGAGTAAAATAGAAATATATCGCCAGAAAATAATTATTCGTAATATTTAATTCTACGAGTTTCCTTCCAACTTCTACCGTCACTGCTTTTTGCAGAACGCGCAGTCCAGTTGCCATGTTCGTCAAAACTCTCGTAGGTATAGGTGGTGGTATCTTTGAACTTTTCACCTTCTTCGGCTCCCATTTCCCAAGATTCACCTTCGCAAACTTTCTTGATGAGATAACCTTTCTCATCATAAGTGAAAGTCGTTATATCTTCACCTTCACCATTGTGCTTGACTTTAGATACCCATCCCGTCTTGCTATCATAGGTGATCTCTTCTGTGTCAACACAATCAAATTCACCTTCCGTATATTTTACAATTCGTTTTTGGGCATCACGCTCCACATCAGAGAGAGCATTTTGGATACTACTACCATTATATGTATTCCACTTACCTTTTTCCGTAAAAGAATAAGAAATCGAATTATCATCATTTCTCTCTGTAAAAGACTTCACCTTTCCTCGCAACTCAAAGTAAGCAAGATCTACATCACCAGGCTTATTCATATCAGCCTGTTCTGCATCTTCCTTATTTTCCTCTTGTTTGATTCCAGTTAATTCCTCAACATTTTCAATAATACCATCCTCAAACAATTCTTTAGCTATTTTTTCCAAGTTGCTTTTAGCTTTCTCTGCATAAGATAGTAATTCCTCATCAGTAGGAACTACTATTTTACTGATTTTATCTAAAGCATACAGAGCGCATCTATATCCATCAAACATTTTAACACCATTCCGATCATCACCACAGATACTGTAAGCAATAGAAGCCCTGCCATTTTTAAAGAATACGCGAGCTGGAAAAATAACAGAATCATTTTTATCCAACATGAAGCAAAGTTCATTGTAGTAACTCGGATTTTCAGCTTTTGCTAAGACTTCTAATTTGACTTTATATTTTCCTACCATAGACGCTTCCATGTCAGTAATTCCTGCAAGACCTTTGGAGAAACTAACTCTTCTATGACTAATAATTGGCACAGAATCAGACACCGGGTTTTCCCTCAATTCTTGTACTTTTTGGGATGGAAGAATCTTATTCCATTCTTCTATATATTTAGTGATGATCTCATTACGTTTATCCTTATTGTCCTCAAATTCCAACTCTTCAACGCATTTCTGCTTCAAGTCCAAATACTGTAACAGATAGCCAGGCATTTCGCCAAAGATACCCTCATTGGTCAACTTACTGCTTGATCCGCCACTACAAGAGGCGAACACAAAAGCCAGTACCATAACTCCCAAATTCAATAAAAATAAGAAATACTTTTTCATACTTTGATCTTTTAAATTCTTAACATTGTTCGATTACCTATGCACTACTTTTGCAAAGACATAGAAGAACTCTTAGCCGGAATAACAGAAGATACAATAGGATCATAGCCGAAACTTTGGCATTTACCTTCAGTATTCATGAAATAAACTTCATCGGTAGGGATTTTATTCTCAGGGAATAAGAACTTGACCAATTTACCAAATACCTGATCAGAAGCCGTAAGAATATAGTTGACTGCAGCTTTTGACTTTTGAGCTTCAGTATTCGTAGTCAAACGGAGAAAAGTATCCACATCTCCCATTTCGTTTTCTTCTTCCACTTCATGCAGAACAACTGCACTTTTCTGTTCTGAATCATACTGCACATCTATGGAAGTACGGGCAATGAAAACAAAATGAGAAGACAGAATAGGGGCTGTCACAAGTATCGAATTTCCATCAGGACTTGCAGTTACAAAGAATGTCAGATTGGTATAGAGTCCACTTTTGCGTCTGAGCCCCTCCCTTATTGTAACCAACGGGCCTTTAACTTCTTCTTCACGTTCCTCATCATAACTGAAATTACGAGGAAAAGCAATTTGAGAGGGTTTCGCATTCATATCGACATCTACGACCTTGCAGAAATCTCCTTTAATCCAAGCCAATTTAGCATTAGCATGCCCAGGGTTTCCTCCATAAGAATTGGCAATTACTCCTACCTGATACCATCCGTTCTGAGACTCTATGCTGTTTGGATTCACTGGCAAAAAGTCACCATTCATAGGATGGAAAGTTTCTACAAAAGCCCCTGTCATGGAATTTGGTCGATAAAGTTTCGACTCAGTATCAGCAAAAAATATTTTGCAATATGTATCGTAAGAACCGCCATCAGAATTCCAACGCATCAGTTTGCCGCCATTTACACTTGGCGTACGACGCAGATTTACATTGTCCTGAGTAACAATAACAAAACGCTTAAAATCTGGCACTTTCACTGTGAGTTTGTTTATCTGTGCAACTGCTTTCTGAAACAGAAACAGCAACAAAACCAAACCAATTACTAAACAATAATTTTGTTTTCCAAACCGACTTTTTTCAATCATATTAAGATAAAGTTTATCGTTAATAACTAAGTCATGTTGTTCATGGCTTCTTCAAAAAAATTACTTATAGTAGGTAATGACACGTGATATACACTCACGAACAGGATTTCCATCTACTTCAAACTCACAGATACGTGACGTCCAATTGCCATGAGAGTCAAACTCATAGCCACTATACCTATAGACAGTAACATTCTCTTCAGACATATCTGTTGCTGTAAAGACTTCCTTTATCAAACGTCCTTTGCTATCATAAGAATAAACGGTTTCATCTGTTTCTTCGTCAAAAACAGAAGTTATCTTTGTTACACGTCCTGCAGAATCATACGAAATAGCTTTCGGCACGGTATAGTCATCATCCTTCTCACGATAGAAAGTGATACGGCCCTTTGCATCACGTTTGAGTCCCGATATATTGTTCCAAATATTTAAACCGCCATCATCACGATAACCTATCCACTTGCCATTTCTGTCAAAGATTCGTTTATGTCTTGGACCACCAGCATTCGACCACTCGATACAAGTGTGAACCTTGCCTTTTAAATCAAAGCAAGCTAAGTCAAGCACTGGCTTAGTTTGAGCCACTGCTGTTCTCTTCACAGTTGTTGTCTTCTTTTTCACTTGCGCTGTCATGCTCACACTAGTAAGCAACAGCAAGGAGAATAGTGCTCCTAAGATTTTAAAAAACTTACTCATATTAAATATAATATTAAAGTCCACTTGAATTAGTGGGTTCTATTTAAATTAAACAAATGTCTTAGTCGGACTCTATTCCGACCTTGACGATAACAAACACGGACTATCAGTCTGCCACAAAGTTTATCCAAGCGCATATAGCAATTGCTTGCAAACTGTGTTTAAAGAGTGTGCGGTAGATAGTATAAAAGGATTAAAAAGAAACGTATCACCTGTGAAAAATTTATTAGTATTTATGCAAAATCATAGCCTTAATAACCAAGTTTCATATTTTTGATTAGCTGACTTGAAGAAACATCGCCAGAAGCAACAGGAAGAGTATCCTCAAAAGAATTTTGAATACCCTCCATCTCTTTATGCTTAGCAGGAGTCAAGGTTCCATCAACAGTTTCTACACATATAGTGGTTCCAAAGTGAATGACAGGCTTTTCCTCCTCACCCGTCCAGGAAGCAAAACAATCATCCTTAAATTCCTTTACGGCATCAGCAACCTTCATGCCGATTTTCATTGTTTTACCATTCTCACATTTGACCGTAATCTTATCGGAGAAAATACGAATAGTAATTATTTGGTCACTATCAGCATAGCCTTCTGCAGCTGCTACCAATTCTTCACCATTGTACAAAGAATAGGTTTTCAACTGGGTATCTGGGTTTGTAGAGACAACGAAATTGGTATAAAGGTTCTCATATGCTTTTGGAAGTTTGGATAACTTACCATTCAATTGAACCACTCCATAACCCGTTTCTGTAAAGACACACTCCGGCATATCTTTAGCTGCTTCGGATGCCTCTTTAATCGTATCAGAAGTTTCCACTCCATCCACTTCCTTTGGGGTAGTCTTCTTTGGATTACCACACGAAGCCAACACGATTGACAAAACCATTGTTGGCAATAATAGATATTGTTTAACCATAATATAATAATAAATTACTTTTACTTTGTTGAATTAACCCCTATAGAAGAGCTTTTAATCGTTAGTAGCAGAGACATGCCTCTGTTCTTGGCAGGAATAACACCTGATATGTTTGGATCGTAACCAAACGACAAACATTGTCCTTCCGTTGTCATGAAATAAACTTCATCCGTAGGTATCTTACTATCAGGGAACAAACATTTGACAACCTTTCCAAACAAGCCATCATACATTTTCATGACATAATCGGCAGCAACCTTTGCCTTCTGATTGTCCGTATTGGTTGTCAGTCTGAGATAAGGTAAACCTTCTCCCATATCATCCTCTTCTTCATGAAGTTCAACCGATGCCTTTTGCTCTGAATCATATGTCACCTCCATGCTTACACGTGCTACATAAAGGAAATGTTCAGAAAGAATTGGTACTGTTACCAAAACACTATTTCCATCTGGGCTTGGCGATACGAAATATGTGAGATTCGTATAAACACCATTAGTTCGTCTAACACCCTCACCTTTCGTCACATTTGGTCCCGGAACATTTTCTTCCCGTTCGGTATCAAAATAGACATAACGTGGAAACGTAAATTGAGAAGGATTCGCATTCAGATCAACATCAATCACTTTACAGAAATCTGATTTCACCCAAGCCAACTTAGCATTAGCCTTATCAGGATTTCCTGCATAAGCTTGTGCAGTAACTCCGACTTGATACCATCCATTCTGTGGTTCCAATTGATTAGGATTAACTGGCAAGACAGCATCTTTCAAAGGATGATAAGCAGACACTCTTGCCCCAGTACGAGAGTTTGGTCGATAAAGACTCGCTTCCGTATCTGCATAATAGATTTTGCAGTATGTATCGAAAGAGCCATCGTCAGATTCCCATTGCATCAGTTTTCCTCCATTCACACTTGGCGTACGACGCAGATTTACATTGTCCTGAGTAACAATAACAAAACGCTTAAAATCTGGCACTTTCACAGATATCCTATTTATCTGAGCAGACATTTCCATAAAAGGAAATAACATCAAAGACAAACAAATCCCCAAGCAACAATAAAACTTACTCATAATTTATTAGCATTTAATAGTGAAACATCTATTTGTAATAAGTGATAATACGGAAAATTCCTTCACGAACATGATTTCCATCAAAATCGAACTCGCATATACGAGTGGTCCAATTTCCATGAGAATCAATTTCATAACAACTATATTTATAAATAGTAGTAGTTACTTCCGTCTTACTGGTAGCTTTCTCCACAGCTTTCACCAATAATCCCTTGCTATTGTAGTAATTGGTTGTCACATAAGTTTTATCTTCAAATACAGATTTGATTGTAGCAACCCTACTCGCTGCATCATATGTAAAAGCTCTTGGGGTAGAGTAATCATCACCATTCTCGCGATAAAAAACAATATGACCTTGAGCATCGCGCTTTAATCCAACAATGTAATTCCAAATATTAAAACCGCCATCATCACGATAACCTATCCACTTGCCATTTCTATCAAAGATTCGCTTATTTCTTTCTCCCCCCGCATTCGACCACTCGATACATGTGTGAACCTTGCCTTTCAGTTCAAAGCAGGCTAAGTCAAGCACTGGCTTAGTTTGAGCCACTACCGTTCTCTTCACAGTTGTTGTCTTCTTTTTCACTTGCGCTGTCATGCTCACACTAATAAACATCAGCAAAGAGAATATCACTCCAACATTTCGAATAACTTTATTCATAATCCTATCATTTTAAATTTAAAACACATACCTGCTTTATTTAGAGTACCTCCAACATCCCTTTAGGAATATAAGCAGTGAAGATGATGCCGACACCGCTGATGACGATGCCGACTCGCGATTGACCCTTAATATGGCAAACACGGCCACACATACCCGCGAACTTTCCACCAATCACTTTCACTTGCTGATCCTTAGTGAAATGCATCTTATCATCAGCTATAAAGAGCTTATTATCATCACGAATAGCATACCATTGCTGGAAAGCAGCCATCTGCTCATCGGGGATTACTAATGGCTTGATGCCTTTAGTCCCAATGGCATTCCCTGAATTATCCTTATGAGGCACATAATAATGATGCAGAAAATCTACAGGATGCTTTCCTATATATTTTTTCATCTCATTTTCAGTGCTTTTTACAAACAAGAAGTTGGGTATTAAGGATTGCATTTTCTTCACTCTCTTTCCGTCTCGCACAAAGCAATGTTCCTGCAAAGGTAAGAAAGTCTCTATTCCTTTAGCTTCTAAAAACTCTTGCGCCTTTTGTTCTTGTCCATAAGCAGCTCTCATCAAGAACCAAACCATCGCTTCACTATCAATACTCACAGTTATTATCTTTTATTACTTACACAAAAAACGAAACCGCCTTTTCTGCACAATATGCAGAAAAGGCGGTCCATATAGAAATTACACACTGAAGTGTAGAAAGATTTGCACTATGCTTGGCCACATAGTTGGGGGTCACCCCATTTTGTAGCCAACAGGGAGACGTAGCAACAGAAAGTATGCTACATAGAGGAGATTTTTCTCCTACGTTTTGTCCTTTAATCAAAGTGACCATTTACTTTTACTTAAAAAGTGGCGTATCCATGAAGTATGCACATGTTTAAGTTTCATCTAACATTATCAACATAGAATACATCTGCAAATGTATAATAAAAAAACGAGACCTCCAAATTTTTTCTAAAAAAAATAAAGAGATAATAAGAAATTTTTAAAAATGTAATACGAAGAGTAATGCCATTTTATAGGGTGAACCCTTTTGGGCAGGGTTCACCTTTTGGGATCATAGGTGAACCCTATACTTATAATATATATATAGACAGCGCGTAATAAAGAATATAAAGAAATGATAATCAGGTAGTTATATTACCCTTATTTATACCTTATTTCCCTATAAAAGTAGGAAAATACCTTCACTATCTACTTAGGGTTCACCAAGGGATTACCTTTTTTTGAAAAAATGTATTACAAAAAACTGAGAGAATAAGAAACTCAAAAACAAATGACTTATTTGATGATCTCAAATGACTTGTTTACCCATCTCAAATGACTTATTTGCAAGTGACAAATGACTTGTTTACCTATCTCAAATGACTTTTTTCAACTTTATCGTGACATTAAATGACATTAAATGACATTAAACGACATTGCCGAAAAAATTTATCCTATCTTTGCATCGTCATTCAGTGGAAGCTGCAAGATTTCCTTCAAAGGGATCATGACAAACTCTCGCTCCTCCATCAAAGGATGGGGAATAACGAGATCAGGTTCATTCACTTTTAAATCATCATATATCAATATGTCAATATCAATAATACGATCATGGTATTCACCATCCACAGACTTACCTACCCTGCCCATCTCGCGCTCTATCTTCTGCGTAGCCTCAAGAAGTTGGCGAGGAGCCAATATGGTATCCACCAGTACACAGGCATTGATAAAATCATTGGGAGAAGAAAAACCCCAAGGCTTGGTTTCATAAAGAGCTGACTGGCGCTCTACCACGCCAACCAGCTCTTCTATCTTTTCAATAGCCTCACGAATATTGCGCTTTCTATTGCCCAAATTCGTACCTAAGCTCAAATATACTTTGTGCATGATATAGGCTTAATCGTTCAAAATCAAAAGGGAGTCGCCGAAGCAGCCGAACATATATCCATTCTTCACTGCCTTCTTGTAGCAACTATAGACGAGGTCATAACCACCAAAAGCAGCTGTGCTCATCATGAGCGGTGACTCTGGATGATAGAAATTGGCAACCATACAGTCTGCGAGACCAAAATCGTAAGGAGGGAAGATGAACTTATTGGTCCAGCCATCGAACTCCTTCAACATACCGTCAGTACCGACAGCAGACTCAGTAGCCTTGACCACACTGGTACCGATAGCACATACATGATGACCAGCCAACTTGGTCTGATTGACAAGATCACAGCACTCCTTGCCGATAATCATCTGCTCAGAATCCATCTTGTGCTTGGTGAGGTCCTCCACCTCAATCTCATGGAAGTTACCCAAACCACAATGCAAGGTAATGAAAGCTGGCTGAATGCCACAAATCTCCAGTTTCTTCATCAACTCACGTGAGAAGTGAAGACCAGTAGCAGGTGCAGTAACAGCACCTTCCTTCTCGGCAAATACACACTGGAAGTCATCCATATCTTCCTCGGTAGCATGGTGGTTCTCGCGTTTGTCAATAATATAGCGTGGCAATGGAGCCTCACCCAGAGCAAACAAAGAACGCTTGAAGACATCGTGCTGACCATCCTCATCATAAAGGAAACGAAGGGTACGGCCACGGCTGGTAGTATTGTCGATTACCTCGGCTACCATCTCGTTCACATCGTCAAAGAACAACTTGTTGCCGATACGAATCTTGCGGGCTGGTTCTACCAATACATCCCAGAGACGCATTTCCTGGTTCAACTCGCGAAGCAGGAACACCTCTATCTTGGCATCAGTCTTCTCCTTGGTACCATAGAGACGAGCAGGGAAAACTTTCGTATCATTGAAGATAAAGGTATCACCCTCATCGAAATAGTTGACGATGTCCTTAAACTGCAAGAATACAGGATTGCCCTCAGCATCGACCATGTCATTGCCTTCGGCATCCTTCTTGTACATTTCGATCTTCTCAGACTTCTTGTGAAGAACCATCAGACGAGATTCATCACGACGAGTCACTTCGAAAGTACGCTCACCGTTAGCTGTTTTTACGACACGCTTTGCCTTATGTGGATAGAGAGCAACCTGTGCCTCTGGCAATTTAAAATTGAATTGTGATAGTTTCATGTTATATATTTTTCTCCTTTCTGATTATTACTTATGATTCTTTTTATGAGAAGCCGGTTGATTGTTGTCAAGGATACTATCCTCCAACTCCTGTGCATCAAGCCATTCCTGGAAACGGTCGAAGTCGATACAGTTCTCTACCGAGAAACTTCCTGCCTTGGTACGACGGAGAGCTGTCAGGAAAGCACCGCTATCGAGGGCTCTACCGATATCACGGGCCAGCGAACGGATATAAGTACCCTTGCCGCAGACAACACGGATGCTTGCAGTTTTCTGCTCATCATCATAGTCGGTCAACTCTATCTCATCCACCCTAACAGTCTTTGGCTTCAACTGAACCTCCTCACCTGCACGTCGCAAGGCATAAGAGCGGTCGCCATTCACCTTTACAGCACTATAGGTAGGTGGAACCTGCTGTATTTCACCGACAAACTGCTTCAAGACTTCCTCTACCCGTTCTCGTGTGATATGCTTAGTAGGATAAGTATGATTTACAGAATGCTCCATGTCATAACTTGCCGTAGTGGCACCAAGTTGGAGCGTAGCCGTATATTCCTTGGTATGAGTCTGCAACTGCTCTATCTGCTTGGTACATTTACCTGTACAAAGCACCAGGACACCAGTAGCAAGGGGGTCAAGCGTACCAGCATGTCCTATCTTTACCTTGAAGCCAAGTTTCTTGCTGAGCAGATAGCGTACATGCGCCAAAGCTCCGAAGCTCGACATCCGATAAGGCTTGTCGATAGCTATAATTTCTCCTTTTCTGAAATCCATATATTACATTAATGAACAGATAATGGTAACTGCACCGGCGATAGCACAATAGATACCGAAATACACCAGTTTACCCTTCTTTACGATGTTGATCATCCACTTACAAGCCAGACAACCAGATACAAATGCTGCTATAAAACCTACAAGCATAGGGAAGGCATCAATACCGCCCAATGCCTCTTCGCCCTTCAGCCCCTTCAACAGGTCGAGCAATGCCTCACCCAAGATAGGAGGAATCACCATCAAGAATGAAAACTGTGCCATCTTCTCCTTCTTATCGCCGAGCAAAAGACCCGTAGCAATGGTAGTACCAGAGCGTGACAGACCAGGCAAAACAGCAAGTGCCTGTCCAAGACCAATGATGAAAGCATGCAGAGGGCTGATATTTTCCTTCTGACGTGGTTTTGCAAAGTAAGAGAACGTAAGGAGGATAGCTGTCACGATGAGCATGCAGCCAACGATGAGCAGACCTGAGCCAAAGACTTCTTCTACCTGATCCTTGAAAAATACACCTACGATACCAACAGGAATCATAGAGATAACGATATTAAGGGCATACTTTGTCTCCTCATTCATCTGAAACTTGAAGAGTCCTTTCAATATCCAGTCGATTTCTTTCCATAGAATGACCAATGTACTCAACACAGTAGCCACATGCACCATAATTGTAAAAGTCAGGTTATCCTCTCCATTGATGCCGAAGAGATGTGCACCGATAGCCAGATGACCACTACTGCTCACTGGCAGATATTCGGTAAGACCTTGGATAAGACCCAAGACCAAAGCTTCAATCCAATTCATTTGTTATTTATCTTTTGGTTTACGAATGACTGCATAAATGATAGACAGAAAACCTATCAGCGTAACTGTAGGAGCTACCATTATACGACGAGTACTAAAAATGTCCATATCGAAAGTATTCTCATTAGAGCCTGCACCGCTCATCAGGAGAAAACCTAAGATGACAATAGCCATACCGATGGCCAACAAGATAAAGTTGACCTTATCAAATGCCAAATTTCTTCTATCCATGAATATATAATAGTTTAATGTTGAATTTAAATCTTATAAAGATCGCCAGCCTTCATCTTCAGGAACTTGTTGACAGAGATGCTTGCACACAATGAAGTGATAAAGATTCCGAAGAGGAATACCGCTCCACCTGTGATAGCAAGTTCTTCCCAACCGAGAACGGTCAGCAATTCTGGTTCGTTCAGATACCAAGCATAGATACATCCTCCTAAGAATGCATCAGCTAAGAATGCAGATAACAGACCTATCAATATTGCTCTGCGAATAAAAGGAGCACGAATAAAATTCCATGAAGCACCTACTAACTTCATCGTATGTATCGAGAAGCGACGTGCATAGATACCTAATCTTACCGTATTGTTGATCAACGAGAAAGAGATGAATGTCAACAACACAGCAACAATCAGCAGACCTAAACTTATCTTTGCCAAAGATTCATTTACTTTTTCTATCAAATCATGCTGATAAGAAACCTCGGTAACTCTCGGATACGCCTTCAATTCCTTGGAAATCCATTTCAGGGAATCATTATTAGCATAATCAGCCTTGGTTGTGATTTCTATAGAAGGCTGGAATGGGTTTACACCTGCAAACTCGCTTGGATTTGCACCCAAATCGCGGGTAGCCTCCTTCAGAGCGCGTTCCTTGGAGATATAATTCAAGTTGTTCACAAAAGGACGAGCCTTTAAGGTTTTGCACATCTGAACAGCTTCAGAATTGGTCATATCCTGTTCAAACATCACCGTTACTACAAGATTCTGCTTGACATACGACGACAAGTTTCGACCCATGAGGACCGAAAAGATGACAAAACCCAACAAAACGAGTACCATAGAGGTACTTATACATAAAGTGACCATCTGCAATCCACGATGATTGCTTGGCTTATATTGTTTCTTTCTCATTTCACAAAAGGGTATAATACACCAAATTTTGTGCAAAGTAACAAAAAAATAAGGACATAAACGAACCTTTAACAGTTATTAATAAGTATTTTTGGGAAACATCAATGAATTTCACGTAAATTCACAGTGTTTCAGTCCGGAGGATGAAGAAACATACCAAACAAGGAAAAGGACCGACCTCACGGCCAGTCCTTTCTACATACGGAGTAAAATTCAAATAGGTATGACTTTAAATTTTACCGATTTTAAGTAGAGCTTCGTCATGAAAACAAAGCTCATCTATTACATTTAAGAGAGAATAAACTTACATCTTGGTGATAACACCCTTCTCAGAACTCTCCAGGAACTGGATAATATTCTGAATCTCCGGACCATCTGGCACCTGATCCTTGATCTGGTTGATGGCATCAAAGAGGGAAGTCTGACCATGGAATACCAATCGGTAGGCATTCGCAATATGCTTGCGAACCTTCTCGGTAACTTCAGCAGCCTCCATGATGATGGTGTTAGGGCCTGCATATTTCACAGGTTTACCACCAGCAATGATATAAGGAGGAATATCCTTAGAGAAGGTAGTTCCTGCCTGAATCATTGCCAAATCGCCTACTCGGGTCTTGGCATTCTCTACTACAGATGTTGAGTAGATGA
>ERZ1034781.219-NODE-219-length-31612-cov-8.930602_pt1 | contig 31612 bp, 23 predicted proteins | sample MGYA00520700_ERZ1034781 | MGnify/ENA primary metagenome ERZ1034781 (study PRJEB33766, sample SAMN09781709) | gut metagenome | biome: gut microbiome | host: Homo sapiens | place: Madagascar | study: EMG produced TPA metagenomics assembly of the PRJNA485056 data set...
GTACTTTTTCTTTCACTTTACTGAGGTGCAGCCTAACTTGGCGAAGCAAAGTTAGTGCAAGGTGAGTGAAATGCAAAATGAAAGTCCAAAAGACTTTCATTTTCATTTCCGAGGTGCAGCCTAACTTGGCGAAGCAAAGCAAGCAACACATCTCATTCAATCCACCCACACTTTGTATACGGTGCACTTGCCCTTTACGTCCGTTACGCGCAATACGTACAGCCCAGTTTCTACACCACGGCATTCCAACAACTGCGCGTGTGCAGCACGCGATGTGGCCACCAATCGTCCATCAGTTGCAAACACCTGCAACTCACATAGGTCCGACGCGTCCGAACGCACCTGCACGTCATGCCCCACCACCCTCAAAGAATGAGAATGGCAAACAGTTTCACATTTTACGGCTGTCTTTGCAGCCACCAAGGCATAACGTCCCAAATCCGTTCCACACGTGTTCAGCGTCAATGTCATACCCTGATAAAGCGCGCACACATCACCCGTCAAACGATCAAGCAAAGCATAGTTCGTCAAATCAGTATGCCCCTTTGCAGCAAAGCGCAAAGTCAGCGTGTCATGCTGTGCCGCATATATGCCAAGGTCCAAAGCCCTGCCATCAAACACCGTCACATCACAAGCTTCCCCATCGTGCGACTGAGCGAACAGAGCCAGCTGCGGTTTGGCCCCGGCATCAAACAAGGTGGCCGAGCCCTTCAAGCCCTTTGTTCCCGTCACAATCCACGCCGAAGCCTCAAGCCCCGTATGCTTGCTCGTCAGAGTCAAGCACAAAGCATCTGCGGCGGCCCCCTCCTCCGGCACCTCATCGGTCAGCATGTCACCGTTCAACACCAAGTCTACCGACTGTTGAGCCTCATCAGTCTCCACAAAGAAAGCCTCTCCCGGCCCAATGCGCATGGCATCACCCACCAATTGTCCATCAGCCAACACGGCGGTATTGTTAGTATTACCATCGTAAAGCTTCACACCTTTTATGACAGAAGCATTGCCCTTGAGCAAACGAGCCACATTGATATAACTCTGAAACGGATTACCCACCAAAAAGAATGTACCCGCTTTTTCGCCCGAAAGGTGCAATGTCAACGGCACGCTTCCCTTATACACATGGCGCTGCTGCGTATTTTCTCCACCACCCACATAGCCCTTATAGGTATAATTCTCCGGTGTGGTGTTTGCATCGTCTTCATACACAAAGCGCCCTGCCCGACTGCGGTCAAGGTTCGTTTCCTGCAATGCAAGCTGTGTGCGGTCATAGTTATTGTAATAATTATAGGCAGTATGCTCCTTCGGAAAGCGGAAACGGAACTCCTGCGTTGCGGGCAGTGCATCGTTATCCACCCACAACGAAAAGCCTTCACCGCAACCATACAAATGCTTCAGATGGTTAAAGTGGTTGGTCCACTCCGTCTGCGTCACAGCCACAGTCGTCTGCTCGCCTGTTCCATCACCCAACAGTTTTCCAGGGGCCGTCTTGTTCCACAAGCGTTGGTATATGATAGGATTAAAGCGGTTTTGCGGTGCACTTGTCTCATCAAGCGTTGTAAAGTAATCACCAGTCTGCACGCCTTTCATGCTGGCCGGCACAAACGCATCACCCGTATAGGTGTCGTGCAACGTTGGTGCAAGCAAGTAATAGCGGTTGGGAGCAAGCGCCCACTCTACCCACGCCTTGGTATAGTTCAGACATTGTGGTGCGCCCACTGCCGCTTGCGGTTCAAAATGAATGTTGTTGCAGCAAAACAAGTCAGCACGCATCACCTCAGACTCGGCCACACTGAGCACAGGGTAACGCACCGCCTGCGAGGGAATGACCACATCCGTACAACAATAGGGTGAGCCATTCGTCCAGTTATTCCACTCATTCCAGTCGGCCGTAGCGGCATTCTTGCGCCAAGTCGTCTGATTAGGGTGTACCGTATATGGCACACTGGTCAGCAAATTGCCACTGCCATCATATACCAGCAAATTATAGCGTCCGGACACCGACATCACATAAGTTCGCGAAAAGTCTCCAGTGGTGTTCGTCGTAAATGCGTCATTTATCCCTTGCTCCTTCATCACCACACGGTAGTCCGTTTCCGAGGTACCTGTCCCACTTACAGTAATGCTGCCGCCCTTACATACATCAGTAATAGCAATGTCCTTTATTGTAGTTTTGCACGATTCCGTGTCCTTACAATCAGGAATGCCATCGTTGTCAATATCCCCACGCAGGAATATGCCGTAAAACTTTTGAACGTCTAATGCCGACACCACCCCGGCTATGGTCAGCCTTATCTCGTCATACATTTCCTTGGGCTGCATAAGCAACAAATTCTTCTCGCCATAACCTATCACATTGGCCCCGAGCACCTTCCAATCGGTAAACTTATCACCCGTAGGCTTACCCTTATAATAGGTTTCGACCGTGAGCCAAGCACCCACCGAAGCCCCAAGAGCATAGGTCTTTTGGTCCACCACAATGCCCAACTGGTGACGGAAGTCAAGTGTGTGGCCCATATTCACCGCTATTACCGAGCCACCACCCACATCAACAGTGTTCACTATGGTCATGGCCGTGTTAAGATTGCCATCAACCAGGCAACTCAGGTTATCGTCAACCCCCGCCACCTTTACAGCCCCTGCCATTTGGCAAGCATTGGCATTGATGCTGGTGCCAGTTGTATCGCTCAACACCACTGCCCCGCAACTCAACGCATTGGCACAAGGCGAGTTGCTATCCTCCATAAAGGCATAGTAAAGTTTCAACTTTGACAGTCCAAGATCGAGCACACCCGATTTCCACAACACAATCTGGTCAAACTGTATGGGCTTGGCGTCCTTGTCAATAGGTTCGACACGTATGCTGAAACGCACTTTCTGCGTTTTTGTGCTGGTGCCCACACCCGCCCCAATGGCATTACTCTCGCTAATGACATGCCGGTACACCTCCTTGTTATCCTTATAGCAACGTATTTGGAAGAACTCCAACACCTTAGCATCAATCACCTCATTGTCACTCTCCACCACGAAGCCCACATTCACAGCCCCCTGTTGGTCGGCTGTGCCATCAAACATGAGTCCGTCTGTGCGCTGCACACCTGCAATAGCCAGATTATTGGCCACACCGAGGCCACCCACATAAGTGGCATAGTTGCCATAGTCCTTGTCGAGCAAGTTCTCAGCATGTTCAAGGTTAGATATCGACACCAACGAACCCGAGCCATCAGGTATCTGGTCGTTCATCAGGGTATAAGTGCCATACACAGCCTGGTCAAGGTTTACAAAGTCTGTGCCGCAATGCTCGGTATTGTCCGGCCCAAAGTTGTCACCCACCACCAGTGTCACATCGTCGTGGCAGCCATCAGCTGCCGTGGCGCGGAAGGTGTATTCGCCTGACACATTCATTCCCGTCACATAGCCCGAGGCTGTCACCTTGGCATTAGCCTCTTCGGGCTGCAGCAACAGCGTCCAGCTTACCGACAAGGCCGGATTGCTGTGCAGTTGGAATGATGTTTGCGAGTCGCACACATTGGTGTTGGTAGTGGTACGTATGTCACAATGGTGTGCCACATCGGGGGCCTCCTTCACAAAGCCATAATACACACGCGTGCCGCCCAAGTCCACTTTCAAACCGCCATAAAAGGCTATGCGCGCCCCCGAAAAGTCGCATTTGGCCAGTATTGATGCCGTGCCGTCACCCCCCGTGGCCACGCCCAAACCAAGTACGCCGGCCGAGAGGGTCTCGGTCTGCACATTCTTGCCTGCGCGGTTAAACAGTTCTATGTTAACGGCCGACCCGAGCGACAGGTCGAGCAACGCAACATTTTTATACTTAAAGCCCACCTCGCTGCCAGCCTTGAACACTTCCTGTCCGTTATCGTTCTCGCCTCCCGGGGCACATTCTATCTTTGCACCGCCCATGTAAGCCAATCCCACAAACGGGGTGAGCGACATATAGTTGTTCAGGTCATCGTCAACAAGTTTCTTCTTTTCCTCATCTGTTACCGGAAAAGGTATACCGAGCAGCACGGGGTTCTCTCCCGACACCGACTTGATGTAAGCCCCGGGGGCAGTCGTCCCCACCTTTTCGCCATAGGCTTTCACACCATTATCGGTGAGCAGTGTCTGTGTCACACGGCCCACAAAGGCATATTTAATTTTGAGTGCCATGCCCAAGTCAAGGTTCACACCGCCCGAGGGCTGCAAACACACCTCGTCAAATATTTCGCGCGCCTTGGCAGTAAGGCATATACATGTCTCGTCCGAACCGGGGATTTTGATAAGCGTCAAACTCACCCCACCAGCATTTTGGCCCTCCTGCACAGGAATGGTGCTACCCAGCACGCCATCGCGATAGAACACCAGGCTCATAGCCTTTACCACATCAAGGCTAAGCACACTGGCCCCCGATGAGGCCACCACACAAAAACCAGCTTCAGTGCCCTCGCCATAATAGTTGTTCTTATCACGCACACTCACTATGGGGTTGACCGTCACGCCCGCTTTAAGCACCGAGGGGAAAGTGGCATAGTCCGACAAGTCCTCGTTGGTTATATTGCCCAAGCTGTCGGCCCACTCGCCCACCCCTACGGCACTTACCAGTTTGTTCACCGTGCAACCACTGCCCACCAGTGCCCGGCGGTTTTCCAGATACTTCCAGTTCGACACTGTTGGCTGATTTTCATTGGCATCGCGGTCGTACCACACGGTGCGTCTGCTGTCAAGCAGTCCGTCGGCCGTAGGCGTATCGCTGGCACTTTGCGCCAGCACCGCGGTAGCAAACTGCAACAAGCAGCAAGTTAATAGCACACTTATGCGTTGTATCATAGTTCTTTATATGCTTTTAGTCTCACAACGGGCTCTTTCCCGTAATAGTCGAGAGCTTCCCCTTAAATCTGTAAAGTTGATTGCGACGTAAATAATAGGTGTTATCGCTCACGTCGGGAGCGATAATGCCCGTTCCCTGTTCGGCAGACGACACATTGGCGGTTGTAATGGGATAGTCGAGCGGTTGTCGTAGTATTAGGTCCTTACAGAACACGCGCAGTGCCAAGCGGGTTGCCGTGGGCAACACCCAAGCCCCAAGAGTTATGGTGCTGCCTTCGGCTATCACATCGTTGCCCTCAGCCATAGCTATCACGGTATAGGAGTCCTTGTCAAGCTTTTGAGTTATCGGGTTGAAAGCCTGCGCAAAGGCATCGTAGCTATTGAGTTTGACCGCGGTGTTGGTATGGTTGGCCATCAAAGCCACCCAATGCACATCGCCCTGGCTCTGCTTGTCTATGCTGAGTGTCATTTCCACACGTGCCATGCCGCGGTACAACACACCCGTCAATGGTGAGTTCGAAATTATCTCGCCATTGCTCTGCTGCTCTCTGAAGTGCACCACACGGTTGCCCATAGCCGTATGACACTCGCCATAGAACAACTGCGGCGCATAACTCAGGTAACCACTCAAGCACTTATCATTCTTTAGACCAAAAGAACCATACAAAAACTCCTTCCAGCCAGTCACATTGGCCTTGACTATGTCGGCTTGCGCCTCAGCCAGAGTGGTACCGTTTTGCAAATTAAGCATAAACAAGTTTTGCTCACCCGTGGCAGCGGGTATCAAGTTATGCGATGGTGGGAGAGCAATGCTCGAACTGTAGGCCACAGCAATGACACGATACTGATAGCCGCGCATCTTTTTGAGTTTGCCCTTAGCCGTCAAGCGGTGGTCCGAAGCGGAGGCACGGCTACACGTCACCTTTTGGTCATTGGTAGGGTCATAAACGAACTCACTGTCGCTAATGGTTGCAGCCTCGTCAACGGCCTCGCTGCTTGCTTCGTCGTCACCTGTCACCTTGCGTCTGAAGGCAACGATACGCACATGGTCGGTTTGCACTGCAGCGGCCTCGCCGTCCACCTTCGGGTCGTAAGGGTCGGTAGCCGCACCCGGTGGTGCCGAGCGGGTGGTGTTTGCGGGTAAAGCATAAGTGCCGCCAAAGGTGATACTTACAGGCACAACAACGCTTTCACTGTCCACCTCACCTACTGTCGGTTGAGGCGGCACCGTGGCGATGTCATCACTGCAGGCTGCAAGCACAGCTACCAATGCCCCGCATAACAGCCGGGCGCATCGATACTTCTTTTTACTGAATATCAAAGTCATGATCTTTCTCAAAATTCGGCTCTACCTGTATGGTTATGTCAGCGGTTGCCTCACCCAAGCTGAGCGGCTCATTTTGTTGCAAATTGAGTGTACCGATGGTATAGAAGCAATTTGCCCGGAGCGGAAAGTTGTAGCTGCGGGTCTTGCCATCGTCCACCGCCACACGGTAGGTTTTATACAGCACACCGCCCTTGTAAAGTTTCAAATTAAGCGTGCCTGTACCTTGGTCGGCCGAGGCCTCTACCGGCAACACATAAGCGCCATCAAGCACTGTTCCGACACGTTTTTTCAACGTGGTGCCCGTCACGGCCACTCCCGCCAGCGTGCCTTCATTCACCGGCAGGTCAAGCAGTGTGGTGCTGCCATCGGCTGTGGCTGTGCCATGGTCCAGATAGGTGCCATCTGCGGCATCGGGCTTTGCCACAAGGGGCACTTCGCTATGTTGGTCTTTATACAGCACCAGCTTGATGTCGGTCACCCCCTCGGGTATGTCGTTAAGATAAGCCTGCACCCCGGCCACACGCCGGTACAGGTCAATGGTCACCAAGTTGTTGCCACGTTGGGGCACGCATTCTGCCGTGCCGGCAAAGAGTTCAGCATGGTTCATATCGTGCGCAGTCTTGCCAGTGGCCAAACGGGCCACGGCTTGTCCGAGCGTGGTGCCATTGGTTATGGCTGCTGGCAGATTGTAAGTAGGGCCTGCACCCTCAGCGGTGGCGCCGGGCTTATTGTCAAGGCCAACAGCCAGCAGGGTGTATGTAGTACTTCCGTCGTAAACGAAAATGTTAGGGTCTATTTTGTAAAATTGCGATGCCGTCGGGCCGGTTGATTGTTGCCAGTCTACATCGAGGCTTTTAATGCACTCGGCATCGCTGCCTGTACCTTTGAATATGTACAGTTGCACATACTCCACATGCTGCACATTGTCTGAGCTTTGCAGCGTAGTGCGTTGCACACGAGCCGATGCTTGCAAACATACGCTCACATGGTCTTGCGTGGCACCCTCATCTGCCAACACGGTGTCGGCTGTGCACGAAGGCAGCAACCCACACAATAATGCCACCACGATTGAGGCACATATTTTGATAGAATAATTCATTGCGCATAATACATTGATGTATGGTAAAACGCCCAAGCGCATATTTATGGCATCTACGACAATGCTTTTACCAAACAAAAATTATTCTGAAGAAAAAAGGTTCAAGAACCTGCACACACAGCACAACGCCCTTGAACCTTTTGTATGTAATTTTAGGGTTTAAGCCAATAAGACTATTCGTCAATGCTCATGTGATGCAGAGCTTCCCAGTTGTCGTTCACGCGGATTACAACGTTCTGTATCTTGCTCAAGACAGTAGGATCATCGATACCGGGATCGGTTTTATCGGGGTTGGTGGTACCCTGCTTGTGAATACCTATTGAGTAGATGTGGTTGCGGAACAAGCTGAACACATCGGCAGTCTCGGCAAAGCCCATGGTTGTGATTGGGTCCGACAAATTGGCTGATGCCGTCTCGCCCGTCTTACCTATCTGATCATTCGATGCGTCCAACTTCACAGGCCAAGCATAGAGCACATTGCCTGTTGCATCAAGCAATTGCAGTTCAAGGGTTGACTTGCCCTCCGTTGCACTGAATGGTACGATAAAATTACTGGCAAACACTGAGCCTTTCAAGTAGCTACCGCTGTAGTGCTTTGTCCAGTTGGTGTCTTTCTTGTCGTACACACCATCATTGTTCTTATCGCCACCGGGGAACCAGTCGGTTATTTTGGCACTGAACAATACATTTGCTTCATCGCCATTAAGGAACTTGGCTGTTTTGGTGGCAGGCACCGAACCATTAACCATATACATCACATTGGCATCAGTCGTCGTAAATGAGCTGTTGAATGAGCCAAATGTGAGCACCGTGTTCTTGCTGCGCGATACCATGCGTATGCTGGCCACATCGGTTTCACCTATCTTGGCAGGGATTGAAGTAAAGTAGCCATAAGCGCCGGCCACCTGGCGGTGCAGGGTCACATCTACGCTCTGTATTGCCTTGCTGGCATCAGTTCCTTTAATCTTTCCGTCTTTCACGCTAAACTGTTGCTCGCCGGCAAACACCTCCTTGGCTTCGGCATCTGGCAATGTGGTGGCTGTTATATTCTTGTCTAAAACATCGCCCTTGGCTGGCCATTTCAAATTGTAGTTGCCTTCATTGTAGCCTACTGCCGTCACAACATAACTGCCAGCGCCCAACTTGTCGGCCTTGGGTATGGTAAAAGTGAGTTTCTTGCCATGGCCATTGGTATCATAGTTAGCGGCTGTGCCGTTCCAGTTGTCGAGTGTGTGGATGTATACCACTTTGTTCTTGTCCGCACCGTCGTCCTGCGAACGTACTACGAGTGTTACCTTCTCAATGCTTTGGCCGGCAGCTTCGCTCTCGAGCGTGCGGTCGGCTGCGGCACGTGTGGCACGGTCGCCACTGCTTGCCAATGTAATGGTAAATTGCTGTTCAGCTCCATTGTTGTCTGCCACGACGCCTTCATCGTTGCTGCAAGCTGCAAGCGACATGAGGCCTGCAAGCATTGCACCTGAAATGAAATACTTTTTCATCGTTTTATTGTTTTAGTTAAGCTGGTGTTTTTGAGCACCAGTTTATGCGTTATCCTTATGCTTTGGCGGAATTAGCAAACAATCTGACAAGTTTACGTGGTGACTGGATCGTTTGCCAGGTTTTTTTGAACGTTTTTGTCAGTCTGACCTTACCATAATAAAAAGAGTATGTGGTATGCCATGCTTGCTTGCCAACTTGTCGGCCCGGCATTTCCGCCTGCGTGTTATTCTATCGAGTTATTCTATGTCCAAAGTGTGTGCTGCCTCCCATTCGTCGTTGATGCGCACATATATGTCGTACCCTTTCTTTTCGGCGTCATACACATAGCGCAGACCTGTTATGGTGTTGCGGTAAAGGGTGGTCACCACATCAGTGGGGGCGAGTTGCGGCACGAGGCGGCCATTCTCGTCGTATATGCCAATGCTCACACGGGTGGCATTGCGTGCCACCGAAGGAGGCAAAATGGTGTGTGTGTCAACCTCTGTGCCAGCAAACCGCGAACTGTTGCGCATCACACACTCTCCGTTGTAGCCAAACTTGTCGTCCACCCCGGCAAACAGCCCCGTTTCTGTTATTGACAAGGCAGCAGCATGATACTGCGGCGGCAGGTTCTCTACCTCAATGTGAAGTTTGCTCTTGACGCGTTTCAGCAGCAAGGTGTGGTCATAATGCCAAGCATCGTACTGCACGGTGTCGCACACGAGGTAGGGGTCGCCAGCCTCATCGAGCGGCAAAATCGCGGGCAATTCAGTCTCATTTTCAAGTCCGCCCCACACAGTCACGGCATATTTGCCAAAAGGCAAGTCGGCCGGCAGGTTGATAGTGGCTTGGCATGCGGTGTCTGAAGCTGGCAAAACGTGCTGCTCGGCCACCACACGCCCCGTTTGCACATCAACTATGTGCCATGCCACCGATTTGACATAGGTGGACAAGGGGGCTTGTTCGGGCTTTATCGGTTCGTCGGTAAAGCTGCCCGCATTGCTGTAATTGTAGTCGGCCACACCCACATGCAAGGACAAGGGCGGACAAGGTGGCAATTCGTCACGAATGCAGCTAACCAACAGCACCGGCAGCCACATGAGTACGAACATTTGTTTGATTACTTTTGTCATTGTATAGACTGTATTTACCCGTTGTCGGGAGTCTTGCTTGTCCCGTTTAGCTTGTCTGTTTTGTTAACTAATTCGGTCTACACACCGTTTTTTAGGCACAACTACTTATTCCATGCTGTCGATAGCCTGGCGGGCTTGTCTCAGGCATGAGTCCTCACCTGCACCAAGCACCTGACGGGCTTCGGCATAACGGCCTTGTGCTGCCATGGCATAGGCCAGGGTGCAACGCAACGTGTCGGTACGGCGGTCGGGGGCAATGGCCGAGGCTGTCTGTACGGCCTCGGCAGCATGGCCGGCACGCAGCAGGAGCACAGCCAAGTTGTTGGCAGCCACTACCGACTGGGGGTAATGGCGCAAGGTTGTGCGGTACACCTCCATGCGCGCCGTGTCGGTGGACTGGAGGTCGGCCACGTGCAGCAACTCGTCTTCGTTAAAAGCATCGGGACGCGTAGCGTAGAGGCGTAGCATTTCGGCGTCGGTCGTAAAATTGCGCAAAGTGTAAACATAGGTGTAGGTTACACGGCGGTCCTTTGCCAAATAGTGGTCGCGTATGTCGGGCCAGCAGGCCAAGCGGCGTATGTACCGCTCCTGCACATCGTCATTGCCACCCGGATGTTGCTTTAATATGTTGCTGACGAGCACTGAGTCCTTACAACCTGCAGCGGTCATGGCTGCCAACACGGGTTGCCAGCCTTCGGGGCGGGCACTCACCTTAATTTGCGCGGCATAACGCGGCGGCAAATGCAACTGCTCAAGCAACCAACGGCGGGCCGAGGCGGCACGATTGGTGGCTAACATCAAATTGTGACGGTAGCTGCCCTCGGCCGAAGCCGCACCGCTTATGGTCAGGCTGGTGAGTGTGGCAAGTGAGTCGGTGAGCACCGGGCGCAGACGCTTTGTCATGGAATCGAGTTCGGCGCGGTTGCGCCCCATGTCGGCACGTATGTCCCACTTGTCTACTACAAAGAGCAAGCGCGCCTCGCCCTGGCCCGTCACCACCTTGGGACGTACCACAAAGGTGTGTGGTGCGAACTGTGCCAGTTGTTGCGGCAAGTCGGCCACTGCATTGACTGCACGCCCCATAGCCAATGTGTCGATGGCTGTGCAGCGGCCACAACCATCGGTGGTGAGCATTGCACGCAAGCGGACCTGACGCAGGGGAAGGGGCATGTGCAATGTGTCGGCATAGGGCAGAAGGGCCACATGCTGCTTGTCATAATGCAAGGCCATGGGGCTGTAAGGGTCAGCGTAACCCTCGAGCACCTGCCGGCGATGCAACTTGCGACTGAACTGGCTGCGGTCGGCTACCAAGGGGGTGAGTTCGGCCACCACACTGTCGGCACCAATCACCATCTGCGGCACGACTATCAAACGCTGGCGGCGCGTCAGTGCCTTACGCGGCACAACAAAGGTGGTGTGCACCACGGCGCGACCGGCTGCATTGGTGTGCCACAGCGGCAACATGTCTGCTTCAAGATGCACACGATTTTGCTCGAAATTATGGTGTGCGCATCCAGCCGTCAGCAACAAAGCCAACAGTAACGACAATGTATGTAAAATACGCATGATTAAAAAAAGATATTTTGCTGCTGCCTGCCACAGCGTACGAATGGACGGACAACACCCATGTGTTGAACTACTTGCACGAGGCTGACAAGAGCCTTCTGTGCTTAAAACACGTAAGCCACACTCAAGCTGGCCATGGTTGGCCCCCAATAGTTGTGGCGACGCGACATACTGCACTTTTCGCAGTAGATGCGTTCACCCTCCTTGTACCACAGACGGGCATAGCCTATGCCTATCTCGGCCTCAACATTCCAGTGTGGAGAAAGTAGCCAAGCATAGCCATAACTGATGCCACCTCCGGCCAAGTAGCCGTCGTAGAGTTTTTGTTTGAAACCGCCGTAATACTGAGCTGCGTGGGCGTGCACACCCACAAAATGGCCCTCGAAACGCTGGCAGAACCAGTAGCGCAAGGCGGGCTGTGCAGCCCATAGGTGCATTTTGCGCCCACGGCTGAAGTTCCACGGATTGTAGGCTGCCGCAACGTTTAACGTGGTTCGTGGCGAAAGCCCTAACTCTACACCGACATTGGGAGTGGTTGCGCCCCAACAGAGTGCGTTTGTCTTGAGTCCTGCCCTCTGCGCTCGGCATGGCAGGATTTGAAGTAAAATGAACAGGCTTAATAGAGCTAACAAGCGCTTATTGGCAATAATAAGTATGAACAATCCCTTCAAGGAATATGCTGTTTCATTTGTCATCAATGAAGATCATTTCGTAGCGAACGACAATGCAAGCAAATGCAATGGCGGTCAAAACACGTTGACCATTTTGTAAGGAATGCTTTCGCTGCCGCTATAAAGAAAAAAAACTGAACCTAAAAATTCGTCCGCTTAACAAATCAATAAGTTGTGCCTTAATCAATACGCCGCAAAAGTACAATAATAAACGAAAAACACCCCCCCCGCCAACTTAATTTTTGCTAAAATACACTGAAATGCTATGAATTTCGTCTTTTGTACTGCACAAACAAGGGTTTAGTAGGTGTTCAATATTATTTTACACTAAAAATGCATCAGCCCATCAATCAGCAAAAGCAAGCCTTGGTGCCGCACAGGAAGGATACTAAGCTTGCTTGTAAAATGGTCTATGCACAAGAAAAGCCACTTTTTTGTGCATATAAAAACGACTATGCACAAGAAAACACGATTTCTTGTGCATAGTCTGGATGGTATGCTTGTGATAAGCCTATTTGTTGTGCATATCAGCACATTCACGGCCGCAGCGAGCAAACTAATTCATCACCACCAGCATGCCGCTGCCCGACGGACTGTAAAGCGCCGTGCGGTAACGCAACAAACGGTTGCCGTCGCTGCTCAAACCGCTGTTTGAGAGGTCGAAGGTGTGCTTGCACTTTGTACAGGTAAGCTGTTCGGGCGCACTCAGGGTGAGTTTGCGCGTGATAAGGTGCTGACTGTAACACACGGGACAAACCAGGTCGTAGGCTATTACGGGGTACTGCATGTTCATGTCGGGCAGCGACGACTTGCCCACCACAAAACCCGCCACGCACTGTGGCTGACCATAGTTCTTGATTTCGGACGTGTAAGGATATGAACCCGACTGCGTGAATGTTTTGAAAATGAAACTACTCGTGCCCAACTCTATGCAACACCATTGGCCATTGTTGTTCAACGCAGTGAACAGGGGCGCCACGTCGTTGGCAAACGGAAACTTTAAGAAGGCGCGCTCATGGGCATAAGCGTCGCCGGCCTCGTTGCTGCACGACGTGCAAACAAGCAGCACCGACAGAAGGGACATCAATATATTACGCATGGCTTTAATTATAAATATGTACGTATGGAACTTGAACGGCAACACGCGTGTGCACGCAACACGTACTACACAGCATGAATGGCCACTACAATTTATTATTGTGCAATTTGTCTGCGCGCTGCACTTTTGCACGTAGCGCACTGATAATCAGCATAGCAAAGCGTGCAGGCAACCTCCGTTTTTATATACACCACCATCTACACCACAGTAAGCAGCGGTGCGTTTGCGAGGGCAATGGGAGGGCGGGAAAACAGCAACGGGAGGGCGAAAAAACAGTCGGAGCGACGTATTTTTCTACCTCCCGTTACAGCAAATCTGCCATACTTGCACACAAGCGGCAACCCCCCGTGCACTTGTTGCGAACCTTGCTTGCACACGGCTTGCAGTGCAGGCATAGTGCAGGCAAAGTGCAGATATGCCTACACTGCGTAAATGCTTGATTACAAACGACTTAGAGCCAATTAGTGCAGAGTGCAGACATTTTTCAAAATAATACATTTAAGCAGTGTATGCACGCATCTGCACATCTGCGAACGCGGCGTCACTCCTTAATTCGTATTACCAAATTAGAGATGATAGCCGCCAGGCCGCCCGTGGTAATGCCCGATGAGAAAATGCTCTGCACCGTGCTGGGCAACTGGCTGAGAATTTCGGGTACAAGCTCAACACTCAAACCCAGCGAGAAGCTGATGGCCATGACCAAGGTAGCCTTGCGGTTGATTGTTTGCGAGGCAATGATGCGTATGCCGGCCGCAGCCACTGTGCCAAACATAAGCAAGGTGGCGCCACCCAACACGGGCGAAGGCATGAGCGAGAACACGATGCCCACAGCGGGGAACACGCCCAGCAGCACTAACATGCCGGCTATGAAGTAGCCTACATAGCGACTGGCCACACCCGTGAGCTGTATCATGCCATTGTTCTGGGCAAAGATACTGTTGGGGAATGAGCAGAAGGCCAAGCCGGCCAACATTGAGTTGAAGCCATCGGCCAAGATGCCGCCCTGGGCACGGCGCATGAAGGTTTCGCCCTCAACTGGCTCGCCCGAAATGAGCGAATTGGCTGTTATGTCGCCATAAGCCTCGATGGAGGTGATGAGATATACCAAGCCCAAACCTATGATGGACGAGATGTCGAAACTAAAACCATACTTGAAGGGGTTGGGGTAGTTGAAGCCGCCATAGCTCTGCACTGATCCAAAGTCGACCATGCCGAGACTCCACGACACGGCATAACCCACAACGAGACCGATGACGATGGAACCCATACGCAAGTAGCGGTTGCTGCTGCGATTGAAAAAGACAATGAGCACAAGCACAAGGGCTGCAATGCCTACATTTTCAACTGAACCAAAGGTGCCGGCAGCCTTGGCAGCCTCGCCGCCACCACAGGCACTAATGCCTACCTTGATGAGCGACATGCCGATGAGTGTGACCACTATGCCGCTGACCAAGGGGGTGATGACGCGGCGGGCATACTTGAGTATGCGGCTCACAAACATCTCGACCACCGAACCGGCCACTGTGGCACCAAACACGGCGGGAAGTCCGCCAGCCAAGCCTGCGGCTATGATGGGACCGATGAATGAGAAGCTGGTGCCTTGTATGCAAAGCAGACCGCAACCTACGGGGCCTATGCGGCGGCACTGAATGAAGGTGGCCACACCCGACACCATGAGCGACATGGACACAAGGAAACTGGTAGTGTCGGTGTCGAGCTTGAGCGCGCTGGCTATAATGAGCGGCGGGGTGACAATGGCCACAAATATGGCCAACAGGTGCTGGGCGGCGGCAAAGAGTGTCTCGCGCAAGGGCGGACGGTCGTTGAGTCCGTATATCAAACCGCTCTTGGCCACTTCGGTCTGCTGGGTTGTTGTGTTATCTGTCGTAGCCATCGTCCTTAATTTTAATTTCGCAGTTGTCAAGACTTTCAATAATGGCGAGCGACTCTACATGAATGCCCATGTGGCGCAGTTCGTCGCCGCCGTGCTGGAAGGCTTTTTCTATCAAGAAACCCATGCCCACGAGTTCGGCACCGGCCTGATCTACCAATTCGAGTATGCCCTTGGCGGCATTGCCATTGGCCAGAAAGTCGTCGATAAAGAGTACCTTGTCGCCCTTGCACAGGTAGTCGCTGCTCACGCACACATCGTAAGAGCGCTGCTTGGTGAACGAAAATACCTTGGTGGCAAGCATATGCTCCATGGTGCTGGGAGTCTTTTTCTTGGCAAACACTACGGGCAGCTCGAGCAGATAGCCTACCATGATGGCGGGGGCTATACCGCTGGCCTCGACGGTGATAATTTTGTTGATGTCGGTGCTGGCAAAACGGCGTACAAACTCTACAGCCATTGATTTCATCAAGATGGGGTCCATCTGATGGTTGATAAAGTTATCGACTTTCAAAATGCCTCCTTCAAAGCATTTGCCGTCGCGCAGAATACGTTCTTTAAGGGCTTTCATGACTTACTTATTATATATAATGTGCTAATATGCTAATGTGACCCGCTCGCCATGCTCGCTAATGTGCTAATGTTATGCACTACTAACGCGGTGGCGGAATTTGTAAACAAGTTGACAGGGGAACGGGAGGAGGAGGTAAGTTGGACAAGTTTCTTATCCTTATGACCTTAACATAATAAGTAGCACATAACCTACTTACTTGTTAACTCATCAACTTGCCAACCCGTCCTCCCCCCAAAATACAATATATGCTAATGCACCGACATGCAGATGACATGGCCATCTGCAATGTTGGCACATTAGCATATCAGCATGTATTATTTCTTAACCTTCACCTCAATACCTTGACGGCTGAGTTCCTTCACAGCCTTGTCAATGGCCTCGTAGTGCTCGGGAGCTATACCGAGTTTGGGCAAGTCGAGCGTGGGAAGGGCATCGTCGGAGTGCAGGTCGTTCTCGGCCACAGGACCAAGTATCATGCCCACACACGAGGTGTTGTTGGTGATGGGATCTATCAAAATGAAGGCGCCAGTGGGCTTGTTGTCCTTGTAAGCGTCGAAGAAGAGTTCTTTGGCACTGACAATCACAGCACGGCCTATCTCGTTAAGTTCGAGGTGATCCACCTCACTCTTTTCGAGGGTGTTGACGTCCACCTTGTAGTTGAAGTGGTCAATGCGGCAGCGCGTGGTGTTGGTGGTCTGCTTGAGATAGAACGACTTGCGCACGTCCATGGGCTGCTCGTCCATCCACACCAGCATGGCCTCGAAATGGCGGCCTACGTTGGGCACATTGTCGGGGTGTACAATCATCTCGCCACGCGAAATGTCTATTTCGTCCTCAAGCTGCAGGGTGACGCTCTGAGGCGGGAAGGCATAGTCGAGGTCGCCATCGTAGGTGACGATGCGCTTTACACGGCTGCGCTTGCCCGAGGGCAGAGCCATTACCTCGTCGCCCTTGCGCACTACGCCGCTGGCTATCTTGCCGCAGAAACCGCGGAAGTCCAGGTCAGGACGCACAACATACTGCACAGGATAGCGGAAGTCCTTGAGGTTGTGGTCGTTGCCAATGTGCACCGTTTCGAGGAACTCGAGCAGGGCGGGGCCATCATACCACGGGGTGCGCTGGCTGCGCGTTACCACATTGTCGCCCTCAAGAGCCGAAAGGGGGATACAGCGCACATCGGGTATGCCGAAGGGCTTGATAAAGGCCTCGAAGTCGGCCACGATTTTGCTGAACACCTGCTCGTCGAAGTTGACAAGGTCCATCTTGTTGACAGCCAGCACCAAATGTTTGATGCCCAACAACGAGCACAGGAAGGTGTGGCGGCGTGTTTGCGTAATCACACCGGTGCGTGCATCAACCAGAATGATGGCCAGGTTGGCTGTTGAACCACCGGTTATCATGTTGCGGGTGTACTGCTCGTGTCCCGGGGTGTCGGCTATGATGAACTTGCGCTTGTTGGTTGAGAAGTAGCGGTAGGCCACATCGATGGTGATGCCTTGCTCGCGCTCGGCCTTCAAACCGTCGCACAACAGGGCATAGTCTATTTGGCCCGCACCGGCGTTGCCCACGCGCTTTGAGTCGCGCTCGAGAGCCGAGAGTTGGTCTTCGTAGAGTTTTTTGGAGTCGAAGAGCAAGCGGCCTATGAGGGTTGACTTGCCGTCGTCCACCGAACCGGCGGTGAGCAGGCGCAAGAGGTCTTTCTTTTCGTCCTGGTCAAGATATTCCTCAATGGAGAGTTTGCGGCCATCAACCACCAAGCTCTCCTCATTCGGATTATTTTGGTTTGTTTTGTTGTCAGTCATAACAAATTGAGGTGTTACTGTGTAAGCAGGCGCTTCATATTATTTTGAACGCCCGCTTAGAGGTGCAAAGTTACTATTTATTGCCGAGGTTGGTGCATGACAGCGCATAAAAAGTGCTCGGACGGAGGGATTGGGTGTGCAAATGGGCATGCAACACTTACGCTGAAGCAGGCACATGGCACACTCCCCCACCCCGCTTTTGCAACCGGGTTGCAGCCCGTGGGACGTACCTTTGCAGTGTAATTTCAACTAAATACACACAACATTATGTGCAACAAACATCATCACGAACATGGCCACTGCCATGATAACGAAGGTGGCTGCGGCTGTGGCTGTCACCACCATCACGAAGAAAACGAAGCCCCCATGTGGCGCGCACTGCTGCCCATGGCGGTGGCTGCCCTGCTGCTCATTGTGGGCATTGTGGCCAATCCGCTGCCTGCATGGCCTTGGGCTGTGTTTGTGCTGGCATATCTGCCCGTGGGGCTGCCCATACTGAAGGAGGCGGGCGAGGAGATAGCCAAAGGCGATATATTCAACGAGTTTACACTGATGGTGCTGGCCACAATCGGGGCTTTTGCCATTGGCGAATATCCCGAGGCGGTGGCGGTGCTGCTGTTTTACTCGGTGGGCGAATATTTTCAAGACCGTGCTGTGGGACGCGCCAGACGTGACATTCAGTCGCTCGTCAACCTGCGTCCCGACACAGCTATTGTGATTGACCATGACGGCCGACGCACCAATGTGAAGCCCGAAGCCGTGGAGGCGGGCAGCGTGATTGAAGTGGTAGCTGGCGAACGTGTTCCGCTCGACGGCACACTGCTGACTGAACGGGCCGACTTTGACACCGCAGCACTCACTGGCGAGGCCGAACCGCGCAGCATTGATGCGGGAGACGAGGTGGCGGCCGGCATGATTGCCATTGGACGCGTGGTGAGGGTAAGGGTGTTGCGCCCTTATGCCAAGAGTGCCTTGCAACGCATCATGACGATGGTGGAGGACGCTGCTTCGCGCAAGTCACACGCCGAGATGTTTATCCGCCGCTTTGCACGTGTGTACACGCCTGTGGTTATTGCGCTCGCAGCCTTGATTGCGCTTGTGCCGCCACTGCTGGCGGGGGGCACGGGGTGGGCAGTGTGGCTGTACCGCGCCCTGGTTTTTCTGGTTATTTCGTGTCCGTGTGCCTTGGTGGTGAGTGTGCCGCTGGCCTACTTCAGGGGCATCGGGGTGGCCTCGCGCATGGGCATTCTGTTCAAGGGGGGCAACTACCTTGATGCGGTGGCGCGCCTGAGCCATGTGGTGTTTGACAAGACGGGGACTCTCACTACCGGACAGTTTGTAGTGGGCCAAGTGACGTGTGCCGAGGGAGAGACCGTTGGGGCTGAAAACTTGCTGAGAATGGTGGCTGCCGTTGAACGCAAAAGCACGCACCCGGTGGCCCATGCCATTGTGGCTGCGGCCGACAGCAAGGGGAACACACAGACCAACGCTGCCAGCGCTTTGGTGGCCGACATGGTGGAGGAGGAACCGGGCCTCGGACTGCGGGGCATGGTGGCCGGCCACGAGCTGCTGGTGGGAAAGGCGGCGCTGCTTGAGGCGCACGGCATTGACACTGGCAAGACGGAGACGACCACTGGCGACACCATGGTGTACTGCGGCATGGACGGACGCTATGCGGGCATGATTGCGTTGGGCGACCAACCGCGTCCCGAGGCTGCCAAGGGCATTGAACGGCTGCACGCATTGGGCATCAAGCGCACTTGTGTGCTGTCGGGCGACCGCAGCGCGGCTGTGGAACGTTTGGCGCAGGCGCTTGGTGTTGACGAGTGGCACGCCGACTTGCTGCCTGAGGGCAAGGTGGAGCAGATGCAGCGCATCAAGCAGCAGTGTGCTGACACAGGCAAGGTGGCCTTTGTGGGCGACGGCATTAACGATGCACCTGTATTGGCCATGAGCGACGTGGGTTTTGCCATGGGAGGTGCTGGCAGCGATGCCGCGGTTGAAACGGCCGATGTGGTGATACAGAGTGACAATCCCTCGCGTGTGGCCGATGCCATTATGATTGGTCGGCGCACGCGCAGCCTGGTGCGTTACAACATTGCCTTGGCGCTTGGCATCAAGGTAGCGGTTATGTTGGCTGGTGCGTTGGGGTATGCCAGTTTGTGGGCTGCCGTTTTGGCCGACACGGGTGTAGCCCTGCTTTGTGTGGCCAACACCTACGCCATTCGCAGCGGCAGCAGATAATTTTCTTGCACGCATTCCTCCCCCTGTTTTGTGGCGCACAGCTTACAGCCGTGACTTGCCAGAACATTCAATATCATTGTGAGCAAAAGCAAGCCCCCAATTACGAATTTGACCATTTCGTAATTGGGGGCAACTTGATAGGGTATTTATACATTAGTAAGATTACGAGTCTAATTTAGATAATAATGGTATTAACATCAGTTGTAATTTACTAGAAAATCCATACCTTTGTAAGGTCACAAACACCGCTGCTGTGGACGCTCTTAGTCATAATGCGTTGTGATTTGCTAGAAATTCCATACCTTTGTAAGATCACAAACACCGAGTTTCAACAACCGAAGACAGAAGCGCAGGTTGTGATTTGCTAGAAATTCCATACCTTTGTAAGGTCACAAACACCCTTTTGGAGGACAAAGATAATACTCTTTCGTTGTGATTTGCTAGAAATTCCATACCTTTGTAAGGTCACAAACACCACATTTGTGCATTTGTTCGTTTGAACATTTGTTGTGATTTGCTAGAAATTCCATACCTTTGTAAGGTCACAAACACCTGATGTCTGTAAGAACAAACCGAGCATCGCGTTGTGATTTGCTAGAAATTCCATACCTTTGTAAGGTCACAAACACCAAACTTACCGAGGAGCATGCACGACAGTTCGTTGTGATTTGCTAGAAATTCCATACCTTTGTAAGGTCACAAACACCCTAATTTTGTGATAATACTTTCGTTAGTCAGTTGTGATTTGCTAGAAATTCCATACCTTTGTAAGGTCACAAACACCGGAACACATCACCATGCGCCCATGCTTGCCGTTGTGATTTGCTAGAAATTCCATACCTTTGTAAGGTCACAAACACCTTCAGCACACGAGAATTATTTAGAGTATCGGTTGTGATTTGCTAGAAATTCCATACCTTTGTAAGGTCACAAACACCTGATTATGAGTTATCTCCTCATAATCAGGAGTTTACGTTTACAACGTAGAAATGATAAAACAGATGGGTTTCAGACGATATAATTGGCAATAAGCGAAATATTGAGTTTGTAGTTCCGACATCTAAACACGGAGAAAATGTGCGAAGTTTCCACACATGGTTGTCACGACAAACCAATACGAAACACGCACGCCAAGCACTACAAATTAAAACAACTCTAACTGCTGCGGCTGCGTTCGAGCCTTTTCAATTCTCGAGCCATGAAACACCTGAATATCGCCAAACTGCTTATCGGTGATACACATGACCGCCACACTACCATGTTCTGGCATAAAACTTTTGACACGTTTGATGTGCACATCGGCATTGGCCATACTAGCACAATGACGGATATAGACGGAGTATTGAAACATGGTGAAACCGTCCATTTGCAGCTGCTTACGAAACAGGACATACGCTTGCTTGTCTTGTTTTGAATCTGTGGGTAAATCAAAGAATACCAATATCCACATAACTCTATAGGCACTTAATTTGTCCATAACTACTAACTGGTGTTAACGTTCAGGATATGCTATGCGCCTAACTTCGCCACTATAGCACTTGCTGAGAGAGGCGGTGGTTTGTACTACTCCAACCATAAGCGGACTACGTTTGCCCGAAATGACTACATCGAGGGTGGGAATAGCGAGCAACCGAGCTTTAACATCTTTGGTCAATTCTAGGTTGTTTGTACCAGATTCACGTACAATACAATAAACTAATTCATCAACATAGGGGCGGAAAGGCTCCATAATGTCGTCGGCAAGACAATAGGCGTTGTAACGATTGTGATGATGTATGCCCAATGTGGGCAATAATCCGCTACTAACTAAGGCTCGCGCCACTACGGCTCGCAAAATGGCATAACCATAGTTGAGCAGATTATTGGGAGGCATGCCTTCGCGATGGCGCGTGAATGAGGTTAGTTCGGCAATACTCGAAAAAAGGTTGTGCCAATAATAGGCTGCAGCACGAGCCTCAAGATTGTCGGGGTCTCCGCTCTTAACCTGCTCGGCCCAATGCTGCATGCAACCCACCTCGACTTGGGCACAAGTAGAGAGCACCATGGCCTGGTTGCGTATTTTGGCCTTGATAGTTTGTTGCCACAGTTGCTTGCGCAGTGGGAGTGATGCGGCTATTTGACACTGAAAGCGCTCACTCTGCGTGGTGTTGCCACTCAGAGGGAGCATCAGGCCAACGGGCATGCTCTGGCTGTTACAGGTGATTAGGGCACAATTATTGGCAAGCAATGCCTCTATCAAGCCTTGGGTCAGGGTGATTTGTTTGTGGTCGAGTATGACCAAACCTACATCTTCGATAGGACGTGTGACCACAGATTGCTGCCTTATATGCTCAGACAGATCTCCTTGCTTTTCGACTTCGGGCATTTTGATGACCACTTGCCCCATACGTAACGATAGGTAGGCAGGAGTACTGAAGTAAAGGGTTTTCTTTATCATAAGCCTGTTGAGATATTTAGGAGTCAGGAAATGAATATGGCACAAATACGCAAAGAGCTTGGAGGCTGTTGCTGGTGCAAAGCCTTCAAGCCATTTTTGCTATAATTTAGTTTTCGACGATGTGACCAAGCCTGTCTACCTTTATGGGGATACAAACTTCTTTAATCATCTCATTGGTGGTGGCACGCTCATTTTTTGATTTCGGGCTACCCAAACCAAATTCGTTCTGTACACCTGAATAATTTGCAGATTCAATTTTTGACACTGAGAATATGATTGAAGCTGCAGAACATGGCACGAAATCTGCCACACTTCCGCTTATGCTCACAAGCTTATATACCCGACTTTTGTCCAACGGTTTGTTTACTTTACCCGTAATTCGCTCCTCCTCGGTGGGAACGTATACAAGATCGTTGGGTGAAAGTATGAATGCGGCCTGGCTGTCAAGTGGCAGCCTCTGCTTTAACTTGCCGATGGCCTCATTTAGCGGAATGGTACGATAGGTGCGTTTCCGAACAAGATGCCCCGTCTGCTTATTAATCACCTCGTTCTCATAAATGGCAAAGAACAAATTGGTACCCTTGGCTGCCTCTACGAATTTGAATCGCTTGTTGCCTGTCTGCCCTACGGCAAATTTGTCGGCCTTTTCGTATACACGCACCTTATAGATGGGTTGGTGATGCTTGCCATTGTTAAGCACTACAATGTGGCGATTCATCTCATCGATACCATCGGGCGAGAAAGCGAGCTTGGGATTGTCTGCATAACGCTCAAGGTGGCGCAACAGAATTTTCTGTATAGCCGTGTCGGCCACTTTCTCTTTTATGCACTTGCGATCGAAAGTGGTATCGATACTTTTGCGCGTGGCAAAATACCGGTCTGCGGTTTCGCTTGTGAAATAATACATTTCGACTTTCTTAATATTGACGTCCTGCCAAGCATCGGCATTGTTTGCAAAATATACCTTTATTTGCTTTTCAGTGTAGTGCTTGCTGAGCAACTCGATGATTTTGGCACGCAGGTCGCGATTGACTATGCGCTGAGGACGCAGCAGGGCTTCTTTGAGCGCAAATGCTTTTTGACGTTTTAGATTGATTTCGCCAAAGACGGTCTCCTTGTGCATAGACTTTCGTATAGCCCAACAATCACCCGAGGTTTGGGGCACAAGTTGTTTTCGACCGTTGACGATGCGTAGAGCATGATTGGACGTTTTATTGACGACACGCAGATTTTGCTTAAAACTGACTATAATTTGACTAAGCACATGCTCAACATCGGCCGGAAATGTGGCCCATGGCAACAAAAACTCTCGGGCCACGGACAACTGTTGGAGCTTGCCATCGCGATTAACCACAATCGTCTCGTAACGGCGCAACTTGTGCGACAACTGATGACGGGTGCTCTGGTTTTTAGGCAAAGCAGCCTCGTTGCTCAAAAGGTTGACGTGATTGCGCGTAGCACAGGCTATAATGATGGCGTCCATGGCATGGTGGCGGTGATCGATCCGCTTTTTGTTAAAACCCTTTTGCAGCTCAAGCGGCATAGCGGGAATTAAGTGGCCCGTAGCACTAATGACGGTAAATTTGCTGGAATTGGTCAAGCAGTTCATGCGCTGGAAACGCGGTAGGATTAAACGGTTCCACACATCATTTACACCCCATTCGCGCTTCAACCTATCAGTTACAGCTCCCGTACATACTATAACATGCTTGGAGGTGGCCTCTTGCTCATCCTCGTCACGCACGATGTTTGACAGCAGGGTCTTAACCAATTTGCTAATGTAGCGGCTATCGTTCATTTGCCGTTCGATGAATTCGGCTGGCAGTTCATCGAGGAGAAGCTTGCGCAACTTGGCGCGATTGTTCTTGCCATACATTTTTTGCACTAATTCGCAATAGCTATCGGGCTCGAGCACACTTACAATGCGCCCGCCATTGAGCATAACTCTCTGACCATGATGCTGCTTTATAAACTCATATCCAAGGGCATTTGACTTGAGTTTGTTAACCTCTGCCTCACAAATTACCTTATTGGTCATGGAATCATCGAAATAGCGTGACTGCGGTATGACGTGTTCTATTTCGTAGTCGGTGGTAAAAAGTCGCGACAACGGAATGTGCTGCCCAGTGTAGGGTGATATGTAGTGCTGTTCGAGCCACAATATATATCGTTTAATGTCGGAAGTTGTAGGACTTTTTTTAGCATCGGAGAACTTTTTAAGTATCTCTCTGATGTAATCATCTGGCTCGCCTACACTGTTGAGGGCGGTATCCTCATATATACGCAGCAGCTCTTGCTGGCTTGGAGAGTAAGGACGCACATTTTGAATGCCAAACTCGGGATTTTTCAACTCTGCAAGCAAGGCTTTGACTCGCAAATTGGTCATCTCATTGCGCAGAGCGCGCTCCGTCATTTGGGCACGTTTGTCTGCTGATGCTTTCATGTCGCGACCTAACTCAACATGTATCTCGTCAATGTGACCTTGTGCCCGCCATACGTCACGCACCACGCGAAGGGTTTCGGTTACAACCTGTTCGACCACAGGATTACGCAGAGAATGCTGCTTGAAATGCGCTAAATAGTCGTCTATATCGTTTGGTGAATGCCACTTGCGAATATCGCCCGACTCGCTGTGACGATTGTACACGACATAGCAAGCAAGCCACAATGGCAAGGCTCGGAAATGGTCAATACTATCCAAGGTCAAAGTTTTCTCGCGGGTACGCTTGGAGATTGTTTCGTCCACCTCACCGTCGATAATTTTTTGCATGCGCTCCTTGGTGCCGGAATCTATATTATTGGCACACCAATGATGTCCCATACGCATAAGCGGCAGTAGCCTTTTAATGGCCTTGGCTGAATAGGCACCATAATCGGCCTCGAACGGCGGATATTTGGTCATGACCTCAACAAAAGCACTGCCAAGCGCATGTTTATTGGCAAACCTACCAAGAGCCGTACGAAGTTCTGTACGGTCACTGACACTATACAAAATGTGCCACAACTGATGTTCTAAGACTTTATCGTTAAGAAAGGAGGTGTCAACTCCCGCCTTGGACAGAGATACCAATATTCCGCCTCTAGTTTCGTTACAAGGATAAGCCTTGTCGCGCACGTAATTCCAACTATACGACATTCCAACAGTCTTGGAGCCTAACTTGCCTATTCCGAAGTACCTTTTGAACATTTCATCTGCCTTGATGCTTGGCCTGTCGTTGAGCCAATCGAATAATTGGGCACGACTTTCTTCATCAGGAAGGAAATCGGAGGTTACATCAATTGAGTCGACAAGACGTCCCTCTTGATCATATCCGGACTTGTAGATGCAGAGGTTACCTACAAATTGCCACAAACGAAACTCTTGATACAGAGGTTGGGACTTTGATATGCACTTGACATATTTTTTTACTCTGACACCATTCGTATCCAAACACTCGTGATATTCGTACGGACACTCTGCTATCGTTGACTTTTTGCTCTTTAGCGGACGTTGGTAGAATATTATGTTGTCAAGCAAAAGATATGTAAAGTCTTTGGTTGCAATTGAGTGTCTGAAGGCCTCGTTCTGAGAATAAAGTTCGTTAATGCAATCTGCATACAAATTGGCATCGCACAGTTGAGGAATAAACTCTTTTTGTTTATTTAATATCTGACGCAATTCTTCTTTATAAAAATCGCGTTCTATGGTACGCACCAACTGTCCCTTGATCTTTTGTTTTGGATTATGAAGTAAAGCATTGAATATATACTCGCCAACCGAGAGTTCTGATGTACGTATGTCGTTTTCGGTCTTTATCTTGATTAATCCCCAGTCGGTCTCCTTGGGCATGCTTATTAAACGTTTTATATGACCATCTTTATCAGTTTTAGGCGTACCATCTTCATTTAGATTGGTGGTGACAATAAAGTCCTTTACCTTGCCCACCCAGTCGGGAGCCTCGAAAGCCAGACGATGATACACCATACCATTCTCTAAAAAAACATTATACCAAATGCCCTTTCCTTTCTTTTCGCCACTATCAACAACGCTTACGACCTTCAGAGCATGGTATTTTTCGTCTTTTGTATTGTCAACATCATTTTCCTCACCACGGGTTTGATAATAACCTCGCTTTTGATTAAAGTTAAGTAGTATCCAAGCGAGTTCATATTCTGTGATTGGCTCATGAAGCGCTTTCTGGCGGAGATAGTACAGCGTCCAATCATAAGGCACTTTCATCCCCTTCGCCATCAATTCGGGCTGAGCGGTCCAAAACATTTGCAACATCTCATCATATGATCTTTTGAAGAGGAACCTTTGTATTTCGCTACCTTCTATTTTTTCCCAAGGCAACTTACATTCAGCCCCATCCTTAAACTTGCCGTAACGTGTCAACGAATTGGCATAATGCAGAGGCAGGAAACCCATCTGCAGTAAAACACGATGCAGACGTTCACGACGCAACAAATAACGCTCACGCAAACGTCTTGTACCTCTATATTGTGTTCGATCCTTTGTTTGCGATATGGTATTCCCCTTTGCAAAATCACTCTGCATGGCTGCGTCCATCGGAATTATACGGCTCCCGGCATCTACTATGCCTGAAAGAACGCACTGTTGGGTTTCAGTATCATTGCTTTTGACTACGGCCCACCCTATACTATTGGTACCAAGATCAAGTCCAAGTATATGCTTTGTACTCATGGTTTCAAAGTATTATGAAAGTTGATTATTTTATACAAGTTAGAAACAGATTGTCACATCTCCCGTTATAGTTTATCAACATTGAACAACACATTATCTTGACAAATCTACATATAAATTTCGAGTTATAAGCCAATCGAGATAAAAACTAACACCATTTACTTAAGACGGGCTCTAAAAGCGAGAATATAAAGTCAGCTCCGCGACATTTCTTGTCCTATTAACATGCCCTTTCATCACAATAGTTGCATATTTGAGTTCATAGTTAATGCTCACCCCTCAAAATTAGACTTATGAGAATCGCATTCAGACTTGACGTACACAGAGATAGTATTTATTTATACACTCTGAGTAACACAAGATGCTTTGTTTATACTTTGTTCCTACATGGCATAAAAAAAGTCCTATATCCTTTGATACTTAAAAGGAATGCTGTATTTTTGCAGTAACATTCTAGCAAATCACAATAAGGATTATTCCGTTGTGAAAACATTAGGTCCTCCCCCATCGTCCTTTAACGGTGGGGTTTCTTTAATAGCTTCCACTGTCATTATACCGATATATAAATTCTAATATTTCGCTAGTTCCTTATTAGTTTCGCTTGGTTTTCGCTGGTTTTCGCAATCATCGTTCAAAAATAGCCTGTCAAATGTTTGGCAAATTATGAAATAATACTTACCTTTGCACTCGCAAACACGAAAAGACGACCATAGTTTGCATGGAGAGATGGCAGAGTGGTCGAATGCACCGGTCTTGAAAACCGGCGTACTGCAAGGTACCGGGGGTTCGAATCCCTCTCTCTCCGCCAAAGTCAGCGTAACGAGTTGTAAAACAACAAGTTACGCTGATTTTTATTTATATACATCGGACAAGCTACGGACTTTTTTTAAGAGCACTGCTGTGAATAATACTTGCTTAAGTCGGCAATCTCAGCATTGCCAGAAGCACAAGGAAGCCGCCTTATTACAATTAGGACAGGTATGACAAATATCAGAATCAAAGAATGGGGGGAGAAATGGGTTAAACGTTTCAACGAACTTTCTGCAAAATATGAAGTCCCTTATTACACCCAATCTCCATTGAACTTGGTCGGAGATGGGGTCGACATAATGTTTGTCGGCATTAATCCCAAAGGAGGCAACAAAGGAGTTACAAACCGCACCTTGGATAATTTTCTTGCAGGTAATGAATGTTGGGGGCAAAGATTTTGCGGAGATAAGAATGTGTGGAAGTTTACAAATGGTGCAAGATTCTTTATGGGCTATGATGCTTCTAAACATGTAGACACGATAGACGATGATCATAAAGTGGTGTGGACTAATCTGACACCATTTCAATCAGACAAAGGTTTTACTGACTTGAAAGCCGAATTGCGAGACGAGGGAGTAAAATCTACGCTTGAACTCATCTCTATCTTAAAGCCTGAGAAAGTTGTATTTCTCGGTGGTAATGCCTTTGGCTTACTTGACAAGTATGCTGATAATAACCTGAGACTACATTTTGAACATATAAAGGTTTTTGGCAAACTCCCCTTAGAAATAGGACGGTTATACAACATACCAGCATATTATGTGAGTCACCCGTCAGGGAAGTGGCCGGTAAGTCATTGCTTTATCTCAGTATTCGTTTTCCTTCGCAACCTTATTGACATTTATGAGAATGACAAACCTACAAAGTCCTTAAAAACGGTTGCAGAAAGTATGAGAAAGGAATTTGCACTATGGCATGACCGAATTGAAACAATGTAAACAGCGCATCATGTGAACGAGAGGAACTTATTTTGCAAGTTCTATTTGTGGGAGCAGAGCAGATGCTGCTCAGTATTAAATAATGGTTAGCTACATAAAGTAAACTATTGCTATTTGGTAAAACGCCAAAGAAGAAATGTATCCTCCGCGAAGTCCTATTTTTAAGGGGCGATGGGAGGATACATTTCTTCTTTGGCGTTTTACCCGACAGCAATAATCACTTATATTTAGCATAAACCATCACTGGCCTTTGCTTTGATGCTCTACGATAGATCTCCATCACTTTAGCCACACAGTCCCGCGACACCGTGAAACAACCACGACTCTCTGAACCTATCGGGATATAGTCCCTTTCACCCGAAAATCTCGTCACCTTTCCTGCCGAATGAATCAAGATGCCACGTGGCTCGGCAAGATAGTTCGTTCTGTCAAGCCCCCTAAGGCGGACGCTATTCTTAAACTTGTAACCTTTTCCTACCATCACGTAACGTCCCAGGCTCGAGCACCCGCTGCCAAACTCATTGCTGAACTTCGGAGTGGCATCTGTGTTCCCCTTGCCACTGCCGTGCATACAATAGCTGCTCATCACGCGCTTGCCATGCTGCAAGTCGTATATGAAGAACCGCTTTTTGCCCGAAGGTATGGAGAAATCTACCAGGATATAATAATCTGTACTATACCCTCGTCTGTCGCAATAGTCCCTTACTTGAGAAAGGTCCTCACAATCCACCTTGCCATACCAAAGTCTGGCATCGATGTAATTATTATACAATGGTTTTGTGAACCTATTGTATATAGGTGGAACAAATGGAATGCAAGCTATTAGCAACAAGATCACTAACAACACTTTCAAAACTCGTTTCTTATTCATTGTCATCAACGAAAGAATATTTTGTATTTAAGTGAAAATACACCATTAATTGAAATGGCCTATCCATTGTCCATATTCGCAGTAGACTACCCGACTATTTTTGTCTATAGTAATGCATACGCCATAACTTTTTGATGTTGGATACTGACATTCATACATTCCTTTGTCATTTTTCTTCCATTTTGGGGAAGCCTCAATCTGTTGGATAAAATTCTTTGAGATTTTTTTATCAAGCAACAGTACATATAGGGCATGACTCTCAGGTGGCCCAGATTGACAAGAGAAATCCACTAATTGATATGGTGGTAAAGATACTCCTGTTTTTTTACTAAGCACTTTACGATTGGCAAATTCCTCAAGTTCAAAGGCTGTGGCTCCGTCACTGCGATGTATTGTAAATCCTTGTTTGGTGATTTCCATATCAAAAAGTGGTTCGTAGCTTACACTCTTAACAGGTGATTTCATATACTCACTATCCCAAGCCCTTCTGAAAGAAATGCAAGTGTCACCTTCGTTGGTCCAGAACACATTATCTTTTGAAGAGCATAAGTTTTTCAGTTTATGAATGTATTCTTCCGACAGGGGTTTGTCAAAATCATAATAGATATAAGTACGATGTCCCCCCCACAGATCGTAGTTCACTACATTATTTCTGTAGGTGAATGCCGGAAAGTCATCGAGCCCGGTTATTGCAACGATGTCATCACGAGTCTTATATGGTATCTTATCTTCGCTCAAAGAAGAAGGGAAAAATTCGTCCTCGGCAATGTAGACAGTTGTATATGTTAACAACGCAACAGGCGATATAAACATCAACGGAATCCCAATCCACCAATATCTCATGCCATACCTCTTCATCTTACGAGGAAGCATCAACGGACATAACAACCAAGAGCCTGAACAGTCGGCAAATGTACGGAACTTCTTATTCTTCTTTCCAAGCCAATGGTAAAAAACCAAATGGTCTATGCCCTTTAGAATAAGAAGAGCAATCAAAATTGCCGGAATTGCTATAACGATAAACACTATTGTTTTCATATCTATAACGAATTAATGTTCGAAGGAACGTCATTCACTTTCTGTGCCACTGTCTGTACATGGTCGTCACCACCCTTTGCAAAACTTGCGGTGCTGGTTGCTACAACCATCATCAGCACAATCATTAACTTCTTCATCGTCTTTATTATTTTAGATTGTTTTATCTTATTGACAATGCAAAGGTAAAGTGACTATCCTGAAGCGAGAAACATTCTGGAGTTGCTTGTACAAGATGTATGGTTTATTGTATATCTTGTGCTTATCGTGTTCTTGTAACCAATCCAGGCGCTATGCCGTGGTGAAGCCAATTCCAACCTCTACTCCAATAACTTTGATTACTTCATTTCCTTTTATCAAGCAAAGTTAAGATGGAATATCTACATGGAATAATCATTACGTAAGACTTGTATGAAATGATAGATAAAATGTAGAAGATGTAAGTTTCATCTGTTGAGCCAAGATATATGAAGACCTCAACTCCCTGCAAACGAAAAAGAAAAAGTCCTGTAAATCTTTCGATCTACAGGACTCTGTTGCGGAGAGAGAGGAATTTTATACCACTCTACCATCTTCTGTAACTCGTTGATATTCAAGTGCCGTCTTTAAGCATTTTCGCTTGTTTTGCACGAAAAATGGTGCAGAACTGGCGCAAGACAAAATATCGCTCAAGAATAAAAACTTGAGCGATATTTTTTTGACGTGTATATACTAGCATCGCGGACACGCTTACAAGTGGCTCTGAAAACATCATACTTTTAAAGTCTTGAATCAACTATAAAGGTTCTGAAAATCAGGCGCTTAGTCAAATTTATTTAGTTGTGTTTGTTAATTAACTTGCTCATATTCAAACGATTATGTGATTATTAACAGAGTATTGATGTGAATCTACCAAACTAAACTCTGTAAAACCACGAAAAGACTGCTCATTTATTAGGATATGGGAATCTGAGCCTATCAATCTGATACTCTACTTCTAAGTATAAAAAAAGTGGGAATCACAATTTATAGGTATTGTACAAATTCTAAATAAGCTACACCTTTGCACCCCGATAAAAGGAATAGATATGAAGAAAGGATTAGGAAAAATCAGAAAGATTAAAAAGAAACACATCTTCCTGGCCTTAT
>ERZ1034781.220-NODE-220-length-31568-cov-27.741313_pt1 | contig 31568 bp, 29 predicted proteins | sample MGYA00520700_ERZ1034781 | MGnify/ENA primary metagenome ERZ1034781 (study PRJEB33766, sample SAMN09781709) | gut metagenome | biome: gut microbiome | host: Homo sapiens | place: Madagascar | study: EMG produced TPA metagenomics assembly of the PRJNA485056 data...
GTTGAGAGGCGTGGTGGGATTTGTTGCTGCAAAAATACTCTTTTTTATTGGAAACTCCAAATATTTTCTTCAAAATCTGCTTGTCAAATATGGATTTTAACGTAAAAAGTTCTAATTTCCAAGGTTTTCTCCTTGTAAGCTATGCGAGATTTAGAAAAATATCGTATCTTTGTCCCCGAATTAAGGCGTTCTTTGCATATTGCAAAATACAGAAACGAGCAGAAGTCCGCTCGTTTCCATATTGTTACCTATATTATAAAGGCAAACGCCTAACTTCTTGATATTCAACCAAAGTCCAATTTAGTGTGAGTTAGATTCGTTAACAAATTAATGCAAAAAGTCATTTTATATACAAAAGAAAAATTGATTTTTTCTTGGTTGATTCGAGAAAAAGGCGATAGGTGTACTAAATCTTATTGATTCAAGAGTTAGTGCACCTATCGCCTTTTTTGAGTATTCCAAGATAAGCTCTATGAAAAGAGGTTTACTTGACCTTCACTTCTATCTTAGTCTTGGCTGCATCAGCGCTGGAGCCGCCAACAAATACCTGGTAAGTGCCAGGAACCACACGGATGGTGTTGGTCTGGGCATCCCAACCCTCGAAACTCTTGCGAGGAAGATCGATGCTTACCATCTGGCGCTCGCCAGCCTTCAAAGACACACGCTTGAATGCCTTGAGACTCTTGATAGGTCCATCCACGTCATCCATGCGCTTGATATAAACCTGCGCTACTTCGGTACCCTCTCGCTTGCCCGTATTCTGCAAGGAGAACATCAGCTTGTAATCAGCAGCCTTGCTGCCACGCTTCCTGCTCTTCACCTGCATCAGGGTAGGCTTGCTGTACTCGAAAGAGGTATAACTCAAACCGTAACCGAATGGGAATAAAGGCTCACCCTTGAAATAACGATAGGTACGATCCTTCATCGTATAATCGAGGAAATCAGGAAGATCGTTCACACTCTTATAGAAGGTAACCGGAAGCTTGCCCGATGGATTCACCTCGCCAAAGAGAACCTTGGCTACAGCCTCACCACCCCGTTCACCAGGATACCATGCCTGAAGGATTGCCTCGGCATTTTCCGTCTCAAGAACCATGGCGATGGCACATCCAGAACAGTTGACAAAGACGACACGCTTGCCTGCCTGATGCAGCATGGCGATGACCTGACGCTGAGCCTTCGGCAACTCCAGGTCGGTTCTGTCACCGCCCTTGAATCCAGGCTCCTCTATCTCAAGCTGCTCTCCCTCCAGGTTTGGAGAGATACCGCCTACGAATACCACGGCATCAGCATCGCCCACCTCTGCCAGGATCTGCTCGTTGGTAGGCTTCGAAGTCTTCACAATGTCAAACTGCATCACAGCCACATCTTCCTTCTGGGTATAATCTATCTGAATCTTAACCGGCTTACCTGCTTTCAGAGAGAGCGGTTTGATGATAGGCGCCACGCGGCCCCAACACTCTCGCATATTCACGATGGTATCGCCATCCACTATCAGGCGGCAACCATCATCAATACCCATATTGATGGTAAGATCCTCATCCCTATCAGGAGTCAACACACCCTCATAGCGGGCAGAGAAATGAGTAAGATTCACACCCGGTGCAAACACGGTATTACCACCATTGCTCAGATTGATGGCAGTCTTCATCACATCCGTAGCCACCGGCTCACCCTTCTGTTCCTGATTGTTCCAGTAGGTGGCCTTCATTCCCTCACGGAAGAGGTTGAAACGGCTCTCCTGTACCTCGTTTCTTGTCAAGGTACAAGCCGGAACATACTTCACCTCTGCCCCCTTCATATAGTTGCGGATGCCCTGGAGGATAGTGGTAGAACCGGTAGGATAACCCGAATAGTTGCCTCGCAGCATGATGGAATCATTGGCATTAGGTCCCATCACCACAATCTTCTGATTGCGGTTCAAAGGCAGCAGCTGGTTTCTGTTCTGAAGAAGTACGATGCCTTCTTCAGCTATCTTCTCAGCCAGATCCTTATGAGCCTTGCAGGCGATGACGTTCTCAGGAATCTGAGTCCACGACACGGTTTCATCCTTATCGAAATCGCCCAGCTTGAAACGAGCCACCAGCAGGCGCTTCAAACTCTGGTTTACCTTATCTTCATTGACCATTCCTGCCTTCACAGCCTGCGGAATGGTGCGATAGGCGCTGCCGCACTCCAGGTCGGTACCGGCATTAACAGCCTGGGCAGTTGCCTCGGTAGCGGTCTTTGCCGTACCATGATAGCCCGGCATATAGAAATCGTTGACAGCTCCGCAATCGGAAGTAATCAATCCCTTGAATCCCCATTCGTCTCTGAGGATCTGGCGCTCAAACTTGGCGTTGGAACAGCAAGGAGCACCATCTATACGCTGATAGGCACACATCACCTCAGCCACATGTCCATCCTGTACCAGCGACTTGAAGGCAGGGAGATAAGTCTCCCACAAATCACGGGCTGGCAGATTCTCCAGATTGAAGACGTGGCGATTCCACTCCGGACCGCTATGCACGGCGAAATGCTTGGCACAAGCCAGCGTCTTGACATACTGGGGAGCCTTAGACTGATCAGAAGCCGGAACACCAGGAGCCGCCAGCGGCTTGCCGTCGAACGACTGTCCCTGCAAGCCATTCACTACGGCGAGTCCCATACGTGTAGTGAGATAAGGATCTTCGCCATAAGTCTCCTGTCCGCGTCCCCATCTAGGATCACGGAAGATATTGACATTCGGAGTCCAGAAGCTCAGACTCTGATATCTTTTTACATTACCCGACTTCTTCGCCACCTGCGCCTTGGCTCTCGCCTCATCGCTTACGGCAGTAAACACCTGATAGAGCAAGGCATCATCCCAGGAAGAAGCCATGTGCATGGTGATAGGGAAAACCGTGGCATATCCGTTGCGTGCCACGCCATGCAGCGCCTCGTTCCACCATTGAAACTGAGGGATACCCAGTCGGGAGATGGCAGGCGAAGCATCCATCATCAGCTTCGTTTTCTCCTCCAGAGTCAGGCGTGATAGCAAGTCATTGGCTCTTGCCTCGGCAGAAAGGTTAGGGTTCTGATAAGGCAACAGCTGACTGGCTGGCTGTTGGGCGTGAGCTGAGAGCGCCAGAGCGGTCAGCATGGCCAGTGTAAGTATTTGTTTCTTCATAACTACTATTGTTATTACGTTATATTGTATAGATTCGTTTTTATATGCAAAAATACATATTTTTCCTGAATTCTGAGACAGATGAAGTGTTAAAAAGCTCAACTAGTTTCCATTTTTATGTGATTACTTCCTAATTTTTTCGAATCATTCAAACAATAAAGCACTTTTTCCTTGCTGATTCCAAATATTAGTGCTAACTTTGCACTCAGAAACGACTCTATCTTTTTAGAAGACAAAGATACAATAAGAAAGATACAACAAGACAGTAAGATCGCAATAATATGGAAAAGATTCTAATAGTTGAAGACGACATCGCATTTGGAACCATGATTCAGACATGGCTCAGAAAGAAGGGATTCGAGGTGGAGAAAACTACTTCGGTCAAGGCCGCCATACAGGTTTGCGAGGAGGCAGAAAGAGGATTCGATCTGGTATTATCAGATCTCCGCCTTCCCGATCACGACGGCATCTTCCTGCTGCAATGGATGAGAAAACATGGCGTGCAGGTGCCTTTCATCGTGATGACCAGCTATGCAGAAATTCAGAATGTGGTGCTCGCCATGAAATCGGGCGCTACCGATTATGTGGCAAAACCTTTCCATCCGGAAATCCTCCTGGATAAGATCAAGGAAGCTATCAAGACTCCGAAAAAACAGGATTCACATGCAAACTCAGCAGATAGTCTGCGTTCCACAGACTCAAATTCTACTCCTACAAACGCAGCACCTGGCAAGCAGGCAGGAAATCAGGCTTCATCTGCTAATGGGGATGTGCCCAAATACCTGGAAGGTGAAAGCGAGGCTTCACGCAAGCTTTACAGTTTCGTTTCGCTGGTGGCCCCTACCCCTATGTCGGTACTCATTCTGGGTGCCAGCGGTACAGGTAAGGAATATGTGGCTAGAAGAATCCATGAACTCAGCACAAGAGCCAATAAACCTTTCTTCGCACTCGACTGCGGTGCCATCCCTAAAGAAGTGGCGGCATCAGAATTCTTCGGTCATGTGAAGGGATCGTTTACAGGTGCTGACCAGGACAAAAAAGGTGCTTTCGAGATTGCCAACGGAGGAACTCTCTTCCTCGATGAGATGGGAAACCTGAACTATGAAGTACAGGTGCAGCTGCTCCGTGCCCTCCAGGAAAGAAAAATCCGTCCGGTGGGAAGCAACAAGGAAATAGATATCGATATCCGACTGGTTTGTGCTACCAATGAGAATCTGGCTCAACGCGTGGCTGAAGGCAACTTCCGTGAAGACCTCTACCACCGCATCAATGAGTTTACCATCTACATGCCGGAGCTGAAAGACCGTGGTGCCGACCTCTTCCTCTTTGCCGACCTCTTTATCAAGCATGCCAACAAGGAGCTGAACAGAAATGTGGAAGGACTCGACGGTAAAGCCAAGGAGCGAATTGCCGCCTACAACTGGCCGGGCAACCTGCGAGAACTGAACAATGTGATGAAACGAGCTACCCTGCTCGCCACAGGAAGATACATCGGAGTAACCGAACTGGAACAGAGTATGGCGCATATCCAGCCACAAGCCCCTACCGCCCTGCACGATGAAGAAACAGAACTGCAGAGAATAGAAGCTGCGCTGAAAGCAGCAGGTGGCAACAAGAGTAAGGCTGCACAATTGCTCGCCGTGGATAGAAAGACGCTCTACAATAAGATGAAGAAGTATGGAATCTGATGACCATTCCCCAACTTTTTGGGGAATAATTCCACACTAATTCCACAGTTTCCACAATGTAGAATTCTGGCACAAAAAGCATTTACTGCTGATAATCAAACTATTAGATAATTCTTTTGTTTTTTGGCACGCAGATTGTGATATTAGAAAGTGAACACGCCAATGAGCGGTAACGCAAGCAAGGCTGTTCACAAAGAAAGTTATAAACATAATATTCACAATAAAAAACAAAAGATTATGAAAAAGTTAGTTTTCGCAGCTATCGCTGCTATGGTTATGGTTTCAGTTAGCAATGTATTCGCCAGCAACAAGATGGCAAGTGTATCATCAGTAGCTCCAGTTGACACAGTAGCTCCAGCAGAACCAGCTGCTCCAGCAGACACAACAGTAGAGAAAGAGACTCCAGCAGAGACACCAGCTGAAACTCCAGCAGAGACTCCAGCAGACTCTACAGCAACAGATTCTACTGTAGCAGAGTAATATCACCTTTAAAAAATAGTAATTAACAGAGGAAAAGATAGAATAACACTAGTAATTACGCGTCGCTTTCAATCAGGCAGGAGACTAATGATAGAATTCATTGGTCTCCTGACTTGTTTTTAGCCCTTTTGTTTTCTAATATCATTTTTTTGCATTAACTTTGCAAACAAATATCTATTGAGCAAGATATCAGTCTGCTCATCATTTTAAACGATTTCTCATGCACAAGAACAATATTCCTCTCAAGGTAGCCCTCGGATATAGCGCCATTGCCATTATCATGATTCTGGCAATCAGTCTGGTGTATAGCAACACCAAGAGTATCAATGCCATCAATGAAGCTTCGCGCGAGTATATCCAGAAAAGGAGTGCCGCCGACAGTACCATCTCTTCCCTGCTCAAAGAGGAGCAGAGAAACCTGAAGCAACTGTCTGATGCTATGGCAGGAAGACCTACCCAAAACTATCTGCAGAATAAGGTGAAGAATCTGAATACGGGAAAGGATTCCATACTGGTTCACTCCAAGGCGCCGCAAACCCACGAGGCAAAAAAGACAACAGTAGAGGTTTTGAAGACCCGAAGGGGATTCTTCCGCCGACTCGCCGATGCCTTCAAGAAGGAGCACGCCGAAACCTTGAGCGTAAAACAGGACAGCAACCGGGCTGTCATCGATTCTGTTACCACCCCAGTAAACGTGGCGGAAAACGTGGCAAACATCCTAGAACAGATAGACAAGAAGGAGAAAGTGGCTACACAAGACCACAAGCAGAGCATCAACAAGGAGATGGAAGAACTGAAGATGGTGAGTGCCAAACTCGCCCTGCGCTCCGCCAAACATCTGAGCGATGTACACCAGCGTGAAAAAGACAACATGCAGGAAGCCATCAAGAAGGCGATGGAAGCAAGAAAGCATCTGTTGTGGCAGATGGAACTGCTCGCCATCGTAGCCTTCTTTGCCATCGTCATCATGATCTGGTTTATCTGGCGCGATGCCAGAAAGGAGCGCATCTACAGGGAAAACCTGGAGGCTGCCAACGAGGAAATCCAGCGTATCATGAACCAGCGTGAGCGCCTGCTCCTCACCATCACCCACGATATCAAGGCGCCAGCTGCCTCTATCTCGGGCTTCATCGATCTGATGAAAGATTACGTCAGCAATCCTCAGGGCCTCGAATGCCTCCAGAACATCAAGAACTCTGCCGCTCATCTTTCACATCTCGTTGCCTCGCTGCTCGATTATCATCAGTTGGAGAACGGACTGATGAAGGTTCAGCCTACCTCTTTCTCACCGGCACAACTGGTAGCTGAATCGGTAGAGGGAATGAAATTGAGAGCCGAAGAGAAAGGACTGGCGATTTCGTTCGAATGCAAAACAAAGGGGATGGAATTCTTTCGTGCTGATGCCTTCCGCATTCGTCAGATATTGGATAATCTGGTAAGCAACGCCATCAAATATACCGACCGGGGCAGCGTTACCATCCAGGCACAGGTTTCAGAAATCCTGGGCAAGCCCACGCTTACCCTGAGCGTAAAGGATACGGGAAAGGGAATGACCGATGAGGAGAAACAGAAGGTGTTCCAAGCGTTTACGAGATTGAAGAGCGCCCAGGGCATCGAGGGTACCGGTTTGGGATTGTCCATCACCCAGGAACTGGTTTCGCTGCTTGGTGGAGAAATCATCCTCCACTCTACCCTGGGCAAAGGTTCTACCTTCATCGTCACCATCCCTATCGAGCCAGCACCAAAGAAGGAGGCTCAGGAAATGGCACCATCAGAAATTAAGCATGATCCTTCTCCCGATTCTGCTCAAGATAAGGAAGGACAGAATTCCGGCAGCCATCAGGTTACTGATATAAAGAAGAAGCCGGAATTTGCCAACCACAAGATTCTGATTCTGGATGATGACAAACTGCAGCTCCAGCTTCTCCAGGAGATGTTGCGCCGCATCGCAGGCGACACCTGGCAGGTTTTCGCCTGCAACCATGTGATGGATGCCCTCACCACGCTGCATAACGAGCAGCCAGCCCTGATGCTGATGGATATCGAAATGCCCGAGATGAACGGCATGGATATGATTGCCCACATCAACCATACCAATATGATGGTGGTGGCAATGACGGCTCACGATACAAGCATCTTGGGACAGCTCTTGAAAGCAGGCTTCGATGATTGCCTGTTCAAGCCATTCAGTATGGAGAAACTGTCTGATATTCTGGGAATAGAGTCCCAGCCTCAACTGGATGCCCAGTCTGGAACTCCATCCCAGCCAGAGTTATTATCCCTGCAGAAATCCAATCCTCAGCTGGATGCTCTTCTTGCTTTTGCTGGAGGCGACGAAGAAGCGGCGAAGGAGATTCTTGATACCGTGAAGCAGGAACTTGCCGCTCATCTCACGAATCTGAAAGAAGCCGTAGAAGAGGAATCCTTATCTACCGACCGCATAGGAAAGGCGGCACATAAGCTCCTCCCTATCGCCACCATGATGCAGATGGGATGCCTCGAAGAACTCAAGGATCTCTCCCCAGAACACATCGGCGAGATAGAAGAAGCCGAGATCAGAGAAAAACTGAAGGTTGTGATTACGACCTTATCTGCTGCGGTGTCAGACCTGTATGCTTCTTGAAATATCGGCAGAAGAAACTGACGTCGGCGAAATGAAACTCCCAGGCCATCTCCTTGATGCTTTGCGTGGTCCGCTTAAGATGCATCTTGAGTTGCAGAATCACGTATTGGTCGATGATGGTCTTGGGGGTATGCCCCGTCACCTGATTCACGATGTTGGTCAGATATTTCGAAGAGATATTCATCTTTTCGGCATAATAGTTCACATCTCTTGAAATCTTGTAATCCTTCTCCAGAAGCATCATAAACCGATTGAACAGTTCTCTTACGCGATACGACTTCACTTCATCTGGCCGGTATTGCGGATTGCGCTGAAGATACTCATGAAAACCGATGAAGAATGCCTTCAACTGGCATAATACCAACTGCGAGATGCAGGTACATTCCGACTGGTCGAAATATACCTTCAATAAGCCAAACATCCCATTGATGATGTTTGTCACCACAGGGGTATCCTGCCGGCAACGATCTTCCCGCAAGGAAGAATATACAGTCCGCTCCAGCTGCAAACTGGCTTCACGAAGCAAGGAAGGATTATATTTCAGGATTTCAACTTGGAAGCTGTTCGCAGTTTGAGGGGATTTGCAATCCCCGTTTTCAGTTTCTGGGGATCTGCAATCCCCATTTTCAGTTTGAGGGGATTTGCAATCCCCATCAACCTTCAATTCCACTACATCATTCGGAAACAGCGTAATCACCGCCCCTTCATAAAGTTCCCAATCCTTATAATTCACATTCAGCATAGCCTTTCCTTTCCGGCAAATCAATATTGCTCCGTAAGTCAATACTTGCGGACCATCCTGCCATTCCTCCAAACCAGAGCGAAAAAGGCTTGCTTCCTGATAACTGCTTAATTCTGATAATTCCATCTACACCTTATTATATATAGAGTTATTATGTCTATTTATTCCTATTTCGGTTACAAAATTACACAAAATATGTGATATAAAAGAACTATTATTCCCAAATCGTCCATCCGCTGCGAAATATTTAAAGTGATTGTTCGCCCAAAACTCCGTACCTTTGCACCCGAAATTCAAAAAGTAATGATCAATGATTAAGAACATTTTATTTGTAAGCCTTCTGCTTGCAGGAGGAACCCATTGGGCTTCGGCTCAATCACAAACTACCGAAGGGGCGGCTGCTTCCTTGCCTGCCAGCAAGAAAGAAAACATGACCATCAGCCAACTCTTCCAGAAGGTGGAGAATAACAGCAAAACTCTTCGCACTTCATTATCAGGAGTAGAAGCAGCCCATCTCGGCATCGAAGCGGCTAAAAGCAAAAAACTGCCCGACCTCGATGCTTCCCTCTCATTCAGCTACATCGGCAATGCGCTGATTACCGACCGTAACTTCAGCAACGTTCATGGTCTGAAATCCCCACATTTCGGCAACAACTTCGCCTTCCAGGCACAGCAGGTGGTTTACGCCGGTGGAGCCATCAATGCAGGCATCAAGCTCGCCGAACTCGGAAAGCAGCAGGCAGAGGTAGGCGTGAAACTCACCCGTCAGCAGATTCGCTTCATCGCCCTGGGGCAATATCTCGACCTTTATAAGATAGACAACCGCATCAAGGTGTATGAAAAGAACATCGAGTTGACCCGCCAGCTCATCGACGACATCAAGGAGAAACAGACGCACGGCATGGCGCTGAAGAATGACATCACCCGATACGAACTCCAGATGGAAAGCCTCAAACTCGGTCTTACGGCGCTCCGAAACAACCGGAGCATCCTGAACCATCAGCTTTGCAATACCCTCGGAATGAATCAGGGAAACCTGAAGGAAGAAGGAAGCCAGATGAACCAGGGAAGCCAGGAGATTCAGATTATCCCCGATGCCACAATCGCCGATAAGACCTACGGCAAGGAGGGCGAAGCTTACTGGCAGACGGCAGGCACCCTGAACTCCCCACTCCTGGAGCAGAGCAGCAACGCCATCCGCATCGCCGAACAGAAAGAAAAGATTGCCAAGAGCGACCTTCTGCCAAAAGTAGCTTTCGTTGCCGCAGACAACTTCGATGGACCTATCCTCTTCGAATTGCCACCTGTTGACAAGAACCTCAACGTCTGGTATGTGGGCGTGAGTGTGAAATACAGCCTCAGCTCTCTCTTCAAGAGCAACAAGCGCATCAAGCAGGCAGCCGTAGAGACCCGACAGGCTAAAGAGGCACATGCCGTACAGGCAGAGCAGCTCAACAACAATGTGCAGGCTGCCTACGTGCAGTATCAGCAAACCTACGTGGAACTGGAAACGCAGCGAAAGAGCGTGGAACTGGCACAGCAGAACTACGATGTGATGAATGCCCGCTATCTCAGCCAGCTCGCTCTGATTACAGACATGGTGGATGCCTCCAACCTCAAGCTCAATGCCGAACTCAGTGAGGTGGATGCCCGCATCAACATCGTCTATGCCTACTATCGCATGAAGTACGTGGCAGGAGAAATTTAGAAACAATAAAACAAATAAAGCAATGAACAAGAAGATTATCAAGAGAATATATAATGTAGTGATTATCCTCCTTTTTCTGGGAGCAATCGGCTGGTGTTTCAGCCATTTCTATCATGGCAGCGATGTGGCTTACACAGATGATGCACAGGTAAACCGCCATATCACCCCTATCAATACCCGTGTACCGGGATTCATCAAGGAGATTCGTTTCAACGATTATCAGCACGTAAAGAAGGGCGATACCCTCGTCATCATCGAGGATGCTGAGTTCCGCCTGCATGTGGCTCAGGCAGAGGCTGGCTTGCGTGGCTCTAAGTCAAGTTCTTCGGTGGTAACCGCCAGTATGGGCACCACCAATACCAATGTGCAGACAGCTGCTGCCGGCATCGAGGAGGCTCGTGTGGATATGATGAATGCCAAGCAGGACTTCGACCGTTTTGCGGCTCTGATGAAGAAGGATGCGGTAACCCGTCAGCAATACGACAATGCCTATGCACGTTATCTGGGAGCCAAGGCACGTTATGAGCAGGCAAGCAGCCGCAAGGCAAGTGCAGCTTCTGTCCGCAATGTACAGACCCAGCAGCTTGGCGGTTCCCGTGCCGGAGAGAGCGTGGCAGAGGCACAACTCAATCTGGCTCGCCTGAATCTTTCCTATACTGTAATCGTGGCAACCTGCGATGGCGTGATGGGAAGAAAGGATATTCACGAGGGACAGCTGGTGCAGCCTGGTCAGATGCTGGCTCGCATCGTGGATGATAACGATGTATGGGTGGTAGCCAATTATCTTGAGACTCAGATGGACGGCATCACCGTGGGCAAGAGCGTAGATTTCACCGCCGATGCCATCCCAGATATAGTATTCCATGGCAAGGTAGAGGCTCTCTCTGCCGCAGCCGGCAATGCCTATTCCATGATTCCTGTGGATAATGCCACCGGCAACTTCGTAAAGGTAGAGCAGCGTGTGCCTGTTCGCATCGCCCTCACCAAGGACAATGACCCGAAACAGATAGCCCTGCTCCGTGCCGGACTGAACGTAGAAACCAAGGTCCACATCAAATAGAATGTTCTATAAACTATAAATTATTAATTGAAAAAAATGCCAGGACCTCCTATGTTACAGGGACCCTTCCGGGTTCCTTCGTTCAATGGATATATTCCTCGCCGGTTACAGCCATGGATTTATCTCCTCTTCGCCTTCATCTTCCTGATGTCGGGCGGAATCTATGGAGGAGCCATGAGCCAGGTGATGGGCGAGTACAGTTTGATGAGAGAAGACGTGCTCATGATTGTCATGTTCAACGTGGTGGGCGTGGCGATGCCATTCCCCTTCCTCTTCAAGATGAAGTTCCACTTTACCAACCGTCAGCTTCTGCTGAATGCGGCACTGGTAGTGGCAACCTGTAATTTTCTCATCATGTGGACCGACTCAGTGCCCTTGATGTGCATCCTCGCTTACATCGCAGGCTTCTTCAAACTCTGCGGAACCTTCGAATGTATGAGCACCATCCAGTTGTGGATGACCTCCAAGCGCGATTTCACCATCTTCTTCCCCCTGCTCTACTGCATCGTACTGGGAAACATGTTCCTCTCGCCTTGGATTACCGAACACCTGATTTATATCTATCAGGATTGGCGCATCATCAACTGGGCGATGACGGGAGCCCTGCTCCTGGTGGCATTCATCGTGTATGTCACCACCCACGACTTCCGCTTCATGAAACCCATGCCCTTCATCAGTCTCGACTATCTGGGCTGCATCCTGTGGTCGGCATGGATGCTGGAGTTCATCTTCTTCTTCACCTATGGCGAGCACTACAACTGGCTCGATTCGAAGATTATGCAGATGGATGTTTTGCTCTTTATCCTTACCGGATATTTCTGCATCCAGCGAATGCTCCACATCCGTCACCCTTACATCGCTCCGGCGGCGTGGAAGTACAAGCGACTCATCCCGCTGCTCATTCTCTTCGCCTTCGTAGAGTTCATGGGCAGTACGCCTAAAGTGTTGCAAACCGCCTTTACGGGTGGCGTGCTGCATTTCGGCAACATCACCACCAATGTGCTCAACTTTGTGGAATGGACAGGTGCCATCGCCGGTTGCCTCTTCTGTCTCTTCTGGTGCAAGGTGCTCTGTCAGAAATACACCCGTCTGCTCACGATAGGTGTGGCAACGATGGTATGTTATCCCGTGATGATGTATTTCCTCATCGATCCGGGTCTCAACATCGAGGCACTCTATCTGCCTTGCTTCCTACGGAGCTTCGGCAACGCCATCTTCTTCTGCATGCTCACCGTGTATCTGGAAGAACTGATGCCGTTCCAGCACTTCTTCATGGGATTGACGATGGCAGGCATCATCCGCAACGGTCCGATGTCGGCGATGTGTTCAGGTCTGTACAGCTTCGGACTCCGTTATCAGATGGCAGACAACATGTCGCGCGGCTTGCCCTACGATGCCACCAATCTTCTGATGCTCAGCATCCGGAATCTCTATGGCATCACCTGTCTCATCGGTATTGCCGTGCTGATCATCTTCCTGCTCTGGGATGTACAGCCCGTGAGAAGTACCCTGAAGAAGATGCCTTCCTGGAACTTTGTGGGAAAGAGAATGAAGAAAAAGAAAGGATTTGCGAAATAAAAGAAAGAGATTCTTGGTATTTTCAAACTTTATTCGTATTTTTGCAAAGATTTAGCAAGCTATAAACAGAAACAAGAATCATTTTCATATAACAATAATAATGAATACAGAACAACTTTCTATGACCAAGAAAACCCTTGTGGGAGTACAATTCCTATTTGTGGCTTTCGGTGCAACGGTTCTGGTGCCTCTCCTGATAGGCATCGATCCGGCAACGGCTCTCTTCACCGCAGGTGTGGGAACCTTTCTCTTTCACTTCATCACCAAGGGCAAGGTGCCTATCTTCCTGGGCAGTTCCTTCGCCTTCATCGCTCCTATCATCGCTGCCACCAAGCAGTGGGGACTTCCGGGAACCATCGCCGGACTTACCAGCGTCTCCCTGGTGTATTTCATCATGAGCGCCCTAGTAAAATGGCAGGGCAAGAAACTGCTGGATAAGATTTTCCCTCCGGTAGTCATCGGACCCGCCATCATCCTTATCGGTCTTTCCCTTTCGGGCAGCGCTGTGAATATGGCTAAGACCAACTGGGTTCTCGCCTTCGCATCGCTTATCACCGCCATCCTGGTACTTACCTTCTGCAAGGGACTGATGAAGCTGGTGCCTATCATTTCGGGCGTTATCGTGGGTTACGTCATCGCCATCTGCATGGGAGAGGTAGATTTCTCGGATGTAGCAGCGGCTTCGTGGTTCTCCTGTCCGGTAAGCTTCGATACCATCACCCATTTCTCCTGGGCGCCATTTCTCTATATGTTACCCGTGGCGATAGCACCGGTGCTGGAACATATCGGCGATGTGTATGTGGTGAGCACCGTGGCGAAGAAGGATTTCGTGGCAGATCCGGGATTGCATCGCACGATGTTGGGCGATGGAGTGGCGTGTCTCTGTTCCGCCTTCCTGGGTGGTCCTCCTGAGACTACTTATTCTGAAGTAACGGGAGCGATGTCTATCACCAAGGTCACAAGTCCTGCCGTGATTCGCATATCCGCAGCCACCGCCATCTGTTTCTCTATCGTGGGCAAATTGAGTGCCTTGCTGCAGAGCATACCTCAAGCGGTATTAGGTGGCATCATGCTGCTTCTTTTCGGCACCATCGCCAGTGTGGGTGTTCAGAATCTGATGCAGAACAAGGTAGATATGAATGAAACCCGCAATGTCATCATCATCTCGGTGATGCTGACGATGGGCTTGGGTGGTGCCGTCCTCTCCTCCGGTTCCTTCGCCATTTCCGGCATCGGTCTCTCTGCCGTCATCGGCGTGATTCTCAACCTCGTACTTCCTAAAACGAAGAAAGAGGAGGCGTAAAAAGTGGGAAAACATCTATTTTCGAAGAAAAAAATGTTTTTTAATCATGGAGAAATAAACTAATTCGCAAAATATCCGTACCTTTGCAGTATGAAAACATTATTAGACGTTCATACACATACCATAGCATCGGGTCATGCCTTCAGCAGTTTGCAGGAAATGACCATGGCTGCAAAAGAAAAGGGGTTGGAAATACTGGGAATCACAGAGCACGGACCTCATATCCCGGGCACCTGTGATCCCATCTATTTCAGAAACCTGCATTGTGTTCCCCGTCAGCTCTATGGAATCAAGCTGATGTTGGGAGCAGAACTCAACATCCTCAATACCCAGGGCGATATTGACCTCGATGAGGATTACTGGCGCATACTTGATATCCGAATCGCTGGCATTCATAGCCTTTGCTGGCTGGGAGGAACCAAGGAAGAGAACACGCAGGGTGTCATCAATGCCATGCGCAATCCATTCGTGCAGATTATCTCCCATCCTGGAGATGGAACGGCTGAACTGGATTTCGAGGCTCTGATGAAGGTTTCCAAGGAGACGCATACCCTGCTCGAAATCAACAATCACTCCATGGCTCCCATCCGCCACAAGACGGTGGCAGCTCCCAATAACCTGGAACTGCTGGAACTTGCCAAGAAGTACGAGACCCCTGTCATCTTTGGAAGTGATGCCCACTTCTCTACCATGATTGCCGACTACAGCAACATCATGCCTCTGGTAGAGAAAGCAGAGTTCCCTGACGAGCTGGTTCTCAACTATCAGCCGGAGAAGTTCATGGCCTATCTCAAGCCTACCCCAGAGAAATAGGAAAAATTCGTTTCACATTTCGTAAGCTCAGAGAAGTAAAATAAAAACTATATAATTATGAGAACATCATAACAATGAGAAAATCATAAATAGGATAGTTTTCAATGCTTGATGAACGCCAACCCCATCTGCATCGCCTTTTTCACCATATTTGCCACATTGCTGGCTTGCAGTTTGCTCATCAAGTTGTGGCGGTGAAATTCTACGGTATTGTTGCTGATGTTCAACTCCCGGGCGATGGTATTGGTCGAATGTCCCTCGGCTATGTGCTCCAAGACTTCGAGTTCTCTATTAGAGAGATTGACTTGCTCGACATTCTGCTGATTGATCAGTCTGAAAAACTGTTGACTATAATACCCCTTTCCTTCTTCTATCCTGTGCAGAGCAGTAAGAAGTTCCTGCGGGTCATCACCTTTCAAAACTATGGCATCTACATCCTCGTCCATCAGCTGACGTATCGTCCAGATTTCTTCGTGCATCGTATAGACAATGATCTTGGTCTTGGGATGCTTATGGTGAAGCAGCTTGACAAGCAGCAGACCGTTCTCATTACTCAGTTCCAAGTCGATGATAGCGGTATCGACATTCTCCCTGTTGATGATATCCCTGGCAGATAGGAGGCTAGAGGCGGTCTGTACATTTTTATAGACACCATTTTGCAGGATGAGTGCCCTCAAACCAACCAAGACGACAGGATGGTCATCTACAATAAGGATGCTTTTGCTCTTTTCCATGATGATACATTTTTAAGCGTAATTTTTCGCAAGCCTTTGCTCGCAGATTATAGTTGAAACTTGAGTTCTACCAGATACTCTTCTCCATCATTTCTTATATCGAGTTCTGCCTGCAGAGCATCAGCTCTCATCTTCAGGGTATCTTTGCCGATTCCTGGCTTGTCCTGGCTGATAGGGTGAAGTGGTGACAGATCGTTGATGATGGATATGCTCCCCTGCTTTCCACAGATATCCAGCGTGACGCTTATCATCTTGCTGTATCCATATTTGATGGCATTGGATACGCATTCCTGGATGATGCGGTAGATCTCTATCGCCTTGCCGTCGGGGAGATTCTGCGCATTGAAAGAGGTACTGATGAATGGCTTGACGATGGTTCCGTTTTCGGCTGTTACCGATTGACAGAAGCTTTCTATCAGCTCCGCAAGCGAAGTGTTGTCAAATCTAGGTGGTATCAGCTCATGTGAAAGACGGCGTACATCATGTCCCACGTTCTTAAGCAATCTTTCTGCTTCCTCCTTATTGGTCTGCATCATGATATTCACCGCCAGAATATCGTTGCATATTCCATCATGCAATTCCTTGGCCAGACGCTTGCGCTCATTCTCCACACCATTGATATAGGATGTCTTTTCCGACAATTCGGCTCTCTGCCTGTCGAGTTTCCTGCGGTATAGGATGACAAGAATGGCTATCAACAATATGATGAGTGCCAGGATGAGCCATAAGATACGGATATAGAGCAAGCTCTGTTCGTGGTTCATCTTTTCTATCAGCATTTCTTTCTCCAAGGTCTTGTACTTGATGTTGAACTCACTCAACTGCTTGTCGATGTCACTCAGCTTGAGGGAGTCACTTTTCATGTATGCCTTTTGCATTGCCTGGTATGCCAGAGTGTATTTACCCATATTGTTGAGGCATCTGGCTTGTGTGGCGAGAAGCTTGTCTTTAGGCATCGGCAGATTGGTACCCGCCAACCTGCCGATGCTGTCCAGAAGTAGCCATTGCTCAGCGTATTTCTTCTGTTGCCCCAACAAGTCGGCCTTGATTTCCAATATGCCTAGCACCCCATTGCTCGTAGGTGCCAGATTACGGCAGGCTTCATTGGCGTATGTGAGATAGAAGGCAACGGAATCGGCCTTACCCAGTTGCAAGTACGACTTGAGCAACGGAGAAAGGTATTTGAGGGTCAACACATTATAATTGGCCTGCTTTACCATATTCCACATCGAAGTAAGGCTATTGACGCTTTTCCGGTAATTTCCCTGTCGCATCAGGATAGCACCTTTATTGGCATGGGCAGACAGTCGTTCGATGGTATCATTGATAGCAATAGCTTTAGATTCAGCCTTGTCGGAGTACTCTATGGCTTCCCTGAATCTCTTCTGTTCGTTGAAAAGCACGGAGATACAATTGTAGAGATAAATCTCATATTCCGCATTTTCACTTTTGATGGCTTTCTGGATACCCTTCTTATAATAGATGAGCGAGGAATCCAGTTCTCCGATTCTGCGATAGCAGATGCCCATTGCTCCACACATGGCAAGCATGCCATCGTAATCTTCAATCTTCTCAGCAAACGGGATGCCTTTCTTTCCGATTTCTATGGCTTCTCTCATCTTTCCAAGATCTGTATATGCGGTCATCTTCTCGCTGGTAAGCCAACTGCGAGTAGTGTCGGCACAATTCATATTGAGTGCGCTGTCTATCAGAAGGATGGCCTGTTTCTTATCACCATCAGCATTATAGTTGACGGCTTCCAGAAACAAGGAATATGCCCGCTTCTCGTCTTTGCAGCTGGCTCGTTGACAAGCGGCAAGGAAAGCGATGGATGATAACAGAAGGAAAATATATGTGAATATGGCTTGTTGCCTGTGATGTATTGTTTGCTTCATTTGCTATTATATTTACGTTATTTGCAATTACTATCATAAACGATTGTCCGTGCAAAGATATGAAAAATAATCGGAAGAGACATTTTTTCTATTGTTAAAAAAGGTGGCGGCTGTTGTTTTTCCGTTCATACGTCCCTTTACCTACGGAAAACCATAGGCTGCATACGATGGTAATCCGTAGAAATGAATATAAATATCCTTTTTTTACTGTCGTTTGAAGCTTTGTATGGTAATTGTCGCTATCTTTGCATTCAGTCATTCTCTTGTTATACTTAGCATCCCTAAGTAAACGGCGAAATGTAGTAGTAAATAATCAAATAATAAATGTCTAACTTAAATTTTAAGAATTATGCGTAATATTGGTGAAGAAATCTTGTGGGATATCGTGCGTGTTATCAAATGGATAGCCATGCGTGTGCTGCGCCTCTTTGGCAAGTTATTCTCTTTTGCATGGGACAAGGCAAAGGAGAAACAGGAAATGAAGAAAATGGAAGAAAGGGAGCAGGGCTTATGAAATACGTGAAACTATTGTTAGTATTCGCCTTCGCATTGCTTTCTATGTCTGGCTTTGCTGAGAAAGGCGATATGTGGGAGGTGAAAGATGCCGACCTAACGGTGTGGGATTCGCCTAATTATCTTACGAAGTTGGGCATGATGCATCAGGGTGATACTTTTGAGGAGGAAGGTATGGATGGCGACATGATCAGATTCCTCTACAAGGGCAAAACGGCTTATGTGGCATCTTACTGCTGCCAACGATTTGAGCCGGAACCGGATTCTGATGTTGATGTAGAAGAAGAAATGCCTGCAGCTGCCACACAGCAGGATGTCAAGGAAGACGCCAAGAATGAAAAGACGGAACTGGCTGCCGTTGCCCAACAGAAAGGGAAACAAGCCTCTAATGCAGATGCCAAGAAAGAGGATATGCAAGCACCAGCAGGAACTCAGCAAAGCGCCGACAAGGAAGAAACTGGAGTATTAATGAGCATAGCGTTGCTGCTCCTGTCACTTGTTGGAGGCGCCCTCGGTCTTATCGCCATTGTGTTCACTTTCTTTTATGTTTTCAGATACCAGAAATTGGCAAAATGGATGAATGGGAAATGTGGCACGGAAGTGATACCTTACAAACGATTCAACAAGTTGCTCCTCGTTCCCGTACTGGCGGCACTAGCAACTGTAGTGATTACCATATTATTTGGATATCTGGCAACGCTGGCAGAACAGGACAGCACTTCGCAGATCTTCCTATCGCTGACAGGTGTAGCACTTACCATAGCAACCCCCGTTCTGTGTCTTTGGTACAGATATAAGAAAGACAAGGAACAATATGGCAAGAAGGCAGCAAGCTGGATGATGCTCTATTCTTTCCTCAGTATAGTGGCAATATATCTGATTTGTGTTGTAATAGCCTATATTATTGTGGGAATTGTTGCTGTACTGATTTTTGCCCTGATTGTAAGCCTGGCATTCCCTACAAGATACTATGTTGTCCGCAGGTGGTAGCAGATCTGATTTCAATGACAGCTATATGTTATACCACCATTTGACAATGTTATAACTATACTTTAAGCAATACGTACAGAAAAAGGAAAAAGCTTTGAAAACAATCTTATTTTCAAAGCTTTTTCCTTTTTTCTTGCATCATTCAGATAAAAGCCGTATATTACCATGCCTCCAGCTTATCAGCAATCTCAGGCATCTTATCCTTGCTGAATACAGGATTCTTTCCTTCCTTTTTCTGCTGACGATAATCTTGCAGCAGGAAGACGGCTTGGCGGGAAAGCAGAACAATAGCCACCAGATTACAGAGCGTGAGAAGAGCCATCGTGATATCGGCAAAGCTCCATGCGAAATCCAGCGATACCACAGCTCCTACCATCACCATCGCTGCCACAGCAAGGCGATAGATAAATACGCCCAACTTGGAATCCCTGATATATCTCACATTGGTCTCGCCATAATAATAGTTGCCGATGATGCTACTAAAGGCAAAGAGCCAGATCATCACAGCCACAAATGGATTGCCGATACTTCCGATTTCGTGGGTCAAGGCATCCTGCGTCAGCTGGATACCATTGGATGCGGTAACATCTACCCCACTCACAAGGATGATGAAGGCGGTGCAGGAACATACCACCAAGGTATCTGTAAAAACACCCAAAGCCTGAATCAAACCTTGCTTAACCGGATGGCTTACCGTAGCCACAGCTGCTGCATTAGGTGCACTACCCTCACCAGCCTCGTTACTGAACAAACCTCGCTTGATGCCCTGTATCACCGTAACACCCAGCACTCCGCCGGCAGCCTGATTGAATCCGAAGGCATTCTCCACAATGGCAAGCAACACTTTAGGCAGACTGGCAATATTCCAAACCACTACTCCTACAGCTATCAGAAGATAGACGACAGCCATCACAGGAACCACGGTAGAAGAGAACTTAGCCACTCGCTGGATACCACCGAAGATGATGAGAAGGGTAAGCGCAGTAAGCACAATTCCCATGGTAGCTGGTTCTATACCAAACGCTTTCTGCCAAGCCAGACAGATGGTATTGCTCTGAACAGAATTATAGGCAAAGCCAAAGGTGATGATCATCAGGACGGCAAAGAGAATACCCATCCATCCCTTTCCCAATCCATACTTCATATAATAGGCAGGTCCACCAAAGAAGGATGTCTTGCCCTTACGCTTATAAAGTTGGGCAAGAGTTGATTCGATGAAAGCCGATGCTGAACCCAGTAAAGCCAGCACCCACATCCAGAACACGGCTCCCGGTCCACCGATGCTGATTGCAGTAGCTACGCCTGCAAGATTACCCGTACCGATACGGCTGGCCAATGCCACCACGAAAGCCTGGAAGGAAGAGATATGTTTCATCTCGCCATCCACCTTTACCTCCATCGACAGCTCATCATGGCCTATCTCCTCCGGTTGAATCTTGTCGGGATTCAACAGCAGCCTGACCATCTCCTTGATGAGTCGAAACTGTACAAACCTAGTACGCCAAGTGAAAAACAGGGCACAGCATATCAACACGGTGATGATGATATACGACCAGAGAAAATCGCTAACCTGAACTAAAAAGTTTTGTAATGTATCTACCATTTGTCTATTAAAAACTGAATATTATTTCTTTTCGGTTGCAAAATTACGCAATTTCTTTCAAAAATCAGCAATTTATTCAAAGAAAACAGAATTTAAAGGATACCATGTTGTCCGCAGGTGGTTCAAGAACGGGCTGAAGGCCCAAAAGCTCTTAGCCCAGGGCAACACCCTGGGTACACTAGCAATCTGCAATGCGCCCTGCAAGGGCAAAAGCTTTATATAACACCTATTGTTTTTATACTTTCCCCCTTATCACCTCCAAAACTTTTCCGAGATGATAAGTAACCAAGCCATCCTCATAGGTGGTATCCAATACCTGAACCACGGCACTATCCCTATCCGAATGATAACCCACATAAAACCTTATTGCATCGAAACGACGGAGATAACGCTTGCCATCAGCCTCATCAACATAAGTATATTTGTTAAGCGTGGTCTGCTTCAGCAAACGGTACTCCTCGGTCTTCACACCAGATACAATCTCCTCGAAATATACCTTCTCGATAATCAGCGTCAAAACCTTCAAGCCCGACAGATTTAACTGCGATGGCATTTTCTCTATTCGCTGCTCCAGACATTGCTGTTCCTTATTGTAGGCAAAGTAGATGATAGTGCCATTCATGATTTTCTGAATGATACTGTCGATGATTTCCAGCGGAACCTGATACCATTCCGTAGCCTCATGCATCTCTCCCTTATCATCAGCCACCTTGAAACGGAAGTTCACCGTCTGCAACACCTGATGCACCAGGTCCTCAAACTTCTGGGAGTGCATGTTTACAATCTTGTAAGTGCTTACAATCTCTACAGGTGCCATCAGATAGGTAGGCTCGTGCTCGGCATTTGCCACACGTTCCTCCACCCGATTCGTAGAAAAACCAATCTTATAGAGATTCTTGATGTTCTGAATTTCCGGATTCTTTGATTTCGAACGAAGCACGTAGATATAACCCGTAACCTGATCTTCCTGCTTCACATCCTCAGGATTGAAGAAATGGGCATCTGTCTCCTCCAAAGTTTCGGTGATGGCATAACCACTTGCCACCACATTCTTGCGAAGCGTCTGGAGATAGATATCTGACTCCGTACCATTCTCATAGATACAACGGGTTCTACCATCGGGCAAACCATTAGTACCCTTTTTCTTCTCAAGAATCTCATATAACAAAACCATCTGACCATCTACAAAATAATAGCGTCCAGCCAATAAGCTCGTCGTCTTCGAGATTCTCTGTAACTGTCGTTTCCCTGTCTTCAAATCCTGATGCACCAGTTCAAAGAGAGGCTTAAACTGAGCGAAATCTTCACACAGTTTTCTTTGCGCCACATGGTCGGGCGCATCCTTCTTCTGAGCCATCACGCCTTTCATGTCAGCAGGCACATCGAAGAGTTTTGCCTCCTGATAGGAAACATCCATCAAAGGGTCGCTGAATATATCTTCTAATTCTTTATCAATATCCATATCACTATATATAATAAGGTGAAAAACTATAGCCTATCCCAACAGTTGATACTCATCATACTGTCTTAGGCTATCTGTTGCCTTGGTTCGCAGAGCCTTGAGCGATGCAGCAAGCAACTTTTCTTTCAAGCCACCATCTGCTGTGGGTTCGCTACCATGCTCTGCCACCCACTTGTTGATTTCAAGCAATTTCTGTGCCAGCCTGTCATCGGGCGTTGGCGCCTTCGGTTTCGGACGTACATCCGCCAACAAGGGGTCATCAAATATCTCTAATAATTCTTCTGGCCAATCCATTTATGTTAATGTTAAATGTTACTTTTCCGGCTCATACTCCAATCCCATCATTTTTCGAATCTTCAGGTTCTTGAGTTTCTGGAATGCAGCAGCCAGTTCCCTTACCTTCGGGTCAGGGTCGTTGATGTCTGGGCGCAGACCGTCATGCTCTGCCACCCATTGCTTATAGGGTCCCTTGAACAGCATCATCGCCTGTTCGATGGTCATATCGAATTTCTGTTCAGCCATCGTATCCTGGATAATCTTCAGGGTCTGCTTATCCACATTCTTCGACAGCACCTCGTAAGCACGCTGGAAAGGATTGATGGAATCAATCAGATTGATGCTCAACTGGTCGATGTTAATCATTCGGTTTGCCAGTTTGATGAGGCGATTACCTTCCGACTCCTTCTCCTCATCGTTTGCCGAAGCATCGAAGTCGATAGGATTTCCCTTATCATCCACCACTTCACCACCCTTGACAAGGGTATCAAGCAGCAGGCGCTGGCGAACTTCTTCCACTTCGTCCTCGCTCAAATCCGGATACTTTTCACGAATCACTTTCGGAATGAGCGTTTTGGTGATGGTTTCAGCCGTAGTACTTCCGCTGATGGCTTTCACCACAAGGTCGTCTTGCAAGATAGCAGCCTTCAAATCATCCAACTGCCCCTCTACAATCATCTTCGTCTTCTCGCTCGACAAAGGTTTCAAGCCCTCTATCACCAGAGTACGGGCATCCAGCGGACTACCCTCATCACTATCCACATCCTTCACCGTCTTGAAATGCCAACTTGGCGCCATCACCTGCTCCATCAGAAGCGATGCGGTAATGGCTTTCAGAAAGTCGTTCACCGCCACCTTCACATCGGGCTGATTGGCATCAGGCATTCCTATCATATTCACAAACTTTGCCGTCTCCTTGCCTTCGCAATCACGGGTGCATCTTCCTATAATCTGCACCACTTCGGTCAGCGAGCCACGAACACCGATGGTCAGACATTCCTCACACCATTGCCAGTCGAAACCTTCCTTGGCAGTACCCAGAGCGATGATAATATCTACATCATCACGTTTCTTTATCTTCTGCAAATATCCCTGTACCAGGTTGCGGGTCTCAGCATGGTCTTCCACCAGATCGGCAACCTTCAGCAGTCTGCCGTCCTTGGTTCTGACATAATAGATGCCGCCATTATTGTAATCACGTTCCTCTACCTTACCGATAATCTTGATGATTTCATCCACCTCCGTGTATTTGCCCAAACCACTGGATGCACGGGAGTTGACACTCGGAATATGAATGATGGTCTTCTTGGTAGTATCCAGCACCTCGGCAATATGGTCGAGATAACTGCCGTGATAGAAGTGATAGCCCAAGACGAGGTTCTTGAGATAGCGATAACCGTTGAGTTGCTGATAATAGTTGTAGGTTACCGGGAAGAAACGGGCCTCATCCTCTGCCCTCAACACCGGAACGCCATCGCCTCGGAAGTAACTGCCCGTCATAGCAACGATATGACCGGTGGAATTATTCATCACCCGGCGCACAATATCGCCCAATCCACTATTCACATCAGCACTTGTATGATGAAACTCATCTATCGCCAAGAGGCAATCATTAAACTCCTCGTCACTTATTTCCTTCATACCGTTTCGGAGAGTGGCATGGGCACAAACCAGGATATTGTTTTTATCTTGATGGAAGAATTTCTTAAAACGTACCGCCTTCTCTTTCTCGTCGGTAGTATCGCAAAGATTATACTGTTGCGCCACCCTCCAATCGGCAAAGAAGCCATACTTCATCAGGTCGGTGTTTTGGAAAGAGCGGCCGATACTCTTTTCCGGTACAGCCACTACTACCTTCTTGATGCCCTGATTCTTCAGTTTATCCAGGGCGATGAACATCAAGGCGCGACTCTTGCCAGATGCTGGTGGCGCCTTGATAAGCAGAAAGCGATGGTTGCGGGCTTCGTAAGCCTTGGCTTGCATCTCTCGCATACCGAGTTCATTGGTATTGCTCGATTTACCCGTTTGCTGATACTTGATATCAACGATGTTATCATTTATCTTGTTCATAAGCATTTATATTTTTGCGTTTTTATTATTCCATAAATATTCACCAGCTTCGAGTTGCTTTTCTATTGTTGTAAAATGTTGATCTCCCACATCATAGGAAAAGTTATCAAACTCTTCTTTAGTCATCAACTCCCCCATTTCCAATGCATTTTGCATATACTCATTAGAAGCCCAATCTTTCTCCAAGACTTTCCCATCCCGATTGGTGACAAAAGCCTTTAATTTACCTTCTATATTTTGGAAACGAACAATGATGTCATCTTCCCAATAATAGACATAAACAGAATCGCCTCTTTTTAAAATATGCGATATGTAACTATCTCGTTTTGACATAAGCGTATGATAAAATTATTTCTTAGGCCATAACCCTATTTCTTTTTCAAATTGTCTTCTTAGTCCAGGTCCTTCCGAAGACCAAAAACCATCAAGCATAAAACCATTTGGATGTTCCAGACGATCTTTTATTTCATCTTTCAAATCCTTGAGTTCCTCAGCAGAGAAATCATCACGAGTGAAACCATTCTCTTTTAATTCTTCATCTACCTGCTTTTCTATTTCATCGAATTCTATATTCACATGAGTTAGTTTCTTACCAAAGAAATAAACACATAGTAGTCGTTCTATTGGCTCATCTGTAAAGATAGAACCATAGAGCAAATGTTTCATATCATCGTCTACATCATAATAAGAGGTAGATGAGTTACCATCAACTTCGAATCTTAGACTTTTACCCTCACATTCTAAACGAACAGATTGTACAGGGAGCAAGTCGTAAACATCCGGCTTACACAATACATCTGCCACGTTTGGAGCAATATCAAAAGTCAAATAAAGCTCATCGCTACTATCTTTTGTCTTTGCATATTCATCCCAATTAGCCTTTGCCAAAGGCACAACCAGCTCATCGCCTTCACGCTTAGGCATACGGATTTCAATCTTATGGGCAGCAGGAAGATTATTTTCATCAATAGGATAATCAAACAAATGCAGTTTCCCCTTAACACCTTCGATAGGTTTATCGAACATATAAGCATCGTTGAGTACCCACTTATATTGCGACTCTTCAGGCGAAGCCCAAAGAGAATCAGACTCTGTTTCTATTCTGTCTAACGTCACATATCCAATGATAGCACCATAAGGAAACTCATTTGCTTGTGGTAAATTGCCAAAGAGAATATCGTTGTTTATAGTTGACGCCCATTCCAAAGGCATTCCACCTAGCATATTCATGCTAAACTTCTTGCTGGCATGTATGAGTATTCTACCAGGATTTTCTTTCGGTTTCCATGTTCTATTCTCTACATCTTTAATACCAGAGCAAATCATTGTTGCCCAAGGCTGTTGCACCGATAATACTTTCATAAGTTTAATATTTAAAAGTTATTATTACTTGTTAGCTGTCATTTTCTCATAGAGTTTGAAGAGGCATTCCAATCGAGCCTCATCATTTGGGAACGGAGCGCCAGGATAGCAGCTTTCTACGATGGCATCCAGTTTCTCATGTGCAGCACGCAAATCCTCCGGCATCTTTTCCGGGTCGTAAAGATTTGCAAGCGTCTTCTCGGGATAGTTTTCACGAGCCAAAAGCACATTCGTTGCCGCCTCTTCTATCTCAGACTTCTTGGTGTCGGAGATGGATGGGAAAGGGAAGGAATTATATACAAGAACAGAATATCTGTACCGAGTTTCCAATTTTCCTCCTATCGCAGAAAGCCATACAACATGAATATGAGTACACAACAAACCTAAAACAAACATATCTGCATGATATATTGCCTGTGAAGCATTTGAAATAATAGAATTTTCATCCAACATTCCAACTGGCAAATATCTACGTTTTTCAGAAGATACACTAGGAACAATTATTGAATCAGTATCTATATGAGCCCTCTGTTTAAACAAATATGGACGATTAGCATAAAGACGAGTACTCTCCGCCTTGCTCGCTAATCTAAAAGCCTTGACCTTTTCCAATCGCTCTTTAATAGGAGGTATAGAATATGCCAAATTTACATTTTTATCATCTATCCACAAACAATAGCGTAATCCACCATTTATGAAAGAATCCGCACCTTGATACATACGAATTATTTTCTCTGCTACAGGATAAGATTTCAATATTTCATCTCGTTCATCTTTTGTCAATACCAAGAAGCCCCCATCTGTCGGTTTATTTCCAAAAACCATTTCTGGTAAATTAGAAATTGAACTTGGACATCGATTAATAATAAGATTAGAAGCATCCAGCAAATAAGCATTAATATTATTGCACAGACTCAGTAAACCAGAACCATTATACAACTTTTTTTTAATCGTACTCTTTTGCCCTAACCCGACAATTACAACTGTTACAGTTGCGTTATATTTAGCATTATTACTCCACTTAAATGATTGATATGCAAATATAATCTCTACATTTTCTACAAAAACGTTAGGCCACAACAAACTAACAGAATCACCTTGGCATATAGAATTTGTACTAACAAAGGCACATTTTGATACACTTTTCTTTATATACAATGTTGCTTTATAAAACCAACATGCTATGTAATCTAAATTTTTATAATTTCGGAATGTTCCACACACTATATCCATATCATTCTTTTGAGATACATCTTGCAAACTACTCCCCAAATACGGCGGATTACCAAATACAAACACTTCTTCATCCTTGGTATGCGGGCATACTACCTCCCAATCCATTCTACAAGCATTACCACATTTTATCTGGTCGATATTATGCAAAGGCAAGGCGGCAACATTCACACCGAAATCGGCGTGAAACTTGTTGTTCATCTGATGCTCGGCAAGCCAAAGCGAAAGCATGGCTACCTCGTGAGGAAAATCGAGAAGCTCTATTCCATAGAACTGCTCCAAACGGATGCACGAACCATCAATAAAGTCGAGCATCTGCTCAGGCGTACATTTCTTGCGGAGATGCAGAATATCCATTTCGAGCAAGCGCAACTGCTTATAAGTGATAATCAGGAAATTACCACTACCACAAGCTGGGTCGAAGAACTTCATCTTGCTCATTCTTACCATCAACCTATTGCAACCATTAATGATTGGTCGGCACTCGTCAGTAAACTGATTATGAGTCAATAAGCTCAAATCATACAGATTCTTCTTCTGCTCGTAAAACTCTTCCAGTTTCTTATATTCCCCTCTCAAATCATCCATAAAGAGCGGATTGATTACCTTCATGATATTAGGCACACTGGTGTAGTGCATACCCTCCTTGGCACGCACATCAGGATTCACCACCGCCTGAATCATACTACCGAAAATATCCGGATTGATGTCCTTCCAATCCAAGTCGCCGCATTCGATGATAATCTTTCTAGCCTTATAACCCATCTTTGGGATAGGAATGTCTGAGGCAAAAAGACCGCCATTCACGTAAGGAAACTGATTGATTTCCTTGGTAAGTTCTTCCGAACGCTCCTTGTTTGGCACATTCATCACCTGGAATGCCTGACCTAGCATCTCGCCGAGATCGGAACCATCTTCCTTGGTAAATTGCTTGATAAAGTTGGTAAAGAGATTTTCCGTAAAGATACCTGTGTCTTCGGCAAAGAAACAGAAGAGCAGGCGGGTAATGAAGATGTTAAGGTCGTGCAAGTCGTCATCACTATTATATTCGTTATAAGCACGAATCTCATCATGCAGTTTGGCAAGTTTCTCAGCAGCCTTCACATCGGCAGGATTTTCAGCCGTAGTGTGTACTCGCTCCACGTTCATCAAAGGATAGAAGAAGCCAAAGTCGCTGTGCATCTTGACAAGTTTCTGCTCGTAAGTATCATTCTCACGAGTATCATAAGCCAGGAGGGTTTCTCCATCACTCACCGCAATAATCTTTGGCGCAGCCTTCTTAACCTGAGCATCAGTCTTCAATGCCTCCAACCTGATGGTAAGATGCAAAGTATCTACAGCCTGATAGCAGAACAAGCCTTTGATAAGCAAGCCATCGAATGTTTTCAAGATACCCTTTCCTTCCTTGTATCTCGACACATCCTTTTCGCTTTTACCAAAAGCCTTCAGTATCTCGTAGCCAACCTCAGAGGCTGGCACCACTTTAGTTTTGAACGATTCCAATCGGGATTCGATTTCCTTATAGCTGAGTTGCAGTTTCTTTGCCATAGCTTCCGTTGCCGATGGGAGCATAGCAAAACCTTGCCATCCTATTACTCCACCGATTCCCGAAAGCAGAAACCATCTGATTTTAAAAGATTATTTTGATTCTAGTCCAGCCTCATCGCAAGATAAGGGATAGAATAACTGATTAGCTATCAAAAAGGAAGGCGTAGGGAATCTATCACTCGCATTACCCTTGCCAATTGAGGTCCTCGGATGACCTGTGGGAACAAAGATAAGAAGCAATAGAGCCTACGCCTAGCAGGTATATATATGATAGCACAGAGCGTACCCCTCCAGACGAAGGGGCACACCTATGCCATGTGTATATACACAGTGGGTAGACGCCCACTGCTGTCTCATTCTGAACATGATTTGAAATTTTCCAGGTTTCTACAGGTCAGAAGAAACGTCAAGCAAACGTCTTCAATTTAAAATAGGGCCAAGCCATGGACTTTTACTTAGCCGGCGACTCATCGCCAGCCATCCACAGCAAGACGATTGCAAAAGTACTAAAAAGAATTGGGATTTGCAAGAAAATCGGAAAGTTTCTTGCAAATCCCAATAAAATCGTTGATGATTTACTTCTTAAACAAATCAGAATGGGTTCCCGTATCAAGTAAACATAAGATTAATTCATCATTATCATACTTCCATACCAAAACCCAATCAGGAAGAATATGACAATCATTCCATCCTTCATAATTTCCATGCAAAGGATGATTCTTATACTTTGCAGGCAATGGTTCACCTCTCAACAAAATAGACACAACTTCCTCGAACAAGGATTTGTCGTATCCTCGTTTGATACATTTCTTGTACGATTTTTTTAATCTTCCAGAAAGCTGTAACTTATACATAACTAAGACTCCAGATAGTTCATCATATCCTCCAATGTATCGAAGTTCTTGACATTCCCCTCCTTTACATCGCGAATTGCCTTATCTAACTCTGACATTTTAGAGCTAGACTTCACTTTGCTAGCAATCCATCCCATTCTTTTAGCCAATTCCTTCAAAAATTGCATATCGGAACTAGGAAGTTGCAAATTTATTGTTTGTAATGTTGCATCCATAACACTATCATTTTAATTACACCGCAAAAGTAATAAAAAGAATTGGTTTCACAAAATTTTGGGTCTGTTTTCTTGCATATCTCATTTACTTTTCTTATCTTTGCCACCAAATTAATAACAATAACATTAAAAAGGAGGTTATTATGCAAGCAACAAAGAACAATACAAAGGAAGAAACCATCAGAAAGTTTAAACAACTCCTAAAACATAAAGAGGAGATGCTCGAAAGAGCAAAACAATATGATGGCATTGACATTTATGCTAAAACAGAAATCCACTATTAGATGAAATCAAAGCTGATTTCGAAAAGTCTGCAAATGACTTAAAAGAGAAATAGTTTCTTGCAAATCCCAATAAAATTGGTTATAAAGCAGCATATATTCAAGGCTTTTGCCCTTACAGGGCGCAGGAGGACAACGCCTTAATACCCAGGGTGTTGCCCTGGGCTAGGAGCTTTTGGGCCTTCAGCCCGTGCTTGAACCACATGCAAAAGTTCAATGATTTACTTCTTAACCAGGCATTTTATACTCATGTCTAAGCCTCCAGATAGTTCATCATATCCTCCAATGTATCGAAGTTCTTGACATTCTCCTTTTTTACTTCGAGGATGGCCTTGTCTAATTCTGATTGTGACCTTTTCTTTTGTAACGTTGTATTCATAACACGATTAAACAATTAAGTTTGCTGCATTTATTCTTTTCTCTTCACCCAAACCTTGTGGCTGCCGCTGCCCATCGAACCTATCGGCGAAGTTCGGTCGGCGGTAATTTCCTTCAGCTCCAGGGAGGCGGCGGTGCGGCTCAGGTTGTTGATATAGGCATAATCAGAGAGGGTGATGAGACCATTGGCTTCTATCACCTCCAGGGCACGGGCGATGCGCTCTTCCTTGGAATAAAGCTGCTTACGGATCACCTTTACGCCACCCATATCTCGTTCCAGGTCGCGATCGGTTTCACGCTTCACCTCCTTGATAAACTCAGGAGACGCCTTGAAGTTGATGTCCTTTACGCCCACCTTGCGATACGTCATCTTATCCTCTTCACTCTGCATTTCCGTAGGCTTATCGTCCTCGAAACCGAGGGAGAGGGAGAAGGTACCGATACCTTCCAGATTCACATTGTAGCCCATGGAGAGCATTTCTACCAGCATATCAGCCACATCCAGCAATACAGCCTCCGTGGTACTTTCCGAAATACCACGATGGTAGCCCTGCATCCTCTTGATGAACTCTTTTCTGGATAGTGTCCGGTTGGTCACTATCTTGGGATAAACTCTGCGCTTGCCTGTGTTATGAACATCGGGCATCTCTTGCAACTTGTACTTTGTCATGACGATTCCTTTCTTATAAAGATTGTTATCACTCCTTATTGCAACAGCCACTATACCTAAGTGATTTCCTATTCACCATTCAGCATAATGGTTCCCGTCTCTAAGGATAATTGTTACTAACCCTAAGGATAATTGTTACTACTCCTAATAGAAATCTCCGTTCAATAGTATTGAACCTACATTCAAAAGTATTGAACGGACATTCAAAAGTTCTGAACACACATTCAAAAGTAATGAACGAAACTTTCTACTAGGCAAAGATACAACTTTATCCTATATTAAACAAGACTTTTCCTAAGATTAACACAAAATTAATACTGGAAGGAGGGAGAAAGGAGAGA
>ERZ1034781.223-NODE-223-length-31455-cov-11.686592_pt1 | contig 31455 bp, 28 predicted proteins | sample MGYA00520700_ERZ1034781 | MGnify/ENA primary metagenome ERZ1034781 (study PRJEB33766, sample SAMN09781709) | gut metagenome | biome: gut microbiome | host: Homo sapiens | place: Madagascar | study: EMG produced TPA metagenomics assembly of the PRJNA485056 data...
CAATTTCCTTCCACTTGATAACTCCATTGTGTTTCGACACATCAATGCCGTCATACCCGCCACGAGTATAAGGTTGTCCTTTCAATCTATCAACGAACACATCAGAATAAGATGAAGCGATGCCTAACCATCGCTTCACCTTATTTGGCGACACCACATACATGATTCCCAGGCCAACACCAGCCAAAACGACCAGACTGCCTAAGGAAACCAAAGTATATTTTAATCCTTTTTTCATTATATTTTATCTTTTAGTTGTTTTCAGGGGACAAAGATAGTGAATTTATTTGAATCAGACACGCAATACTGATTTCACTTCTAATCTTACCTTATATAATTATACACAAACTCGTAATCTCCATTCTTCAGCCATTCGGGAACATCTTCTCCATTTTCCACAAGACCTTCAACATGAAACTTCAGGCTTTCCTTTGCTTCTTTTTGTAAAGCTTCAAAGGTTGGTGCAGTAAAAACTACCGCACCTGGTACATTACTACCAAAAGAACCGCCAAAATTCTTATCGCACCACGCAACATTAACAATAATCTTTTCCATCATGTGCTACTTTAAAATTATCACTCGTCAACCTCAAAATAATGATGAGCTATGATATTGCATAAATTCCATCACGTTCAATTCTTGATTTAAAGAAAGGATTCATGTTTTTGTGAATACGCACTACATCAACTGAGCACTTGAACAAGCCCTCTAAGAACTCTTTCAAGTCGGCCAATAAAAATGGATTAGGAGTTTCTGTTTCTACACAAATATCCAAATCGCTTTGCTCTGTTTGCTCATTTCGTGATACGGAACCAAAAATGCGCAAGGTCTTGATTCCAAAATCTTTAGTAATCTTGGAACTATTTTGCCTAATTATTGCTATATAATCTTGAACTGTTCTCATAACACTTATCTTTTAAGACAGTGCAAATATAAGTAATTAGCTGGTATCTTCCAAACTTTTGCCATGTTTTTGCAATTCATCCCACAAAATATCATTTTTAATTCGTTTCTATTCTCCTTTCACAATCCTATCTTCATCTCAGATAATCAACTTATTAAGTGTGAAAGGAGAACATTATAAAAATCAATATCAATAATGCCTTAACTCATTTTTCTTGAAATGAAATACAGATATCCAAAAGACACTCTCGTCACCATCGAAGAAGAACCACGGATTCTCTAAAGGATTCAGGTTGCGAACGATATGCGCCTCCCTTGCTGGCGTATTGCCCTCAGCACACATAATCGCAACCTTATTTCCTTTGCGAGCCACATCAATCACAATCAAGGCATGTCCCATTTCTTTAAAACTTGCGAGCAGGATAAACGAGTACATCACCTGGCTGCACCTCACTCATCTTGCGAGGTTCCGTCTCCCTGCTCACAGAGAAAGTGCTGCAACAGTCATACGCCTTGCGAAGGAAACTCACTAAAGCCTTTCGGGATCCACCACCCTGATATTGCAACCGCTTGCCATTCACATCGGTAAAGCGAATCTCAGAATACCGTCCTTGGCTGAAGAGGTACTCACTTCTGATTCTCATCGTTATGTCGGCACACTGCTCGGCATTGCTCAACATCGGCATATCTATTACAGCAGCAGACAGCCACTGAAAGCGAGCATTGCCACCTGTGTACAGCTTTACCTTGCTCCCCTTCTTCTTCAAGGGAAGTTCTCTCAACCATTCTGTATAACTTCCCTTCGGTGCCTCCACCCTTGTATATCCCAACGGAGCAGATATATCCCCGATACTTTTAGCATTCCAAGGGTTGCTTGTCTGAGAATACCACCACAAGCCACCAGCCACAATGATTCCCAAGAGAACCAAACTGCCCAAAGTTTTCAATACTTTCTTCATCATAATCGTTTCTTTGTTTTGAATTGTACGGCAAAGGTAAAGGATTATTCCGAAAGCGCAATGAAAGCAATGGGCAGTTTGTACGAAATAGTCGGGAGGCTGTATGAAACTATTTTATAGTATCCTTACACCTGTCTATAAATTCAGCTATCTCCCTGAATATCGTCCCAGCCATCCTACCTCCCGCTGCAGGGAGTTCCTTGCGATGCACAGACACGAGTATCGTATATTTCGGCTTATCGGCAGGAAAATAGCCACAGAAATCGGCAGTCAACGTACTATCCTCATTACGTATAGTGCCATTCATCCCAGCTACCTTAACCTTATCCGACATCGCACGCTTGGCTAGACCTCTCGAGACCACACCTTCCAACATTCCACGAATATCAGCGATACTTGAAGGCGATGCTATACTATCCTTGTTAGCTATTGCATTATAGAAAGCCAACATCTGCAGAGGTGTTATCTCCTGAAATCCCATTGCATAGTAACACCAAGGCATTTCTGAGTCTTGTACACAAGAATCCATTTTCAAGCCTTCCACCTCCAGGGATTGTCCGAAAGACATTTTCCTCACACTTGCCAAGAAGTCCTTCTTATCAGGAAAAGCCTCATCGACTGCACGAGTAATCGCAATATCCGAACTATAGGCGAGAGCCTGACGCAAAGTCAACTCGCCATAGCCCCCTTTTCGCCAGTTATGATCATAGATGGTATCATTGTCATAAACAAAAATACCAACACCAGAATCAAACATATCATCAGGTTTCACCTTGCCTGTATTCAATGCAGCCAATACGGAGACCATTCTCATCAAGGCAGAGCTATGCTTACTTGCAGCCAAGGAATCCACTCTTTCATAAGTAAAATCCCCCTTAGCATCCAATCCCACCATGGCACGAATCTTCCCCGATTCCGTTTCCATGACAATAGCCACCCCATCCATGGCATCATACTCAACCAAATGCTTCTCCAAGATTGCCTCAACACTATCTTGAAGTGCATTGTTGATATTACTCACACTCTCCTCCGACTTGAGAGAAGACTTGCAGCTTGCCAAAGCCAACAGCGCGATAGCAAGCACCAACAAAGATATTTCCTTCTTCATAAAACCATTATCGTTTTTTACCGAAGATGGCATTCAGTACCATTTTCCCCACTTTTCTTTCCAATCCAGCCTTTGAGGTTGGAATACCAGTTTCACGAGCAAACTTCTGTTTGGCTTGCGTGATACCGAGTGCTCGGTTTAAGGAGAATGAAACTCCTGGGATTTTAAACTGTTTCATTTTATATTAAGCATTAATTGTTATACCTTCTTCATTATCTGGAACATTAGATTGAATATAAGCAGATGGATTTTCCTCTACTTTTTTTAATTCATTCTTTCGCCATTCATCAATAGCAACATTTAGAATTTCAGATTGAGCCAAAGCAATTTTACTCATCAGATCTTCATTTGCTTTCAATTCAGCCTCTAGCTTGTGCCTATTCCTTTCTGTTGAAATTGTCACCTCCGTATTAATATCATCATTTAAATCCGAAATTTGCTTATCGGCAAGCACACGCACTCGATACATTTCCGCCCTAAGCATATCATCATATGGACCAGAAGCAATCATCATTTTAAAGAATGTTGGAGCCGTCTCTATTATAATAAACAACAACATAATTACCAATGATACTATTGATAACTCAGTAGACTCAGACTTCAAATGCGAAAAAGCCTCATAACGGACACAAAAGCCTTTTTCCTCATTACCTTTCTCTATGTCCCTATTCGCCTTATCTGTATTTATAGCAATTTGCTCTCTAATTTCCTTCAATTCTACCGCATGAGTTGTTTCCCATGTTTGCAACTCCTTTTCAATTGCGGACAAATTACGTTCCTTATCTTTATAAATCAAACCATGACCAGCTTTTCCACTCAACGCTGAGCCTTCTCCTTCCTTTTTCAATTCTTCATTCGCAACAGCCAATCTTTGTTCTATTGCCTTATGTTCACTTTCCAATTTGTCTCGTCTTTGAATCAACGAAGTATTACCTTTAGTCACTTCTTGACGAGTTGCATTTGTTCGCATAATATTATCCTTTACCAGTTGAGAATCGATTCTATCCTCAAAAATTTTCATCTCAAGAGGTGTTGATATTACAATACCCAAAAAAATTGCCATAATAATTCTTGGCAAACCAGAAGTAAACTCCCGCCAACTAATGGTAACCTTACCATCAGAATACATCGTATTAACAATAAACCTATCTAAATTGAAAATTAATGCTCCCCAAAATATTCCGAAGGCTATAGCCGTAGCCTTACTCTCAAACACCGTATACAAAGCATAACTACCCGACAAACAAGCCATTAATGCCGTAAACAAGATTGTTCCTCCCATACCTGCATATTTAGCATAGTCTGTAGGACATTGGCGCAAAACTTTTCGATTTACACCACAACATATCCAAAGAAACTCATTAAGAAAGCCTCCCCATTTTATATTTTCCAACTCCTCGTTATTACTTTTCATCGCTTTCAAATTTTAAATGTTCAACTTTATTCGTAATTATATCTATTGCTGTCTTGATACGAGTGCGCAAACTACTTCCTATTTTTATTGATAATGGGTGCAAAGAATTTAATTTTGCAAATTTGATTGCTGCTGGATTCAAACTCACATTTACTCCTTGCATATCAACTGATAATTCTTGCATTTGTACATTTAGCTCTACTTTAGGAGCTGGTATGTTGTGCTGCACTTGTATTGTTTTCTCAAGTTTTGGCAAAGGAAGCAAGACCATCTTAATCTGAGGCAAAGGTATAGTCTTTATTGTCAAAGGAACTTGTTTTGTCCCAAATTCATCCTCCACCTCCAATACATAACGTTTTTCCTTATCCGTTGTTACAAGTTTCTTTCCAACAAGAGGAACAGTTTCGTTTTCCAAACTTACAGACTTTGCATTTTTTACATTCCAACTCAAAGTAACTGGCACTTCCTTAAACGTAAATGTTTTATCTGCCTTAAATAACACTTCACTTTCAGCAAAGACACCAATAGAAACGGACTTAGAAACTTCCGTTATGCCATCAAGAGCCATTGCCTTTATTGTGTAAGTCGTAGAAACATTTGGTGAACACTTTTTCTCACCATTCAAGGGGATAAGTTCTGAATCACCATCTGTTGTTTCTAAAATGACTTTCTTTGCATTTTGAACATCCCAATGCAATAAAGATGCTTGCGATTGACTCTTTCTGAGTTTTTTCAAGCTCAATCCGACTTCAATCCTCACGTTCTCCACAACATTTACTGAGAGCTGAGCTACTGCCGTTTTCAATCCATTTTCGACTTTTAACTCATAGCTTTCATTTCCTATATTCAATGGATATACTTTATATTCACGTATCGTTGCAGGAACTTTCTTTCCATTCATATATATATTAGAAGCATCATCAACTTCCCACATCAATATATAAGATTGTCCTACAACAAAACAATCTGCTGGGGCTTTAAATGATTTTATCTTTGGCTCTTTTGCATATTTGTCAACCAGTGTCGTAAATGGTTCCAAATTACAGATGTCATCTTCATTAAGATAATCCGACAATATCTTGAGCAAAATAGGAAACAAACCTCCCAACTGCATTAAATCTACATAAACTTGACTATTCTCTAAGTCCTTGAAATCTTCAAAAGAAAACAACAACTGCTCAGAATCTTCAACTTGATACTTTTCAACTAAAGATGATTTTTCCGCTATCGCCAATATAGAAAGATAGATTATCAGTTCTGAAAAATAATCAACTTTTTCATTTGCCAACAAATTGTCACCACGTTTGGGATGTTGATACCCTTTCAAACCTTTAATAATATCAGCCTCACCTTGCAATTCTGGAACATAAACAGAATCATAGTCAATCAAAAATAAGTTATCATTATCATCGACCAAGATATTACCATGCTGTAAATCCCCGTGAGATATATGATATTTATGTAACGTAGTTATCATCTTGACAAAATTATTTGCCAAGTTCTTTAGTTTGTTCTTGTCATTCTTATGAATACAGATATACTCCTTAAGATTTTTCCCATCTATCCATTTCATTCTGGTAGTTGGATATTTCTTACCTTCAACTACGATACCTTCATCAACATATGTAAAGCTACAGAAATATGGGAGATTCAACTTAGATAAAGCTGCAGAGAGTGTAAAAAAATGTCCTCTCAAATTGCCCAAATCCGCATGCCAACAACGAAAAGCCCACACCTCATTATTATACTCAAAAGGATAAACAACAGAAAAGCCACCTGTATATGCTACAAGTCGCCCTCTCTTATCCCTTCGGAAGAGACCTTTTCGGGCAAAAGAGTCTATAACCAAAGATTGGCTATTCTCTATTGATGTTCTTATACTTGGTAATGTAGGCATTATTCAGACCGTTTAAATTTATTAGAAATGTTATCAGACAATTTAGCCATTTTCTTCTGATTTTCCTCAGACCTAATGTAACCATTGCCTTTTCCCCATTTATCATATATCATAGATGATTCTGTCACTTTTGCTTTTTTCGGCTTATACCCATTTCCAGAAGCCCATTTCGAGGAAATACCATCAGCTTCAGATACCAAGACTTTTTCTAAAGGCAATAATTCATCAATGCTTGCCTTTCCGATAAACTCTATTAATTTATTTACCATTGAAGACAAGTTACTATTAGCCTTCAATATATTAATCACAGGTGACTTTGCAGGATCATCAATATCTTCCTTAGAGAAAAGCAAAGTTTCTGTATCCTCAATATGCAAATCATCCCAAAGAGATGGATATATAGCCAAGGCTCTTAAACTCAGATAAATTACCAATTCCGAAAAGTAATCCGCCTTTTCTGTAAGAAATTCATTAGTCCAACGAGCATTATGCTGATAACCTACCAGTCCCTTTATTTCATCTTTTTTCCCCTGCAAAGAAGGGACATACATTGAGTCATAATCTACAAGAATAATACTACCATCATTCTTCACCATAATATTTCCATGTTGTAAGTCTCCATGAGAAAAATGGTAACGATGCAAGTCTTTTATCATAGTCAAAAATGCATCAGCCAAACCACAGATAACAGAGCTCTCATGAATATGCTCGCCTATATACTTCTTTAATGGCAGAGCATCAACCCAATCCATCACCACAACAGGCTGCTTTCCTATGCTTGTAATGATTCCCTCATCATAATAATCAAAGCCTACGAAATATGGCAATTCACTTTCTTTTAATGCCTCAGAAATCAATTTTGTTCTTTGTTTACTTTCTTCAATTTCTGCATGCCAACAACGAACTGCATATCTTTTGTTAGGTGTTTGATAAGGATATACAACACAAAAACCACCAGCATATTTTACAAGATGGTTTCTTTTTTCTATCGGATGACCACCTTGCAAAACTGGAGGTAAGACTAAATCTTGTACTTTTATAGAGGTATCATACTCTGGAATACTAGGTAATGCCATAAGCCCCTATCGTTTAAATATTTCATATTTATCATGGACTACTTGCAATGTTTCATCCAAAGCCTTTTTTACTAGTTTATAACGAATCTTACCCCAAAGTTGAATATCTGGAAACTTACATAAAGTTTCTTTAAATATATCAGCAAATTCTTTCGTAAATATGTCATGAGAGTCTTTGCTTTCAGGAACAGCAATTATAGGTAATTTTTTCGTATAACAAAGTTCTTCTTTAGATAGTAAATCTAAAGAGTCAAAATATTTTTCTCTAAAAGAATTATTTCCGTCACACTCAATAATAACAAGTGTACTATCATCATTATGCATCCCTTGATTAGTTCTCCAATCTTCAACAAGTTTTTCAAACTCCTCATGCGAGCCAAGAGCTAAAAGTTCTTCAACAAACCCCTTTGCACTTCCTTTTTTCTTTTGCTCATTCAAGAAATCAGAAAAAGGATCAGAAACCAACAAAAGAACACTATCTTTTTCTAATATTCCATTAAATTCTTTTACACTTCCTTTGCCTAAGTGCTTTGGATTGCTATCATAATGGTCTGGAAAATTATCAAATTCATCGACTCCTTGTGATGTACAAATACGGGTGATTTCTCCTCTTTGAATCTCTATTAGGCAAGAATCGCCTAATACTTCACAATGCCAACTGTTATCATTAAAACGAACACCGACCAAAGTTGCTCCAGCAGATTTTCCTTGTGCGATAAACTTTTCATTACGATAAATTACATTTTCTTTCGTTCCATCATGCTTTTGTTCTTCGATTCTTTCATGTACACTAACAAGCCATTTATCCTGTAGCTCTTTCAGTATATCATTGTGCTCATCACACAATTTCCACTGAGGTTTATCCACATAAGCATCAACAAGAATCTTCGCCCAAATCTTTTGAAAAAAAGATTGGGACATTCCATCTGATACAGCCACAGATTTAGTATCAGGATTGATACTAAATCTGTCTTGACAATCAGAAAAAGATTCTGCTTTTTTATGCGTTATAAAAGCACGTATCTCCATAATTATAAGCCTTTATCACCTTGTCCTTTGGAAGAACCGAAATCTATTAACTGAATAAGATCTATCGCTCCTGCATTAAATATACAAGCACGTGATCCATCCTTAACGTCTAACTCTTTCTTGCGTGCTGCATCCTTATAAGAGTCTGGAATTTCACTCGTTATATCAAATAAAAATTGAGCCTCTTCTTGCTGTATTGACGCACGTTCTGTTGGGAACACCACCTTATTAGAATCTTCTCCAATTTCTGCATTAAAAATCAGAACATTACCATCATTGTTCGAGAGATTTTTAATAGAATCTACCAACTCTACAGTCTCTTTCATACAAACTCTTGGGTCTTTACCGTCATAATAAGGTACTCCGTCTGAAATATTTATAATAACTGGAGCAGGGCCGTCGGCGTTATCTTCCATCCATTTTTCACATAAATCTTTTGCTAATTTAAAAGCACCCAACATATTAGTTGCACCATCTTGAGTAATGGGCTCAACCCAAACAGGTTGTTTTACCTCTACCTCTATAATTCCACCATTACCATTATATTGTTTTTCCTTTGCTGTTTCATAACGCAAAGGGTTCTCATCTAAGTCTTTCAACCATCCAGAGCACAACTCCTTTACATCATGATTGTAGCCTATCACTGATATAAAGCAACGATTTTTAGGCGCCTCACCATCATAATTCTTTGAAATGATGTTGTCGATTACTTTATTTACAGCCAACGATGCGAATTCTGTACGGCTTTTACCTGAGGCATAAGGGTTCAACATTGAACCAGACTGGTCCAACAAAATAATTAAAAGTCCGGGAGTTGCAGAACTCCATTGTTTTTCATTTTTTGCCATAGTGTATAAAATTAAATTGTTAATAAATTGTCTACTTTTCAAGTACATCAAATTTTAAAGACATACATCCTTTCAAACATTGTATATCGTCATCCAATGTATTGAACTCGTAAAATCTTTTATAAACTTCATTATCACAGAAAAAAGGGCCTCCACCATCTACATATAATTTGAAAGGAAATTGCAAAACATCAAATAAATGCCTTACAAAATCGTCATTAATTATAATGTCAACTTGTAAATATTTACTTTTACCATGCTGCCATTCTGTATTAAATGTTACAAAATTACAATTGAGAGTGTGCCATGATGGCATCATATTAAAAATAATTGGGAAAGAACTTTTTGTCTTTGTTAACCAACTCCAAAGTCTTTCTTTAGCCTCGCCTAATGCTACTTCCTTTGCGGAAGCATCCTTTTGCGCTGTAACTTCAACCCAAATTGGACATTTCACCTCGGTCTCCCTAATGCCACCATTACCATCGTATTGTTTCACCTTTGCTGTTTCATAACGCAAAGGGTTCTCATCTAAGTCTTTCAACCATCCAGAGCACAACTCCTTTACATCATGATTGTAGCCTATTACCGATATAAAGCAACGATTTTTAGGCGCCTCACCATCATAATTTTTCGCAATTAAGAAATCTATCAACTTATTTATAAAAGAAGTTGCAATTGTTGCTTTACTGACAGACTTTCCCTTAACCAATCCATCCATATCAACAGATTGGTCTATCAATATAATCCAATTTGCAGGATTATTTCTTGTCATGGAGAACTTTTCAAACACCATAGGCATCCTCACCAACTTGTTCCCAGAAGTTGTATAAGTTATTAAAATTATAATGAATTGGCGTGGGACTATTGTCTTTTCGCCAGAATAGAGGTTGTGGAAGGACCTATCTGCTAGCATAGGACAATAGCCCACGCCAAAAGGGTATATTATTCCTTTTCCATTTTGAAAAGGATACAATAATCCTAAAGGCGTGAGAATATTGTTCACTATCCAAGCAGATTTCGAAACTTCCACATTTCTATTCTAGGATAACGTTCAATACGCTCATTCATTTGAGTCTTCATTGCAGCCGTTCTTTTCCGTCTGCTCAAACTCTGACCGCAAAAGTAAGCAATATTCTTGATACTGCCAAACTTTTAGCCACTTTTTTATCGGAAGAACTCGATTTTTCTGAAAAGGATAAGAAAAAGGCATCGGATGCCGCCACTGCCGAAAAGATAACACTTCCACATTCCTATTCCATGACGGTTCCGATGCCTATATACCTCTAACTTTCCAATCTTCCTTATCCTATTTCAAAATTCTAGTTCTTTACCACCGTCCCTTTCTGGTATTCACCGTAAAATCACCGAGGAATGTCTTGACTTTATAAATGCCATTCTTCGATGATACCAGCTTTGCCGACATTCCCATAAGGCAGACACCGCCATCCTTCTTCTCGATGGTGTACTTTCCGAAAGGAGTAGCCACGATGATGTGGTGTTTGGTGTTCTCAACCACACCATACACCGTGCCGGATGGTGCCTGCTTTACATGCTCGGCTACACTCTTTACAGCATTTGCCACATCGGTGTTGTTACTCTTTGCAAAACTGGTTGTGGTGACAGCTACTACCATCATCAACGAAATCATAATCTTCTTCATACCTTAATTATATATTAAAGGGTTATACTTCATTTTCCTCGTTCCACGATTCATTCTCTTCTATCGCTTCCCGATTACGAGTGCAAAAGTAAGAAGATTATTTCTATCCGCCAAATATCTAAACCTACCTTGTATGAAATGCCATTCTGTATGTACCAAATGACAAAGAGGAGGCGTCATAAGTCTAAATTACAGTTGGCGCATAACAGTTGACCTACGCATGCACATCACCTGTTGTGCAAGCGCATATCAGCTGCTATGCAAGCGCACAAAAGCTGTTGTGCGACCGGAGATACTAACTAACTCAAAAACATATACTATCTTATCTAACAACTTATCATTAGTGTCCAATAAAAATTGGACACGTTAATTAATTAATCAAATAGTCCCTTAAAAAGGGGATAATCGAGTTCTTTGACATCGTTGAAAATAGTCTTATCAAAAGATCTCTTAGGTGGGTTTTGTCCGTCAATGAAATTCAAAGATCGAATTGCCCTTTTTTATTGGACAGTAGTGATAGTATATAAAAACCATAGTAAACTCATGAAAGAGTAAAACTAATGGCCAAATAAGCATCAAAACTGATGAAAAATGCAGCTTTATAGCTATTTTTTCTTCATTTCCTATTCTAATTCGTTTTTTTTTGTTAATTTTGCAACGAAAATACAATAAAGTCATATCCGTAAAAATACAGAAGATGGACAAAAAACATTTCGATATAGATTTCAGGGCAGCCACGCTAAAAGATTTTGAGGAGTGTATGGATTTAATAAATCAGGCACGACAGCAGATGATAGAATCAGGATTACATCAATGGACTGGTGGCTATCCTTCTGAATCTGATATTTTGGCTGATATCAATAACGGAGTAGCGCAAGTACTTACTATTGATAAAAAGATTGCAGTTTATGGAGCTGTCATACTTAACGGGGAAGAAAAATATAATAGTATCCAGGGTACTTGGAAGACATATGGTAATTATTATGCCATTCATCGTTTGGCAACTTTACCTGAACTCCAAAGAGAAGGTTTTGCTCAGGTATTTATTAAAAAGGTAAAAGGACTTTGTGAAGTAGAATGCATTCCAAGTATCAAGGTAGATACCCATATCAAAAACCTGAAAATGGTGAAACTTCTATCATCGATGGGATTCTGCTATTGCGGAACTGTCGATTATGGTATCCGTGGCAAGCGAATTGCATTTGAATATGTTACGCTGAATGAAAAAGAAGAAAATATCTATTAAGAGATTTTAATGTCGTATTTCCAAAATATTGTTTCTTTTTTTGGCAATTAGAATTATTTGCAGTATCTTTGCATTAGATATGTTGTAGCTGGCTTTTGAAAGTTGATATTTCATTTTGTCCGCTTACTTCAATCTAAGTATGAAAGAAACAATTATGAAAGAAGAAAAAACGACTATGATGAAGCTGCTTGTTGAACAACTCAACAATGCTTCTCAAGCATATTATAATGGTGAGGCTGAACTGATGTCCGACTATGAGTGGGATTCCAAGTTCGACCAGCTGAAATTGTTGGAAGATGAAACTGGAATAGTTTTACCAGATTCTCCAACAAATAAAGTTTCTGAGGATTCTATTTCCGGCAAGAAAGAACCTCATGAATTTCCTGCCTTATCACTTGCCAAAACCAAAAGTGTTGCTGACCTTGAAAAATGGGCCAGTAACAAACCAATTTGGATTTCATGGAAACTTGATGGACTTACGTTAGTTGCTACTTATGATGATGGGAAACTTACCAAAATCGTAACTCGTGGTGATGGGCATATTGGTACGAATATTACTCATCTTGCCCCTGCCATCAAGGGAGTATTGCCTAAGATTTCTGAAAAAGGGCATTTGGTAATCCGTGGAGAGGCTGTAATTTCCTATGAGGATTTCAATAATTTTCTTTTAGAGACAGAAAGTGATTATGCCAATCCGCGTAATCTTGCGTCTGGATCTCTGACGCTTAAGGATGTGGATGAAGTTAAACTCCGCCATATCCAGTGGATTCCTTTCACTTTAGTATATTCCGATCAGGAAATTCTATCATGGGGGCAAAGAATGGATTATTTAGAAAAGCTTGGTTTTCAGACGGTGGAACATCGATTCATAGAAAATCCTACCTCTGTGAATATTCAGGAGAAAATTGATGAGTTTACCCAGAAAGTTACCCATAAGAAGCAACCGTTTCCGGTGGATGGACTGGTTATTACTTATGATGATACCCAGTATGCTTCTACTGGTTCTGTTACTGGTCATCATGCGACAAGAGCCGGTTATGCTTTCAAATGGCAGGATGAATATGCAGAGACGGTTTTGGATCATATAGAATGGTCATGTGCTGCCAGTACGATTTCACCTGTTGCAGTTTTTCAACCTGTAGAGTTGGAAGGCACTACCGTTCAGCGTGCTTCGCTCTGTAATATCAGCGAATGTGAACGCTTGGGTATTGGAGAAGCGGGTACGAAATTACAGGTAATCAAGGCCAATAAGATTATTCCTAAAGTCATCAAAATAACTGAAAAAGTTGGCGTTCTGAATATTCCTGATAAATGTCCTGTTTGTAGTGCTGAGGCTCATGTGGTTTTGAGTGAATCGGGGACTAAGAAATTACATTGCAGCAATGCTGACTGTACTGCTAAACAGTTGAAGAAGTTTGCCCGCTTTGTAAGCAAAGATGGAATCAATATAGACGGAATTTCAGAACAAACGGTTTCCACTTTTATCAATCATGGATGGATCAGGGATTATGCTGATTTCTATCACTTGAAAGATTTTGCCTACCAGATTACGAGTCTGGATGGATTTGGTAAGAAATCGGTCAGTAAGTTGTTGGAAAGTATCGAAAAAAGTCGAAATACTGACAGCAGGCATCTGCTGTATGCTCTGAGTATTCCTCTATGCGGGTTTGATGTTGCCAAACGTCTTTTAAGTAAATATACTTTTAAGGAATTGATGGAAACTGCTAAGACTTCGCTTTTTGATGATGTATTTGCAAGTATAGATGGTATTGGACCTGAAAAAAGTGCCAGGTTCGTAAACTGGTTCAAAGATGATAAAAACTATCTTAAGGTTTCAAACCTACTGAAGGAACTTGATGTCAAAGAGGTAGAAGTTGCGGAAGTGGGTACGAAATGTGCAGGTCAGACTTTTGTGATAACAGGCGATGTGTATCATTATAAAAACCGAAACGAACTGAAGGCTTATATAGAAAGTCAAGGTGGTAAGGTAACTGGTAGTGTGAGTAAAAGCACAACATACCTTATAAATAATGATGCAGAGTCTCAAAGTTCTAAAAACAAGAAGGCCCATCAACTGGGCATTTCCATTATCACAGAGGAACAATTCAGAGAAAAATTCACTTGAGATGACCATTCTTAATATATGATGATTCTTTCTTCATAAAAATGGATTTCATCTCATCTAAACTTAAATAAAGTATGTATATAGCAGTAGCAGGTAATATTGGAAGTGGTAAAACAACGCTTACTCAAATGTTATCAAAGCATTACGGATGGAAGAAATTTCTTGAACCCGTTGAGAAAAACCCTTACCTGGATGATTATTATAAAGATATTCCCAGATGGGTACTCAATATGGAAATCTTCTATTTGAAGCAGCGCTTCAAAAATCTGTTGGAAATACAACAAAGTAACGAGACTATCATTCAAGACCGCAGTATCTTCGAGGGCGTGTATGTCTTTGTGGCTAACAATAGAAAAATGGGTTATATGGACGAGCGTGACTTTGATACTTATATGGGATTGTTTGATTCAATGATGTCTGTTGTAGAGCAACCGGAATTGATGATTTATCTTCGTTCTTCTGTACCGCATCTCGTCAAAAATATCCAGAAAAGAGGACGGGAATGTGAACAGAAAATTCCACTTGATTATCTTCAGGGGATCAATGCTCTCTACGAAGATTTTATATGGAATAAATACAAAGGAAAGGTGCTCGTGATTGACGTTGACAATATGGATTTTGAGCATAATCCTAAAGAGTTTGGAGGCATCATTGATAAGATAGACGCAGAACTCTTTGGTCTTTTCTCTTCACGAGTAAACGAAAAAGATTAGTAAACAATTTAAACGTAAAGAAAATGCATATAGCAATTGCGGGCAATATCGGTAGTGGTAAAACGACGCTCACGAAATTACTGAGCAAAAGATATGGTTGGAAACCTAATTTCGAACCTGTTGATAATAATCCCTATCTGGCTGATTATTACAAGGATATGGAAAGATGGTCTTTCAACCTGCAGATCTATTTCTTGAATAAGAGATTTCATAATGTAGTAGAAATCTCCAAATGTGATGATACGATTATTCAGGATAGAACTATCTTTGAAGATGCGAAGATTTTCGCTCCAAATCTTCATGATATCGGTATGATGAGTGACAGGGATTTTGAAAACTATACCGACCTCTTTGATCTTATGATCAGTCTGGTAAAACTTCCTGATCTCATGATTTATATCAGAAGTAGCATCCCTACTCTGGTGAGCCATATCGAGCGTCGTGGTAGAAACTTTGAAAAAAGTATTCGCATAGATTATCTTCAGGGATTGAATAACAGATATGAGAATTGGATCAAAAACTATAAGGGTAAATTGATTATTATAGATGGTGACCATCTTAATTTCGAGGAGAACCCTGAGGATTTCAGACAGATTACTGATCAGATAGATGCAGAACTGTTTGGTCTCTTCCCATTGGAATAAGTTGGGAATCAATAAGTTTTAGTTTTCTGATTATAAATATATTATCAACAAGAATTAACAAATTATCAACGTATGAAGCATTACAATATCGAAGAAGACATGAGGTATCTCCAACTTCTTTCGCAATCGTTTCCTACGGTTGCGGAGGCGAGTACGGAGATTATCAATTTGCAGGCAATCCTTAATTTGCCTAAGGGTACGGAACATTTCCTGGCTGATATCCATGGTGAGTATGAAGCATTTATTCACGTATTGAAGAATGCATCTGGAAACATCAAGCGAAAGGTAAATGAACTGTTTGGCAACACACTGAGGGAAGCAGAGAAAAGAGAACTGTGTACGCTTATTTACTATCCAGAACAGAAACTTGAACTGGTAAAGCATAATGAGACGGATATTGATGACTGGTATCATATTACGCTTCATCAATTGGTTGCAGTATGCCGTGATGTTTCCAGCAAATATACTCGTTCAAAAGTAAGAAAGTCACTTCCTGCTGATTTTTCATACATCATTCAGGAACTTCTACATGAGCATACGGAAGATCATGATAAAACTGCTTATGTGAATGTAATTGTCGATACGATCATTTCTACAGGTAGAGCGGATGATTTCATCATCGCCATTGCCAATGTAATCCAGCGTTTGGCTATCGATTCGCTTCATATATTGGGAGATATTTACGATAGAGGTCCTGGTGCCCATATCATCATGGACACTATGAGGAAATATCATAGTTGGGATATGCAATGGGGAAATCACGACATTCTCTGGATGGGTGCTGCGGCAGGTAATGATGCTTGTATCTGTAATGTTATCAGATTGAGTTTGCGATATGGTAATTTACCAACTCTTGAGGAAGGTTATGGAATCAATCTTGTTCCTTTGGCTACGTTTGCCATGGAGACTTACAAGAATGATCCATGTACGGAGTTTATTCCTAAAACAACAGGTGGTGCTTCCCAGTTGGATGAGAAAACTCTACGATTAACGGCTCAGATGCATAAGGCTATTGCGGTAATTCAGTTTAAAGTGGAGAGCCAGATTATTGCCAAGCATCCTGAATGGAAAATGAATGACAGATGTCTCTTTGAACATGTTGATTATCAGAATGGAACGATAGATCTTCAAGGGAAAACGTACAAGATGAGTTCTTGCTCCTTCCCTACTATCAATCCTGCTGCCCCATCTGAATTATCACCGGAGGAAGAAATTCTCATCAGCAAATTGCATCATTCATTCTCTGTTTGTGAAAAGTTGCATAAGCACATCAGAGTGATGTTGCAACATGGTTGTATGTATGGAATTTATAATAATAATCTGTTGTTCCATGCATCTTGTCCTCTGAATGAAGATGGTTCTTTGAAGGAAGTGGAAATTTTTCCTGGAAAGAAATATAGCGGTAGAGCCTTAATGCACCATACGGGTATGCAGATTCGTACTGCTTTCCAGCAGGATTCTGCGCCAGAGGAGCGAGATTATGCGATTGACTATTTCTTGTATCTGTGGTGTGGTCCAGACAGTCCTCTTTTTGACAAGAGTAAAATGGCTACATTTGAGCGATATTTTATTGCAGATAAGGAGACCCATGTTGAGGAAAAGGGATATTATTTCAAGCTTCGTGATGATGAAGAAGTGATAGACCATATTCTTGATGCATTCGGAGTGGTAGGTTCTAATAGACATATCATCAACGGACACGTGCCTGTAAGAACTCTGAAGGGTGAAAATCCTATCAAAGCCAACGGAAAACTGATGGTTATCGATGGTGGATTCTCTAAGGCTTATCATAATGAGACGGGTATAGCCGGTTATACGTTAGTCTATCACTCCAGAGGTTTCCAGCTTGTTCAGCATGAACCTTTTACAAGTACAGAAGATGCTATCCAGAGAGGTACGGACATTAAAAGTACCACCCAGATAGTAGAAATGTCTAATAGAAGAATGCTTGTAGCTGATACTGATATAGGTGTGGAACTTCGTAAGCAAATTGACGATTTGGAGGAATTACTCTATGCTTATAGACATGGATATATTAAAGAAAAAGAAAAGAAGCAATAATTTGTAATACAGCAAGTTATCCAACTTTAGTTAGAGAAATATTATAAGGCATTATTTGCTTGTAATATTTCTCTTTTTTTTGTTTTTAGCCCGATAACATCTTTTTGTTTTTTCATTTGAGTCTTAAAATGATTGTTAAAATGACTTTAGGCAAATAAACTTATTTCTACTACACTTCGTCTAACCAAACGTAAATAGAGAAAAACTGTAATCTGATTTAGATTATGAAATCTGTAGTTAGATTTAAATGATAAAATAAATCGGATTATACTAAGAGTGATAATAATATAAATGATTAAGATATGAACAAAAGATTTGGTAAAGTTTTGATTGGTGCTTTCTTAGCCACCATTCCTTCTGGGATTTTTGCAAAACAATGGACTCTTAAAGAATGTATCAATTATGCATTGGAGAATAATATAAGTTTGCAAAAGACTCAAATTAAAAAAGCAAGTGCAAATGAGGATTATTTGCAGTCTAAAGCTGCATTGTTGCCTTCTTTGTCTGCTTCGTCTAATCAGAATGTAAGTTATACTCCGTGGGTAACAAGCGGAATCAGTGGAGAGGGTTTCACCAAATCTTCTGTTGATAAGGTTTATTACAATGGTTCTTATTCTGTAACGGGTAACTATGTAATCTGGAATGGAAACAAGAATCGTAACCAGGTAAAACTGAATAAGTTGACTTACGAAGCTGCTGCTTTGGATTCAGCCACTCAGGCTCAAAATCTGCAAGAACAAATCGCTACTTTATACATTCAGATTTGCTATTCTACGGAGGCGATAAAGGTAAACCAGGAAAGCTATAAGTCAAGTCTGGAAAATGAAAACCGTGGTAAGGAATTCGTTAAGATTGGTAAGATGAGTCAGGCGGATTTGGCTCAGCTTACTGCTCAGAGAGCACAGGATGAATATAATATTGTTGCTGCTGAGAGTAATGTGAAGAATTACAAGAGACAACTCAAGGAATTGTTACAAATTACAAACGATGAGGCTTTTGATATTGTGATTCCTTCTACTACAGATTCACAGGCTTTAGCTTCTATTCCTGCTCTCAATAGCGTTTATGCTTCTGCTCTTGACAATCGTCCGGAAATCAAAAGCTATCAGAATATGATAGATCAGAGTAATTTGAATATTGATATTGCCAAAGCTGGTAAAATGCCAACGATTAGTGCCAATGCAGGTGTCTCTACAAGTTCTACTTCCATGAACAAGACTGGTTGGGGAACGCAAATCAAGCAGAATTTCAATTTAGGTGGTGGTGTTTCCATCAGCATTCCTATCTATGATAATCGTGCAACCAAAACTGCTATCAACAAGGCTAATCTTCAGAAACAGAGTAGTATGTTGGATTTGAAGAATGAACAGACTAAGCTCTACTCTACTATTGAAAATTATTGGTTGCAGGCGAATACAAATCAGAGCCAATTCAAAGCTGCGAAGGTTTCTACCGAAAGTGCAAAAACCTCTTTTGAACTCTTGAATGAGCAGTTTAAACTGGGATTGAAAAATATTGTAGAACTTCGTACGGGTAAGGATAATCTCCTTAATGCTCAGCAGAATGAATTGCAGGCTAAGTACTTGACAATCCTTAATTTAGGTATGTTGAACTTCTATAAAAACGGAAAGGTGGAGTAATCTTCTTTTATCAATATAAAATAGGTATGATGAAATAATAAATTTAAAAGAAAACAGAGAGATATGAAAAAGAAAATCTTTAGTAAGGTATGGATTGCCATGATTCTTGTGGTTGTCATAGCAGTTGCTGTTTGGTTGCTTTCGGGGAGCAAAAAGGAAGAACAGATTAATTTCAAACAAGAGAAAGTTGCCACTCATACACTGCAGAACAGTATTACTGCTACAGGAACTATAGAGGCTGTTACCAGTGTTACTGTTGGTACTCAGGTGAGTGGTATTGTGAATAAACTTTATGTGGATTACAATTCCGTAGTTAAAAAAGGTCAGGTGATTGCTGAACTTGACAAGACCAACCTGATTAGTGAGCTGAATACGGCTAAGGCAAATTTAGCAAGTACTGAGAGTAATCTCAGTTATCAGAGTGCCAATATGAAGCGCTATCAGACTTTGTACAAGAAAGGTCTTGTAAGTGCTGATGAATATGAAAATGCCCTTTTGGCTTACAGGCAGGCCAAGGAGCAGGTTGCTTCTTCCCGAGAAAATGTGCAGAAAGCGCAAACTAATCTGGGTTATGCTACGATCACCTCTCCTATCGATGGAACTGTGATTTCTAAAAGTGTGGAAGAAGGACAGACTGTTGCAGCCAGCTTCAATACTCCAGAACTTTTTACGATTGCCAAAGACTTGAAGAATATGCAGGTTATTGCAAATGTTGATGAAGCAGATATCGGTGGTGTAGCTGTAGGCAATAGAGTTAATTTTACGGTAGATGCTTATCCTGATGATACTTTCGAGGGGGTTGTTAAGCAGGTGAGATTGGAAGCTACTACAACTAATAATGTGGTAACTTACGAAGTGGTAATCAGCGCTCCTAATGCGGATCTGAAATTGAAGCCAGGACTTACAGCCAATGTTACCATTTTCACGAAGGAGCAAGCTAATATATTAAGTGTTGCCAATAAGGCTTTGCGCTTTACTCCAACTAAAGAGACGGTGGGCAAAGATATGAAAATCGTAGATTGCAAAGGTAAGAATAAGGTATGGACGCTAAATGGTAATACGCTGACTGCCCATTCAGTAAATATCGGGCAGAGTGATGCAATGCATACTCAGATTATTAGCGGTATAAAGGCAGGTCAAAGCGTTGTTACAGAAATTGTTGTTGATGCTTCTGAAGACGAAGAAGATAGTCAGCCGCAAAGTCAGGGATTGATTAGCGGACCTGGTCCAAGAGGAAAGAAAAAATAACCCAAGTTGAGAGTTCCCTGATAACGGGACTCTCAGCAGAAACAATTTTCAAGAGATGACAGAAATTTCAAGCAATAGCCAAGAAGGCAAACAAATAGGACAGCAAGAAGGCAAAAAGGTCGTCATTGAACTGGATAATGTGAAGCGCAATTTCTTAGTTGGAGATGAGGTGGTTCATGCCTTGAAAGGTGTTAGCTTCAAGATCTATGAGGGAGAGTTTGTTACTATCATGGGTAAATCTGGTTCAGGTAAATCTACCCTACTCAACCAGCTCGGTTGTCTCGATACTCCATCCAGTGGTGAATATTATCTTGATGGAGTCAGCGTGAGGACGATGTCCAGAAATGACCGTGCTATTCTTAGAAACCGAAAGATTGGTTTTATTTTCCAGAACTACAACCTGTTGCCTAAGACGACAAGTGTAGAGAATGTAGAACTTCCTCTGATGTATAATCCTAATATAGGTCCTGAAGAGCGAAAGAATAGAGCGATAGAAGCATTGAAGGCTGTAGGTCTTGGCGAGCGACTTTATCACAAGAGCAACCAGATGTCTGGTGGACAGATGCAGCGTGTAGCTATTGCCAGAGCTCTGGTCAATGATCCTGCGGTGATTCTCGCTGATGAGGCTACAGGCAATTTGGATACGAGAACCAGTTTTGAGATTCTGGTCTTGTTTCAGAAACTTTATGCAGAAGGCAGAACCATTATATTTGTGACTCATAATCCGGATATTGCCAATTATTCCAGTAGGAATATAGAGTTGCGTGACGGTCATATTATCAGTGACGAATACAATCAGCATATCCTTTCTGCAAAGGAAGGTTTGGCTGCATTGCCTCAGAATACAGATGAATAGATTTAGAATCTTATTTCTTTGATGTTCCTATAAAAATAAGAAAATGAATTATCAGAATCTTTTTAAAATAGCAATACGTGCCATTGCGGCCAACAAGATGCGCTCTTTCCTCACGGCATTAGGTATTATTATCGGTATTGCCGCAGTTATTACCATGCTTGCTATTGGTCAGGGAAGTAAAGCCAGCATCAAGGCCAATATTGCAGAGATGGGTTCCAATATGATCATGATTCATCCAGGAGCCGATATGCGTGGAGGTGTTCGTCAAGATGCTTCTTCTATGGAAACTCTTAAGCAGACGGATTATGAAACCATCAAGGATGAATGTAACTATATTTCGGCCATTTCACCTTCTGTGAGCAGTAATGGACAATGGATCAATGGTAACAATAATACCCAGAGTAGTATTTATGGTGTGAATCAGGACTATCTGACTATCAGACAATTGAAGATTGCTGATGGAGAGATGTTTACTGATTCTGACATCAAGACTGCTGCCAAAGTTTGTGTCTTGGGACAGACGGTTGTAGATTATCTTTTCCCGGATGGAAGTGATCCTATAGGAAGGGTTGTCCGCTTCAACAGTATTCCTTTCCGTGTGATTGGTGTTCTTAAGAAAAAGGGTTATAACAGTATGGGTATGGACCAGGATGACCTTGTTTTGGCTCCATATACTACGGTCATGAAACGAATCTTAGCGCAGACTTATCTGAGTGAAATTGTATGTTCGGCCATTACAGAAGAAGCTTCAGAACCTGCTCAGGATCAGATAACACAGATTCTTCGTAGAACACATAAGTTGAAAGACGCTACGGATACGACGGAGGGTGACGATGATGATTTCAATATCCGTTCACAGGAAGAAATCTCAAGTATGATGAATTCCACGATGTCAACTATTACAATTTTGCTCGGTAGTGTTGCGGGTATTTCTCTGATTGTGGGTGGCATTGGAATCATGAATATTATGTATGTGAGCGTCACAGAACGAACCCGAGAGATTGGCTTGAGAATGAGTGTTGGAGCCAGGGGAATAGACATCCTCAACCAATTCCTTATCGAGGCTATTCTGCTGAGTGTTACTGGTGGTATAATCGGTGTGATTCTTGGAGTAAGTATTTCGGTTTCCTTGCAACAGTTTGCCCACGTAGCTACTCAGATAGAGCCATGGAGTATTATCATGAGTTTTGCAGTATGTACGTTTACTGGTGTATTCTTTGGATGGTATCCTGCCAAAAAAGCAGCAAGGCTCGATCCGATAGAAGCCATTCGTTACGAATAAAACAGGCAATAAAAGTTTTTTAAGAGATTTTTTGTAGCCAAAAAGACAATATTATAGCCTCCACTACGTTGTTTTTTAATAACAAGTGGAGGCTTTTTATTAGCTCACATTTAATAACTTGGAGATTTAACTATTTAAAGATTACTATTATGAAAATTAATTGCGCAATAGTAGATGACAATATAGAATCGGTAGAAATTCTAAAGAGCCATGTAGCTAAAGTCCCCTATTTGAATTTAATAGGTGGCTATACGAATGCAGTTGAGGCAATGAAAGGCTTTAGAGAGCATTCTATTGATTTGCTTTTCATGGGTATTCGTTTGCAGCAGTTGAGTGGCTTGGAACTTGCGAAATTGCTACCTAAGAAGACTCGTATCGTTTTTGTTACTGCATTTAGTGAATATGCGATAGATGGTTATAAGTCTGGCGGTTTCGACTATCTTCTCAAACCGGTAAATTATCAGAATTTTCAGGCTTGTGTTGAGAGAGTAAGAAATTACATGAGAGATGTGGATGAAGCTGACCCGATAAGGAGAGATGGCTATATGTTCGTGAAGAGTGATTATAAAGCTATCCGGGTCAATTTTGATGATATTCTTTTTGTGGAAGGTGTAAAGGATTATGTGAAATTCCACATGAAAAATAAAAGAAACATCATTACTTTGATGAATTTGCGCCAACTGGAAGCTCATCTCCCCAAACGAAAATTCAAGAGAATTCACCGCTCTTATATTGCAAATTTTGATTTGTTTGATTATACAGACAAAACGAAACTCTATTATGGAGAAATTGGTATCCCGATTTCTGAAACATATAAGAATATTGTAGTTGATTTTATCGACAGACATACTTTGGATTAAGATATTGGTTTAAAGGAGCTGCAGGTCTTATGAAATAGGTCTTACAGAAGATGCTCTTAAAAAAAGAATTAGGATTTAGAAATAGTGCTATAAGGGAAGTATTATAAAGGTAATTTTATAAAAAAGTTGTTTTATATATGGAGTCCTATAGATATATTTCTTAGAGTAAGTTTTATTGTAAGAGTAAGATTTAAAAAATACAAAAAGCGAAATATTGAAAAGTATTAAATGAAACCCAAACAGGCAAAGCTAAATTCCATATTTTTTTTAATCATTAGCAATGCCTGTTTGAGAGAATAATTATTTTTTTTGCTCTTTTTATTAATGCTTTATAGTTTGATAGAAACTTTTGTCGTACATAATTTTTGACGAGGTTAAGCGTCTGTTGATTTTAAGTTTTATCGAACTTAATTTTTGTTGCAAATGAGATTTATCGCAATTGTAGCGGATTCGTGATTAAAATGCTGGCTCCGTGCTCTATCAGAAAATCGTAATCGCGGAATCCCCAGAGAACGCTGATGCAAGGCATTTCGCAATTTCTGGCAGTCATAATATCCACATCACTATCTCCGATATAGACCGCTCCTTCCCTACTCGCCTGAAGTTGTTTCAGTGCAGCCATTACCGTGTCGGGTGCAGGCTTTTTGCGAATATCTTCTCTTTCACCGATTGCCACATCTACCAAATCTCCAAAGAAATGCTTGCACAGGGCTTGTGTTGCATCGTAGAACTTGTTGCTGACTACGGCAATTTTCTTACCCTTAGCTTTCAGACTTTCAAGCATTTCCATTACCCCCTCGTATGGTTTGGTAGAATCCAGGTTGTGAGCCATATAATGCTTGCGGAAGGTTTGATAAGTATCTTCGAATTTTGGATTTTGCAAGCCTTCAGGAATCGCACGTTCCATCAGTTTCTTTACCCCATTTCCTACAAAAAGTCTTACTTCCTCCAGTGTTCGCTCTGGCATTCCGTGAGTGCGCAAAGCGTAGTTGCAACTTGCTGCAAGATCTTCTAATGTTGATAGTAATGTTCCGTCTAAGTCAAAAATGTAGGTTTCGAAATTGAACCTGACATCATGATTCGTTTGGACAGTATGGTTCATTCTATTACCATCTTGAATTCCATTTGTTGATAATCTTTCCATAACAATCTTTTTGAGTTTGAGTATATAATACTACTTTTTGCCTGCAAAGTTAAACAAAATCTTGTTAGCTTCGTCTATTTGAAATTATAATTAACCTATTTTTAATGCTATAATTTGGTCGTTTCCCATATTTAGTGTACTTTTGCATCGTCAATTCAGGACAGTTACTCCCAAATGGTAGTACTTCAGGTTCGATTTAGGGAAAACGTCAATTTAAATGATTGATATTAAACACAAATCATTATAGACTCAAAACACAATTCGTATGAAAAAGAAAACATCAAAGTTGTATGTTTATGGAGCAATAGCATGCTTACTGTTAATAGCAGGAATTGCTTATCTTTACTGTTTTTCTTCCTTCTCGAAGGAAAGCAAAACCGTATATATTTATATAGATGATGATGATAATATCGATTCCGTCTATACCAAGTTGAAGCCGATAGCCAATTCTTTACCATTCCAGGCTTTTCATACACTTACTCTCCATTCCAGTTATGCAGATCATATCAGAACGGGTAGATTTGCTATCAAACCAGGTAATGGTGCCCTTATCACCTGGAGACATCTCAAGAACGGCTTGCAGGAACCTGTCAATCTTACCATACCTTCTGTAAGAACGATGGACAGACTGGCTGGCGAAATCAGTAAGCGACTGATGCTTGACAGTGCAACCATTGCGAAGGCTCTTTATGATGAGTCTGTCTGCGAGAAATACGGTTACGATACTGCTACAATCGCATGTATGTTTATTCCAAATACCTATGATATTTATTGGAATGTGTCTTTGGACAAACTTTTAGACCGTATGCAGAAGGAAAGCAAAACTTTCTGGAATTTTGAGCGTACGGAAAAGGCGAAAGAAATGAAACTTACCCCTAATCAGGTGATTACACTTGCCAGCATTGTGGATGAGGAAACTGCCAATAATGCTGAGAAGCCGATGGTTGCGGGAATGTATTATAACCGTCTTACTTTGCGCAATGCAGAATATCCAGAAGGAATGCCTTTGCAGGCTGACCCTACCATCAAGTTTGCTTGGAAGAAATTTGAACTGAAGAGAATTTACAATAATCTGCTGCACATTCAGAGCCCGTATAATACTTATGTGAATACAGGTTTACCTCCAGGTCCAATCCGTATTCCTTCTATTGCCGGCATTGATGCCGTGCTGAATCATGTGCACCACGACTATTTATATATGTGTGCAAAAGAAGATTTCAGCGGTACTCATAATTTTGCAAAAACCTATCAGGAGCATATGCAAAATGCAGCAAAATACAGTAAAGCGCTGAATGAAAGAGGTATTAAATAGAAAAATAACTAAGTGAAACTCGATTTTGATGAAAAATAGTGCAATAAAAGCAAAAATCTTTGTATCTTTGCACCATCAATAACAAAATAAAACATATAATAGATAATATGGCATTAAATGAAGACAACTTGAACGAGGAAAAAAAGAGTATCTCGTTTGTAGAACAGTTTGTAGAAGAAGATCTACAAGAAGGTAAAAATGGTGGACGCATACAGACTCGTTTCCCACCTGAACCAAATGGCTATCTTCATATAGGTCATGCTAAGGCCATCTGTATGGACTTTGGTGTTGCCGATAAATACAACGGAATCTGTAATCTCCGCTTTGATGATACAAATCCAAGCAAGGAGAATAATGAATATGTAGAAAATATCCTCCAGGATATCCAGTGGTTAGGTTTCAAGTGGGGAAATATTTACTACGCTTCCGACTATTTTGAGAAATTGTGGGACTTTGCGATCTGGATGATCAAGAAGGGTCATGCATATGTTGATGAGCAGACTGCTGAGGAAATTGCAGCTCAGAAGGGAACTCCTACAACTCCTGGAACTGCCAGCCCATACCGTGATCGTCCGGTAGAAGAAAATTTCAAACTCTTCAATCAGATGAACACACCTGAGGCTGTGGAAGGTAGTATGGTTCTTCGTGCTAAGTTGGACATGGCTAATCCTAATATGCATTTCCGTGATCCTATCATCTATCGTATTATCCAGACTCCTCATCATCGCACTGGTACCAAATGGCACGCTTATCCTATGTATGATTTTGCCCATGGACAGAGCGACTATTTCGAGGGTGTAACCCACTCTATCTGTACTTTGGAATTTGTTCCTCATCGTCCTTTGTACGACAAGTTTGTGGATTACTTGAAAGAGATGGATGGTACTGCTGATAATCTCAAAGATAATCGCCCACGCCAGATTGAGTTCAATCGCTTGAATCTTACTTATACAGTAATGAGCAAGCGTAAGCTTCACACTTTGGTAGATGAGCACTTGGTTAATGGATGGGATGATCCTCGTATGCCTACTCTTTGCGGTATGAGACGTCGCGGTTATTCTCCTGAAAGTATTCGCATGTTTATTGACAGCATTGGCTATACTAAGTTTGATGCTTTGAACGATATGGCTCTCTTGGAAGCTTCTGTTCGTGAGGATTTGAACAAGAAGGCTTGTCGTGTAAGCGCAGTCTTGAATCCAGTGAAGTTGGTTATTACCAATTATCCTGACGGACAGAGTGAGGAAATGGAAGCCATCAATAATCCTGAGAATGAGGCTGATGGTTCACACACCATTACTTTCTCTAAGAATTTGTGGATAGAGCGCGATGATTTTATGGAGGATGCTCCTAAGAAGTTCTTCCGCATGACTCCTGGTAAAGAGGTTCGCTTGAAGAATGCTTATATCGTTAAATGTACAGGATGCACGAAGGATGAGAATGGTAATGTGATTGAAATTCAGGCAGAGTACGACCCAATTAGCAAGAGCGGAATGGAAGGTGCTAACCGTAAGGTGAAGGGTACGCTTCACTGGGTTTCTGCTGATCATTGCGTGAAAGCAGAAGTTCGTGAGTACGACCGTCTCTTCTGTGTAGAAAATCCTTCTGCTGATGATAGAGACTTCCGTGAATTGCTCAATCCTAATAGTTTGCATGTTGACAATAATTGCTATATTGAGGAATATGCTGCAACCAAGAAACCTGGAGAATATCTCCAGTTCCAGCGTATTGGTTACTTCATGGCAGATTTGGATTCAACAGAGGCTAAACCTGTATTTAATAAGACTGTTGGTCTGAAGGATGCTTGGGCTAAGCAGAAAAAGAATTAATATGAAATATTTAATTAGATGAAAATAGAATATCAAATACGTCTTTCAAATGATTTTGGAAGATGTGTTTGATATTTTTTTGAATTTATATTTTAATAGAAAATCAAGAAAAATAAATATGAATACAGCAGATTTATTTCTTTGGATTCTCGATAACTTAAATTATTGGGTAGTTCTCCTCTTTATGGCTATAGAGAGTTCCTTCATTCCTTTCCCTTCTGAGGTTGTTGTTCCACCAGCAGCATGGAAAGCGATGGATCCTTCCAGTGGTATGAACTTTGTTTTGGTAGTTGTATTTGCTACTTTGGGTGCAAATTTAGGTGCTCTTATCAATTATTACCTTGCCAAATGGGTGGGAAGACCTATTGTTTATCGCTTTGCTGATAGCCGAATTGGTCATATGTGCCTGATAGATCGTGAGAAAGTTGAGAAAGCAGAAGAGTTTTTCCGCAAACATGGTGCTACTTCTACGATTTTCGGAAGATTGGTTCCAGCAGTAAGACAACTCATCAGTATTCCTGCGGGCTTGGCAGGAATGCACGTGGGAAAATTCTTGCTTTATACTACTATTGGTGCAGGTATTTGGAATACTGTTCTCGCCTTTATCGGTTGGGGAATTTATAATTATACTGATTATAAAACCACACAGGATGTTTATCAGCAGGCAGTGAAATACAGTCATGAAATTGGATATGTAATTTTGGCACTTGCAGTTGTGGTTGTTGCTTTTCTTGCCTATAAGGGATTAAAGAAGAGTAAGTAAAATTTTTGAAGACTTTCTAAATGATTTACCCCCATTATGGTTTTATCAATAACCATAATGGGGGTAAAAAATAACTTGTCGGCATGATGACATGCTAATTCATTCCTGAGAAGAATTTGATATTCTGCTCTTCTGACATTTTACAAATCAGCAGCGTACCATTTTCTTCGGCTATAATGTAACCTTCAAGACCCTGAATAACCACTTTCTTTTCATTGAGCGTGTGAACGATATTATTCTTGGAGTCTATCATCTGAATATTGTTTCCGATGGTTGCATTTCCGTTTGCATCTTTTTTCGATTGAACCAGCAGGCTACCCCATGTTCCCAAGTCACTCCATCCGAAATCAGCAGGGAATACGAAAATTTCCTCTGCTTTTTCCATGATAGCGTAGTCTATGGAAATGTTCTCACATTCAGGATAACGCAAATCTATCTGCTCCTGTTCCTTTTCTGTGCCATAGATACTGCGCATGCTTTCAAAAATCTTGGCAATTCCTGGCTGGTAAACACGGAATGCGTTTACGATAGTGGCTGCACTCATGATGAAAATACCAGCGTTCCAGAAGAAGTTATGGTCTTTTACATACTTCTCAGCAGTTGCCAAATCTGGTTTTTCCTTGAACTGGTCAACACGGAAGATTTCTCTGTTTCTTGCAGAAGGAGTACTCAAATCACCCTGTATATAACCGTAACCTGTCTCAGGACGGGTTGGCTTCATACCCAAAGTTACGATACTGTCAGTTTCACCAGTAAACTTCAATGCGGAAGTAATGACGCGTCTAAACTCGTTACAATTGTTAACGATGTGATCAGAAGGAGTCACTACAATATTGGCGCGAGCATCTTTTTCCTTAATGCGCCAACTGATATAGGCAACACAAGGAGCCGTATTTCTTCTGCAAGGTTCCTGCAGAATATTACCTTCAGGAATCTCTGGCAACTGCTCATGTACCAGAGCTGCATATTTCTTGTTTGTAACTACCCAAACATTTTCAGGTTTACAAACACCTTCAAATCTATCAAATGTAAGTTGCAATAGAGAGCGACCAGTTCCTAAAACATCGATAAACTGCTTGGGTTTATCCTCTGTACTCATAGGCCAGAATCTACTGCCTACTCCGCCAGCCATAATGACGAGATGATTATTGTTGTTAGCCATACCTATAATTTTACATAATATAATGTTGCAAAGGTAGCAAAAATGTTTTAAAAAAACAAATTTAGGGGAAAGAAAAACCTCTTGCCCCTAAATTTTATTTTAAAAAACGTAAATTTTACTGGGAAAACCTTTTAAATCAGCGTTTTCAATTCCTTTTTCCATTCAGCGTAAGCCTCCAGATATGCAGCACGGTTACTTTCGTCCGGTTCGATAACTGCCAATTTCTTCAATGTAGAGAAAGCCTCGTCATGATCCTTGTAAATTCCAGCACCAATACCAGCACCCTTTGCTGCACCTGCACTACCGTCGGTTTCGTAGAGTTCTATGGTTGCTCCACTTACTCCAGCCAATGTATCTCTGAAGATAGGGCTCAGGAACATATTAGCCTTTCCTGCATGGATTTTCTTAATGTCCATACCCATCTCCTGCATGATTTCCATACCATAGCAGAAACTGAAAACAATGCCTTCCTGTGAAGCGCGTACGATGTGGGCACGATTGTGCTTGTTGAAGTTCAAGCCACGGATAGAACAGCCAACTTCCTGATTTTCAAGCACTCTTTCAGCTCCATTTCCGAAAGGAATGATTTTGACTCCTTCACTACCGATGGCTACTTGAGAAGCCAGCTCGTTCATATCTGCGTAACTGACGTCTGGAGTGATGTTTCTGTGAACCCAAGCATTGAGAATACCGGTTCCGTTGATGCAGAGTAAGACGCCCAGACGGTCTAAGTCTGTGGTGTAGTTAGCATGAGCAAAAGTATTCACGCGACTTTTTGGGTCATAATTGACATCTCCCAAAACGCCATAGACCACACCAGATGTTCCAGCAGTACTTGCAATTTCACCAGGGTTGAAAACATTCAGGCTAACAGCATTGTTAGGCTGATCTCCTGCACGATATGAAATAGGAGTTCCCTCTTTGAGTCCGAGTTCATCAGCAGCTGCTTTGGATACGTAGCTCTGAACAGAGAATGTTGGAGCGATTTCTGGGAGAATATCCTCGCTGAATCCGAAATAGTCCAAGAGGAATTTAGCTGGTTTCTTGGCTGCGAAATCCCACATCATTCCTTCAGACAGACCGCTGATGGTTGTCTTCACTTCGCCGGAAAGTTTCATGGCAATATAATCTCCAGGAAGCATGATCTTGTCTATCTTGTCATATATTTCAGGCTCATTTTCTTTCACCCAAGCTAATTTAGAAGCCGTGAAATTACCAGGTGAGTTAAGGAGTTTTGACAAACAGGTGTCCTCACCTAAATTGTGGAAAGCATCTTCGCCATAAGGTACTGCACGCGAATCGCACCAGATAATGCTTGGTCGCAAAACCTGTTGATGCTTGTCCACGCACACCAGTCCGTGCATCTGATAAGAAATACCGATGGCTAAAATATCTTCGCCTTTGGCGCCCGTTTCAGCCATGATTTTCTGAAGTGAGCGTTTCGCATTTTCCCACCACATGTTTGGATCCTGTTCAGCCCAACCTGCTTTTACTGCCATGATGGGAGCTTCGTGTTCAGGGAAAAACGCAGAAGCTGCGATTTCGCCATTGTCAACATCTGTAAGAGAAGCTTTTACAGAACTGGAACCTACGTCAAAACCTAATAAGTATCTTCTTGCCATAATTCATCAATTTATTTAAGTTATTTATTTTTTAGATAATACGAATAAAAAACTGAA
>ERZ1034781.230-NODE-230-length-30949-cov-19.645627_pt1 | contig 30949 bp, 33 predicted proteins | sample MGYA00520700_ERZ1034781 | MGnify/ENA primary metagenome ERZ1034781 (study PRJEB33766, sample SAMN09781709) | gut metagenome | biome: gut microbiome | host: Homo sapiens | place: Madagascar | study: EMG produced TPA metagenomics assembly of the PRJNA485056 data...
CATCAGTGGCTTCCACTAATCCGGTTACATCCTCTCTTTCCATCAGTTTTTTCAGAATTCCGAACTGCTTTCGGGTTGCTTCTGCAATCTGGTAATTCCATTCTGATGGCAGGATTGGAAGATCCTCATATCTCCACTTTTCATATTTTTCATCATAGGACTCCGGTGATGAAAGTTCCACCAGATGTCCCACACACCAGCTGACAATATAACCATTGCCCACCAGGTAGCCGTCCTCTCTCTTATCTGCACCGATTACCTTTGCAATGGACTGTGCCACCGAAGGCTTCTCAGCAATTACTAATTTATATGACATTTCGTTCCTCCTTTTGTGGTAAAAAAATAGCACCTTAACCATTTGGCTAAAGTGCTATGTAAATTTGTTATTAAATTGTGCGTGAATCAGACAAACTTGAAGTTGTCAAAGAGAATTGTTCCAGTATTCCACAGTATTGCCATTCACATCATAGAATGTAATGGTTCCCACATTTATAGGCAAAACAATCGCAAAAGGTTTATTGCTGTCAATGTCAAGCACTTGAATTGTGTTGCCGTCATCTATTTCAAGCTGTGTTACCTGTTGCTGATTCATAGAAATAAATGCTCGCTCATTATATCCTTCTACGGTGTACTCGGCAATTCCTCTTTGAACCCCCGAAAGGTTTCCACCCCCACGGAAAAAGTATCCAAAGGAAAGACCAGGGCGGTTGACATAGACGGAAAAAGAATGGTCACTCAAATCCTGAGGGTAAGAAATATATGCAGCCATCGTGCTGGAAACGCTTCCATCGACCGTCCAATCATCCTTAATCTTCTGCGACGAACGAATATCTGCCTCCAGCTTAGATGAAGTCACGCCGATCTCATTGTTCGTATAAAGAAAACAAACAAATAAAATACAAACAAGAACAACCCCTATCACAATTTTAAGAAATATTTTTTTCACGCTATCAAAACTCCTTGTCAACTTCCGATTTGCAAATCTCTTTTGTTTTACATATTATATCACATACACATATCTACACACCAGCAAAAGATCGATAATCTCTATCTTCCTGTTGAACCAAAGGACCCCATTTCACGCTCTTTCCAGTTTTCAAAAGTAAAATCCGGTATCAGGACCGGCATGATCACAAGCTGTCCTACCTTGTCACCACTCTTAATCTCATATTCCCTATTTCCAACATTTGAAATGATTGCATGAACCTCCCCCGTATATCCGGAATCAATAGGTGGCAGCTCGCACACAATTCCCTGTGAACTTAATCCACTTCTTGGAAATATGTATCCGGCATAGCCATCCGGTATTTTTAATCCAAATCCCAGAGGCAGCTTACAGATATCTCCCGGCCGGATTACTGCATTCTTTGGGCTGAATACATCCGCTCCGGCATCATTGGCATGAGCCCTCTCCGGACTTCTCCCTCCAAAATCAATCAGCTGTATCTTCATCTGATACTCCTTCCTCCAACACACTCTCTTCGCACAGTTTTGGGAAATCCACCCTGATAATGTCTGTTGGTAACATCTGCGGTGGAATACTCTTTCCGCAGGTCATTTTTCCTTCTTCACAGCCACCATTCATACAGAATGGTCCACAGTCAGAAAACAATTCCCTGTTCTGCTCCAGAAGCTGTTCCCAGATTTTCACCATCACATATCTGGTTTCCTTTGTGTTTCTCCTGCATGTTCTCTGACGGATCATGTGCTTCCACTGATACGGTGTTGCGCTGATCAGAAGAATATTTCTCATTCCCTGCGGTGCGCAGTATCCGGCAGAATCATTATCAACACCTAATCTGATCATCTCCTGGTAATTTTTCATTGCCATGCTGCACTGTCTTAAATATCCTTCCTCCTGGCCGGTTCCCATCAGATCATAAGGAATGACAAAATCCTCCACTCCTGAATAGTCGCTGTATTGCAGGCTTGCCGACATATACTTCACTTCATTCTGGTGTCTGGTAATCTGTGCCAGGAATCTTCTGGATGCACCGACTACAACCACATTGATGATTCCAAACTTTTGGATCGTCGGATGTGGCAGCTTTACCAGATTTGCCACGGTGGATCTCTGGTATGGCTTTTCATACAGATCCATAAAATCATCCAGGCAGGAAATCTGATGTCCTCTCTGTGTCAGCCTTGCCGCACAGACCATCAGCTTCTCTGCCTGGTCAATGGATTCCGGATTTAAAATCTTCACTTCAATCTTCTTCATTCAATTCCTCCTCTACAATCGCACGAAGAATTAGGAAATAGTTAATACTGTCGGTGATCTTCTCATCCCACTGCTCTTTGGAATACTGCTGCTCACCCATACACATATCCGATACAGAGATAAGGTGCTTGGACAGCATCCCCATAAGTGCCGCTTTTGGTGTGGTATTCATCACCACTGCTGCCTTCTTGAAATGCGCCAGCCTGTCCACTGCCGTATTCTTCACTGCTCTGGGAGCATACTCTGCTCCCTTTACCACCATCATTGATTTACAATGATCTGTCTGCCTGACGATCACTTCATTGAACTCTTTCTGGTTCATGCCCTTTCCTCCTTCGCTTTTGATGTTCTGCTTTTCTTAGGTGCCTGCTCTGCCTTTTCCGTATTGGCTTTCAGCTTTGATTTCACAGACTCCTTTACCTTTGACAGAGTCCTTTTCTTATCAAGATCCTTCAGGGCCTTGTCAACAACTACCTTTAATTCCGGGTTTGCAGTCTTCTCCTGTGTTTCAGGTACAATCGGAATAAAGCCCAGATCCTTTGCTCCTTCTGTAATTTTATCCATAAGCTCCTGTACAAACGGACTTGGCGCTTTTGCCGATTCCTGCACCTGTTTCTTATCTGCCATCAGCACTTCCATCTTCTGATCAATCTGATAGATGAACTCCGATGCAGTCTGACGGATCTTATCAAGGGATGCTTTCAGCTCCGGTGTTTCCTTTCCCTCTGACCAGCCCGCGACATAAGAAAAGGAATAGTCAGAAGTGTTGATTCCGTAATGCTGGCATACTACATATGCAACACTCTCAGCCTCAACTTCTTTCCCATTCCTTGAAATGTCTTTTGCCTCCGGCACATTATCCTTGTCATGCAATTTCTCGTGTGCCATTTCATGAAGCAGTGTCTTTATGGTCTGTACCTCACTCATGCCATCCTGAACCACAATTTTCTTGTCTTCCAGATGATAGAATCCCTTGGCATCTCCATCAATCAGCTCAAAAGATACCGGGACCGGGCTGATCTCCTGTAGTGCCTGCAAGAGTTTGGGATATCCTTCAATATTTCCCACCAGTTCAGACGGACCGATGGTAGGAAGTTCTTTTCCGTCTGTCTGGGACAGGTCAAATGTCTTTACCACCTTGAATGCCCGGATCGTGACTTCCACTTTCTCCTTTACCGGTTCTCCGTCAGCATCAAATACCGGTCTTCCCTTTTCATCCAGTTTTGTCTGTTCTCTCTCGATCTTATACGGAGCCGGGGCAAGGATGCTGATTCCCTTTTCTCCCTTTTTCACATACCGCCCCATCTGCTTCCAACCCGTAAAACTCTGACACAGCTGTGCATCCGGTTTCTGCATCATGATCAGAAGAGAATTGTTTACGGAATATCTTGGAAATTTCGCCATCGTGTCAAGAAACTGCTTATATCTGTCACTCTGGAACACCTCCACAACTCCCTTCTCCAGTTTGTCCGTTATCTGCTGCAATTCATCCGTCCGCTTATCCCTGGATTCCAGCCAGTCGATTTTCTTCTGTATGCCGTCGGGGATCTGTCCCACAACTTTTACATCCGGCATCTCATGGATCAGTGATGCGATCATCTGTTGTGCCTGCCAGTTGTCTGCAATCTCCGGTATATAACGAAGCATATCCATGTCAATCCTTCTCCCGATCAGTACATCCATCTCCGTATATTCATCCGGATCCTTTGGATCAGCCGCCCTAATTCCGATTGCCGGAACTCCGTGCATACGCTCCGGTGGAATTGCTTTGAATTTTGCTACCGCCTCTGCCACACTCTTGATATTCTCATGAAATTCACCCATGCTGTGAAATTCCATGCATTCCGCAACCGTAAGTGTGATTACCTTCTTCTCTTCTTTTACAGCTGTATTTTCTGCCACTCTAAATCCCTCCAGTTCTATATCTTCCAGATTTTTTGTCAGCTTCAATGACGCTAAAGGCATCTGGTTTTTCTCCTGAAATGAATAAAATTCATTTCCAGGTCCCACTATGATGTGGTCCACCAATTTAACACCTATCAGATCACAAATCTTATTCATTCTGTCAGTCAGACCGATATCTTCCACACTTGGAGCCAGTCTGCCGGACGGATGATTATGGACCAATATGATAGCCGCTGCATTGGACAAAATGGTACTCTTAAGAATCTCCCTTGGATGTGCAATCGACTGGTCAAGAGCTCCTATACTTGCAATATTTATATTGATTGGTCTCATGTCAGCCCGCAGATTCACAACAGCAACAACTTCCCTGTCATAATCCCGAAACGTATCTGCCATAACTTTTACTGCTGCCGCCGGACCATTCATAGGTTCCTCACTGAAAAGAGGCGGCATTTCCACCATACGGATAGCCACCTGATTCAGACGGTGCATTTCTTTTTTCTCCGGTTCCTGCTTCTCCACGCCGGCATAAAATTCCTGTTTCGGACGAATTCCGCTAATGTTCATCCTCCGCTCCTTCCCCAACAGGTATGTTCATTGTGAACTCCCTGTTTTTCATACTCCTGAGCTTGTCCAGTAAAGACTCTTTTGTAGATGTCCTCTCATGCTTGGAAATCTTCTGTAATCCCTTCATATATCCCAGATATCTGCTTTTTCTTGCCATATTACCGCTCTCCTTTCTCCTTTTGCTGTCCCTGTTTCTTCGGAACTTTGGCCGCTTCTTTTTTCTTTTCATGCAGATCTGCAATCACAGATTCTTTAGGTTCTGCCCTCTGCATCCTCTCCTTTATCCTTCTTATCTGGTCTCTGGTAAGTGGTTTGTCCACAATGCTCCTGTGAAGGATCTTCCCGATAGGAAGCCATGTAACATCCTTACCTGCCATTTCCTGCTCCATAATGAACTTCATATGGGATGCGGAAAACTTCGGATTCATGTAATGTTCCATGTTCAGGTCTGCTTTTGCTGCTTCAAAAAGCACTCTTCTCTGTGCCGGCTTGAATTCCTCCAGTCCTCTGCCGGCATCTTCCAGTGCCTCTTCCACACGAATGGAAGCTACAGACCGCAATGCATAATCCACTTCAACAAATCCGCTGTTATAGTCATCCAGTGCTTTCTGAAATCTTGCTTTTTTCTCCTCTGGTGTGAGCTTATCAAATTCCTTGTCTTCCATAGATTCCTCCCATCAGAAAAAGGCAGCCTTACGACTGCCTCATTCCCTTGATGCTACTCTTCATCCATCTCGTCCTGATCATCTTCTCCTGTATCTTCATCAGGGCTTTCTTCCTCTGCATCTGATACAGACTCTTCCTCAATGTCCATATCTGCAAGATAATCCTCGTCATCATCACTGTCGAAGTAATCTGCATCCGGATCCGGGGCATCTGCTTTCTTCTTTCCCTTATTGGACTTCATATACATAAATCCACCGATACCACCAATGGCTGCGATCAGAACCAGTGTCATAATTCCTGTTACATTTTTCTTCTTACCGATCTCAGGAGCTTTTGTCTCTTCCTTCGGCTCCTCAGAGATTTCTTCTGTAGCCTCTGTACTTTTGACCTCTTCTGTCTCTTTCTCCGAAGCGGTCATGCCCTGGGAATTCATATAAGACTCCACCTCATCATCCTCCATGAGCTTCAAAAGATCTGATTCATCAACAAGGTTCAGGAAATGCACGGTCTCTGTTCCCTTATCGTCACGGTCAATGATGATATAGAAATAATTGCCAGACTTGGTTGTAACCGTAATAAACTGCTTGCCACCTGCCTCAATGGAGCCATAATCATCCACCAGATTCATATTTCCATCTGGTGTAAGAGGACCATAGCTTTCCTCTGCTGTCTCAGTACATTCCTCTGAATCTTCTACATGTGCGTCCACACCCTGGCAGACATTGTAATCATAAAGGCATACTGCACATTCCTCATTGATGGAATCCTGTGAGCACTTTTCGTCACAGATGCATTCTGCTTCCTGACTCTGTGCAAATACAGTAACCGGTGACACACCCGCAACGGCTGCCATTCCGATTACCAGACCTCCCATAATCTTTGCTGCGATCACGTTTTTCAAATTATTTATTCTCTTCATCTAAGAAATCCTCCTCTTCCTTATCCATATCTGTCTCATTGTCTTCATCCTGTTTCTTACCGGATGTATCTGCATTCACGGCTCCGGGCATCGGAACCTGTCCGCTCAGCATTTCCTGTAACCTGCCACTGTTTGCAAGCTGTAAGAACTGTGCCAGCTGTTCCGGTGATAAATTGTAGGATGCAACATCATTGACGATCTGCTGGTTTTCCTCTTCTTTCAGCTTTGCTTCCAGCTGCTTTACCTTTGCATCCGCTGCCTCTCTTTTGGCTACTGCCTTTTTCAGATCCTCGCGGAGCTTGTCTAACTTTGCATACATAAGCGCTCTCCTTTCCTTTGTGACAGCAAAAAAGCCACCAATTTGGTGACTTTCGCTGCATTCATAATTACTGGATTCTTCCATAGCAATAGGCATGTGCCCTCCAGTATGGCGTATCATATGACGCATACTGGATTGGATTGCCACAGTGAATCATGATCTTATTTACCGGATCGACTACGATACCCACATGGGATGCTCCGGCTGTGTTATAGGTTCCCTGGAAAAAGACCAGATCTCCCGGTTTTACATCGGAAGCTGCCACCCTTACGGTCGCATTCTTCCAGCCATTTGCCGTAAGTCTGCCATAGTTCCAGCCATTTCCACAATTATTGATGACATAGCTCACAAAACCGGAACAGTCAAAACTTGTACCCGGTGAGGATCCTCCCCATACATAAGGATATCCAAGATACTTTTCGGCTTCCCGGTGCATATTGGAAAACTGCTGGTCCGTCAGGTATTCTCCCGGTACGGCATATCTTTCATATTCCTCCGATACACCCGGATTTGCATATACATTATCCCCGAAGATATCCGGTTTGTTGCCTCTGGTCTCCAGAAGCAGCGTATACCGTTCCATCTGATCCTGCGTCAGATTCAGTGCACTGACAGCTGCGGATATTCCATTGTTGGTCAGCGTTGTATTCAGTATCTTGTACTCATACTCCACTTCAACCTCATAGGATTCATATACCTCATATGGAACTGACACGGTATAGGTATAGGATTCGAGATGACCATTTACCAGGCGGTATCCGGTTCTTTCCTCATCCCGGTAATGTGTCACATAATGCCATCTGGTCTCTGTCCTGGTTCTGATCTCCACAACTTCCGTTGATGTCAGCGTATACTGATAATCAAAGATGGTCTGTAATTTTGACTGAACCTCTGATGGTGTATAGTTCTCATACAGAACCGTCAGCAGTGCCGCCAGTTCAAAAGGATTGTGGGATATCTCTGAAAGTGAATAATTGTATTCGTCATATCCCGGATGATCTGTCTCAATGCTGTCCACCTTATTCTGCAGCGCCGTCTCCAGTGCCACATAATCTGCTTCCACCTGCCTGATATCATCATCCTCTGCGGTAAATGAAGTTGCCACAGTTCCACTGTTTATGCCGCTTCCAAGAGCAGAACAGGATGTCAGAGCTCCTGATAATACGAGAACAACAATCAGAATTGCCACCGCTATGATCATGCCGATCGGATGATCTTCACAGAATTCTTTCAGCATCTCTGCAAGCCTTCCCATCAGGTCCTCCGCCTGATCTGTCAGCTTTTTGCTTATCTTTCCTGCTCCGTTTGCAGCTTCCTTTGCCTGCTTCTTTGCTGCCGCCTCAGCAAATTCCCTCTGCATCAGCTTTTTGCGTGTTTTCTTCACGGTAGCTGACATGGTACTTTCTCCCGCCTCTCCGGCTTCTTTTGCTCCTTTTGCTCCCTGCACGGCATCCAGATGGTCACTGCGGTTATGGATTTTGGAAGAATATTTCCTTGCCTGTCCATGTTCCCGTACTTTTCCAATACCTGCTTCCACTGCTGCCATTCCTGCATTCAGGCTGTCCGTTCCACTGTTGTCATCCTCATTTTTAATCGTGGTTTTTCTTACTGTGGCTGCAACTGCCTGATTTTTATATATCCTCCTTCTCCCCTGCTTTTTCATGCTGCGAAGTTCTTTTGCTTCGCTGACAGACAGTGAATTATCCTTTTTTCCGTACCGGATCTTGCCACGGTAACTTCTGGCTGCCGACGAATCATTTTTCAGCTTTTCGCCGTGGCTTTTCCCTGCATGGATATCCGGATTCACTTTTTTCTTCCGGGTGGACTTCTTAGCAGAATCCCTTGTATATTTTTCTTCATTCATGCTCTATCCTTTCCGAAGAAACAGCCGCTACGCTGACTGTTCCTTCTTTGCATCAGCCACTTCGGACAGTCTGGTTGTCATGATACGGTAAAGCTCCGTATTTGTCGGGAATCTGTCCACGAATGGAAGGATCACATTTCCATAGAATAAAAGCCCTTCGCCTTCTCCCGAATGTGTTACATACGAAAGCTGGTGAGGGCTGATATTTAACTGCTTCGCAAGGATCTGTCTGTCACCTACTGCCTGGTTGAGCATATAGATGAAATCAGAGTTTTCAAAGATATTCTCCACTTCCTTGGAAGCAAGAAGGTCCTTTACGTTCTGGGTGATACCGGTCGGGATTCCTCCCCATTTTCTGAAACGCTTCCAGATTTCAACCGTATAGGCTGCCGTCTGGTCTTCACGGAGGAGAAGGTGCATCTCATCCATATAGTATCTGGTCGATCTTCCCTGGATCCGGTTCTCCGTTACTCTTCCCCATACCTGATCCTGTACCACAAGCATTCCAATCTTTTTGAGCTGCTTTCCAAGATCCTTGATGTCATAACATACAAGGCGGTTCGTAAGCTCCACATTGGTTCTGTGGTTGAATACATTCAGGGAACCTGACACATAGATTTCAAGGGCGGTTGCCACATGCTTTGCCTCCGGTTCCTCCTGGGAAAGTAGCGCCTCATACAGATCTCCGAGGATTGGCATATTCTCCGGTCCCGGATTTTCAAAATATTTCTGATAGATCTGCCTGATACAGCGGTCAATGACCGTCTTTTCTACCGGACGCAGACCATCCTTATTCCCGACGATCAGCTCACATAAGGACAGAATAAAATCAGCTTTCAGTGCAATCGGGTTGTCGTCATCCGAATAGTTCATATTGATGTCCATAGGGTTGATGTACTGGTCGGATGTCGGACTGATCCTGATAACCTGACCACCGAACCTTGCAACCAGAGGAGAATACTCTGACTCCGGATCCGAGATGATAATGTCATCATCCGTAACCAGAAAACTGTTGGCAATCTCTCTCTTTGCAGAAAATGACTTGCCGGATCCCGGTGTACCAAGGATCAGTGCATTCGGATTTTTCAGTTTCTTTCTGTCCACCATGATCATATTGTTGGAAAGTGCATTCAGACCATAATACAATGCCTCATCTCCTCTCTGGAAAAGCTCCTGAGTAGTGAATGGCACAAAAATAGCCGTACTTGATGTGGTCATTCCCCTCTGAATCTCGATCAGGTTATTTGCCAGTGGCAGCGTGCTCATAAGGCCCTGCTCCTGCTGGTAATCCAGTCTGATCAGATTGCAGTTATGTTTCTGTGCAATGGAAGCCGCCTGGAACACATTGTTTTCCAGTTCCTGCTTCGTCTTTCCTGTATTCATGACCAGAAAGGTCAGAAGAAACATTCTCTCATTCTGGGACTGCAATTCTTTTAAGAGTGCCTTTGCATCCTTGCCGTAGGTTGCAAGATCCGATGGGATGATATCCATGTCATAACCGGCTCTTACTGCCTTTTTCTGTTCCTCGATCTTGGAACGGTCAAGCTCTGTGATCGTATGCTTGATGGTCTTGATTGCCTCATTCTGATCTACGGACTGGATATGCATGGTAACGATCTGGCTTGATTCCATCGAAAGAAAATCCGCCAGAAGCCTGTCGCTGATATCCGATGCATCAATGGATAAAAAGCTCATGCATCCATACATCTCTCCAATCTGAAAATATCTTCCGGTAGGAAATGCAAAGCTGCTCGGTGCAATAAAATCCTTAACCGAAAGTCCCGATCCCGTCAGGTACTTCCAGTCGAAACGGAACTTCGCATCATCCCCCATATGAAACTGTCTGTGCATCAGTTCCAGTCTTTCACTGCCGTTTAAGCTCCTTGACTGCACTCCCAGCCTCTTGAAGTTATTGAGAATATCCGTTTCGATATGCGTAAGTCTCGGCTTTGCTGTCTTCATGGACTCCGCATGGATTCCGAAAGTAAGATATTTCGTCTTCGTAAGACCATTGTTTCCTGCTTCCATCTGGTGAAGGAGCACTTCCGAATACTCATCCCTGACATCATCGAATCCGTCATTTTTGTGGGAGATCTTGATACTCTTCTCAAAATCCGATACATCCGTTGCCATATTCTCAAATGAAAGCTGAAACTTTACAGAACTGTCAAAGAAATTTAAGAATGCGCACCATTCCTCAAAGATCTCCGTCTTGTCTTCCTGCTGTGCCAGCTGGTAATTGATATCCTGAAACTGGACTGTCTTTGTATAATAATCAAGCCCTACACGACAGATACCATCCGGAAACATCCTGTCAAAAGGAATGCTCTGCTGTGCCGTCTTTGGTATGCCATCATTTTTCCGGGCATTTCTTACGATTTCCCTTACTGCCATCTGGTCTGCCCTGCTTAATCCTTCCGGCATTGTGAACTTCCTGCTCTCCTGGTTTTTCTTTTTGAGAAAGTCTAACAATCTTTTCTACCTCCTTTTCTGCCTCTGCCTGACGCAGAAGTGCTGCATAATAGTTATCCGTCTTATATGGGCGGATCTTCGGCCTTTTGAAAATTGCCTGTATCATATGGTTCAAAATGACCTCCAACGGCTGTCCGTTTTTCTCATACATGGCAAGGAAAAAGAATGGCATCATAATGACCATCATTCCCATGACTGCCGTATTGGTCTTCATTACTGTTTTCATCAGAAAAAATGACGGTACTCCGATCAGTACCGCCATGCCAAAACAGATCAGCTGCCTTTTTGTCAGATTGAACATCACCTTGCTTTTTACTTTTGTCAGGTCTCTTGGGACGCTGATATAAGATGCTGCCATACTCTGCCTCCTTAATGTGCATGGAATATACTGTGTGCTACTGCTCCGGTCTTAAATAAGGTAAATGCCAACAGGATTGTAAAGCCCATAACCTTCCATAACGAAGCAATGATATCTGTGCTGAATGCTACTGACTGGATCAGGACTGCATAGATTCCCACACATACCATGATCAGAAATCCCTGAAATCCCAGCGCGAACAGACTTCTCATATAATTCTGGCCCATCATGCTCTGTTCCCTGTTTCCAAAGGTTGCAAACGGGAGCGGTGCCAGACTGACCATCAGATAGATCTCCACCATACGTCCGTTGATGATCACAAAAATGACTGCCGAAAGTACGTACATGAGAAACTGCACGATAAATGACTGTAAAAATATTGCAAGAAGCGGTCCCAGTTCCATAGCTTCCAGTGTGGACTGCATGGTTGCCAGCGTACTTGCATCTACTGCCGTGCTTCCCTGTATAATGCCTCCTGCCTGCCGCACCACACTCTGTGACACATCAAACACTGCCATCGTGATATCAAATGTGTGTGTGATCAGTTCCACTGCCACGAAGGTCTTGAATATCCATTTCCAGATGAACCATGTCTCAAAACTTGCCAGATTGTTATAACTGATGATGAGCTGTATCAGCTCATAACACGCAATGAATGTGAGCAGTATTCCGGCAATTGGCATGATCACGGATTCTGACAGGTTCCTGACCATATTGAAGACTGCCGGCATGAAATTACTCGGTGTCTTTCCTACTTCCGTTGCGATCTGTCCCACCTGGTCATTCACAGAGGAAAACGTATTGGTGAGGTTGTCCATGATTCCCGATACAAGAATGCCCTTCAGCCAGTCAGTAATCTGCTGAATTATGCTGTTCAATTATTTCCTCCTTTCCTCCGGGACAGGGATTTTCCCTGCCCCATGATCCAAACCTGATTTAGAATAAGCCGGAAAGTAATGGAACAAGTGTAGTTCCGATCAGGGCTACACCACCTCCTGCCATAAGCTGCTTCATTCCCTGTGATTTCGCACCGGGGTTGTCATTTCCGTAGCCTTCCATAAGGTTGATTGCACCCCAGATTCCAAGTCCGGCTCCAAGGGCGATCACCAGAGTCTGTAAAGTTCCTACTGCGCTGTTAAAAAATGCCATAATATAAATCCTCCATAATTTTCATGATTTTCGGCTGTTATTCTTTTCTGCCGAATTTGATTAAAGTTTCTTCCGGACATTCAAAGAACCGGAAAGCACTTATGCCTCCGGTCCTGTGTCCTATCCATATTCAGTTGTCTTCCTGCGTGATCCTGCCACGCTGCCTCTTAGAAAAGGCCGGAAAGCAACGGCACAAGTGTGGTACCGATAAGGGCTACACCGCCACCTGCCATAAGCTGCTTCATTCCCTGGGACTTTGCTCCGGGATTATCATTTCCGTATCCTTCCATAAGGTTGATCGCTCCCCAGATTCCAAGTCCGGCTCCAAGAGCGATAACAAGTGTCTGTAAGGTTCCTACTGCGCTTGTAAAAAATGCCATAATTCAAATTCCTCCATTAAATGATTTTTGTGTGATATACTTTTTCCTTCTGCCCCGACCAAAGGGCGGTTTATAGTTACTGCCGGTCTCCCTGCAGTGATCCCGGCTATGCGCGCATATTTACTCCCCATCTGGAAATACTTTCACTTCCTGTTCGGGAATATAGTAAAAGCTCCTGCCTCCCGGCCTTTATCGCCGGATGGAAAGAGCTCTTTACTCGGTTACATCGATGACCTGATACTCGTCATCTGCTTTCAATATTAAGTTGTGGCTGAGGAATTTTACTACATCAAAGTAATTCCTCTTATCATAATCTGCCGTCAGCTTGTAATTCGGATGCTGCGTCAGATCATATTTATCGGATAAGAAAGGTCTTACACCACGGACCTGCACAATGCATTTTGAGCCGTCCATGACCGCCAGTTCATCCATTGTCATAAGATCCTTGCCAAGTTTCTGGTAATTCATGTTATAGCTTTCCTGAGATCCTTTTGACTGACCTGTATTGTACATATCAATCGTTTCTTTTCCCAGGATTGCATTCAGATCCTTCAAAGTGGTCTGTTCCGTTCCACCAAGGAATATCTGCGAATCCATGTTGCCGATGATCGTATCAGCATTATCCTTATAAATCGCTTTCAGCTGTGACTTTGCCTGTAATACCAGGCATGCCGATATTTCTCGGCTTCGGATCGTTGCAACCAGCTTCTCCAGGTTCGGTATCTGGCCGATATTCGCTGCCTCGTCGATCAGACATCTTACATGTACCGGTAATCTTCCACCATACACATCATCCGCTTTCTCACACAGAAGGTTGAACATCTGCGTGTAGATCATGGAAATCAGGAAGTTAAAGGTTCCGTCTGTATCCGACATGATCAGGAATAGTGCCGTCTTCTCATCTCCCAGTGTATCAAGCTCAAGTTCATCATAAGCAGTCAGGTCTCTGAGTTCCTTGATATCAAACGGTGCCAGTCTTGCACCACAGCTAACCAGAATTGACTTGGCCGTCTTTCCCGCTGCCAGCTTGTACTTGGCATACTGTCTTACAGCAAAGTGATCTGGATTCTGTTCTGCCAGTTCATCAAACATCATATCCACCGGATTCTTGAATTCCTCATCATCCTCACGGACTTCCATTGCATTGATCATTTCAAGCAGTGTTGAAAAATTCTGTTCCTCTTCCGGCGCCTCATAATGAATATATCCAATCAACGCGGTATAAAGCAGAGTCTCCGCTTTGAGCCAGAAATCATCTCCGCCTTTGCTCTCCCCTTTTGTATTGGCGATCAGCGTTGTCACCAGTTTCAGAATATCCTTCTCAGAATGGAGATAGGCGAAAGGATTATAGTGCATTGATTTTGAAAAGTTGATGGTATTAAATACCTTCATCCGGTACCCGTTCTTATAAAGGGCATTTCCCACTTCATTGACCAGACCTCCCTTCGGATCTGTCACCACATAGGATGAATGCATCTGTAAAAGGTTCGGTTTTATGAAAAACCGTGTCTTACCTGAACCGGATCCACCAACTACCAGAACATTCTTATTTCTGGCATATTTCGGAATCTTCGGTCTGCTGCTCATGGTAATCCTCTCAGACTGTGACAGAATCACATTGTTTGCAAACACAGGATCCACAAATGGCTCAATATCCGCATGTCTGCCCCATCTGGCAGAACCATATTCCTCATTATGCCGGAACTTCTTAGCGTTCTTTCCTTTCAGGTATACTGCAAGCCTGAGTGCTGCCCCGCAGGCAATTCCCACCAGCAGATCACCCGGATAAAGGCTCGGCAGAGGATTAGAAAAAGCCGTTGCAAATACACCATCAAGAACCAGACTCTGAACCTTTTCCGATGCATTTACTCCGGCTGCAATTCTCCATGCCTCACCAAGATTTGTTGCAAGCAATCCCAGAATGATATAGGGGATATTCAGGATCAGCTGCTTTTTCAACTGTTTTGTATTCATCGCGACCTCTCCTTCTTTTTCTCTGCTACCTTCTTCGGGATTGCCGCCACAATCTCCTTGAATTTTTTAAGTTTCTCCAGAACACTGGTCTTCTCTACGGAAGGCTTCTTGACCTGTTTTGCAGAATAATCCTGCAAAATCCTTGTGATGGCATCCGTATCTTTTGCCTTGAAAAAGACCGTATATACTGGTGGACTTGCCTCTTTATCTTTTACAACCGCAAAATCAACTCCGTATTTCTTTGCGATTTTCTGAAAATCTTTCAGCCCTTCATCTGCTAAAGGAATAGAAGAAACTCCCTGTCCCTGCCTGATCAATGTTTTCACTGACTGCTTGCCGGTTGTGGGATGGATCTTATTAACTGCTGCTTTCCCAGCAGCCTTCACAGGGGCTTGTACTGCCTCTCTTAATCCCTTCATAAGCTGATCAAGTTCCGGTTTTAACATTTTGATTGCTATATTCACAGATTTGTTGGCAATCTCCCTGTCAACTTCTTCATGAACCAGTTTTCTCACTCCTTTCCATCAAAAAAACAACCCGAAGGCTGTATCCACAAAGTTACTGTTCTTTTTTGTTCTTATCCACACCGAGGACACCCCTCATAGTGGATGAAGCTACATGAAAGCGGTTGGCTATTGCTATATCTGTAAGCACCGTATCATCCACCGCTGAACCACAAACCACGAGAATTCTGGATCTTCTTAACATATCTTCTGACATATCCATATAATCCTTGTATTCATCTGCATTACTGGTATCAATTACCTCCGGCAATGATAAAAGCGGACAGATTGGTGTGTAGCCTGCTTCATATAATTTTCTGCAATATCGCTTTGCAGACCTTTTGGCTCTGCTCCTGTCTGCACTCCAGGCAGATGTTACATAAGCCCACGGTTTGTTATTCATCTGCCGCCTCCTATCCCAGCTGGTATGCCTGAATTCTGTATTTTCCAAGTGCAAGCATTGTCATCCTGCTTTTCAAAGCTGCGATCACATCCGCAATATCCTCCTCATCAATCGCCTGTAATCCATTACAGGACTTCATGACCAGATACCCTGACGGAAGGTATGCCTCCCCGTCAATGATCAGCTTTCTGCTTGCGTCATAGATCAGAATATAATCTGACTTTCCAATCATTACTGACGCACTGTTATTTCCAAATCCATCAAGGATCCTTAATGCTTCCCTGGTACTGATATAATTAACCTTCTGTTCGCCGTCTACATAAATTGCCCCATCCGAAGGCATACTGTCACATCCGATTGCACAAACCAGTCCTTCCAAATTTTCTGCAATCTTCTCAACATATGCCATGATTTTCTCCATATCCATTTTTGTCTCTCCTCTGCTATATTTTTCCTTCTGCCATATCGTGATTAACCTCTGCACGATAATAGCTGTCTATTGTTGCCGGTGCGTTATACAGTGCTGCCAGCATATACTGCTTGATGCTCCTGATCTTGGTAGTGTTTTCCTGCATACAGTTCATAACATAGCGGATATGCTCCATGTTCAGCTTCATGAACCGCCCCTTTACCACATTTACTGACTTCATATCCCCAGCAATACAAATGGTCTTTCTTTTGGAACACACAACATCCAGAATAAGCTCCATGATACCGTCTATCATTTCTCTGTCATATGGATAATCCTGTTTCAATGCCTCAATATTGAGCTGTTCCATGAAATATTTCTCATATCCCATCCTATCCTCATCCTCTGATAAGATAGGATTAGTATTATTTAAATCAGTATTATTGTTATAAGTATAATTAGGCTGTAAATTATACAGGTCCTGACCTGTAACTTTTACTGGTGGTGAACTGTAATTTTTACTGGTCCTGACCTGTAAATTCTGCTGGTCTATGAAATTCTTTACATAGATCAGTGCCGGCTTGCCAAACCCCTGCCGGATCCTTTCGATCAGACCAAACTCTTCCAGCTCCGTCAGATACTTGATTGCTGATTTTTCTGCACAGTTCATTGCCTGTCTTATAGTTGTCAGGGTGAAAATGATATACACTCTTCCCTCATCATCAATCCAGCCGTTTTCCATTGACAGAGATACCCTGTCCAATAAAAGACCGTAAAGAACCTTTCCCTCTGTGGAAATATTCTGGAACCTGTTATCTGTAAACAGCACCTTGGGAATCCGGTAAAATGCAAACTGCTGTGACTGTGCCCCATAGAAATAATCAAATGCCATTTCCTGTTTCCTTTTTCTTTCTCATGTCTTCCACCAGCTTTTTATAGCATGGAAAACAGAACGATTTATCATGACCATACGGACACTCATGACTGCAATTCTGCGGATGACTTATAGGTGGTCTTCCACCAATTCCGCTGTAACTCTTTCCATTCTGTCCGATTGTATCCTTATGTGCTTCTGCCACTGTAATCACCATTCCTTCCCATCAAAAAAGTGCCAGTCCCGTGGCAATCACCACAGGCTGACACAATCCTCTTTTTTATAATACTTCTCTGCCTTTTGATTTTGCCGCTTTTTCCGCAGCATCCTTTACCGGAGGCTTTGCAGCTGCTTCCTTCTGCTTATCCTTCAGATCTTTTAATACGGATCCTTTCTCCTCTGCTTTTTCATCAATCTCCGTTTTCTTTTCCTGCTGTCTTGCCTCAAACTTCTCTGCAAGTTCAAAGACATGATCCTTGGAATCGTAATGGTAGACATTATCAGAAAGTCTTTCCTCCGGGCTTACCTCCTTGGCATTCACATCCTTTACCATATCCCTGAGCGCATCAGCTGTCATGTCTCCATTATCGGGAACCAAAAGGATCTCATTGATGGAAGACGGAAGCACAAAGAAATCTCCGCCAACTCTTTCTGCTGCCTGATCCATGAAATCCTGATAGGCAATTACTCCCGCTCCGGAATTCTTATCAGGGACTGTTGCAACGTACATAGTTTCCTCCGCATCATCCGGAATTCCAAACATCTCATATACTTCCGGTCCAATCATTTCCTTCATGACCTCATTCATTCCCATGATCACTACCGGTCTGATCTCCGGTGAATTCTCCAGAGCATCTGCCCTGAGCTGTTCATGGGAAACTCCCATACGATCTATCAGATTGTTGGTGACCAGAATAGATGCACGTCCATCTTCGCTGCTCTCCATCACAAAACGATATACAACTGCCAGATCTTCCATTCTGTCATGCGGTACGTTGGCAAGCAGATCAGCGTTTGCATCCGCTGAAATAACTTCCACAGAAAGCTTCTCTTTCATGTTCTCATAATCCATAAGAGCACTTACATCAATAGCAGGAGCTCTGTCAAGACCATCAGCAATGACCATTGTTGCACTGGCAAGCACTCCGGCATAATCATCCGTGTGCTCATAGTTTGCAAAGGCATTCTCAATATTGAAATTAACACCCACATTGTTGCCTTCCGGAACAACCGACATAGCTTCATAATTCTGATTTGTCTTCTCCACATTATTGAAGCTGATCCTTACATCATCATAGCCTCTCTCATAGAGCTTTTCTTTGATATCCTCTGCAAATTCCTGCTTAAATGTTTCGTAATTCATAGTTTTCCTCTCTTTCTCACCAGAAACCTTAAAATCCATTACCCTGTATTCATCTGGGATGTTCTCACGGTCTCCATCGTAATATTCTGTAAAAGATTCCTGTGTATCTCTCACATATCCATAATCTGTAAACTGTCCCATTTCGTTAATGGCCACATCTCTACCGTAGGCCTCATAATCAATGTAATCAGCAAGATAATCCGGAACTTCCATCATACCGAGTTCTTCGATATAGTAATGTCCCAGATCAGCATTGCTTTCTACTCCCGGATAGATTTCATACTTATCCAGGTTATCAATAAGATTGATCACATCTTTAATGCTGCCTGTATAATCACTGATCTGCATTGCCGCCTGAAAATGGTTATAATCATGATCATCCAGCTCATCGAGCTTGGAAGCCAGATAATTGAGTTCATCCAGGTTTTCATATTCTCCCAGCTTTTCATACAGCCCATCAACATAACAGTCATAATCACTAATGAACCATTCTTCATAAGGATTACCGAAATCATCTTTTGAGCCGATTCCAATTCGTTCAAATACTTTTTGCAGTTCTTCTGATGTGGTGGGAAACTTCACCCATTCGCCGACCAGCTCACCCTCGTTGTATTTTCCAAGATTGGTGATGAAGGCTTCAAACGGACAGTCATGGTCATATTCATATGCCATGCAATTTCCTCCTGATTTTATTATTCAGGTCGTCACCTGATTTTGGCATCAAAAAAGCGCCATACCCATCACCAATCTGGTAATGAGCTGACGCTTCATTCTTGATCCATATTCTTTTGCAAAAGAGAAACAAATGCCTGACCGCTCTTGCGTTTCATGTCTCATTTGTCTATGATAATATTATCACACCCCTATTCAGAAAAAAAGAGTCAAAATAGTAGTCAAACCGTAGTCATTTGTAACAAAATAGTAGTCAAACCGTAGTCGTTCGTCGCGGTTATTCAGATTCCTTAGCTTTTATTCCTTTCCACGATATCAGACCTAGTATCACAGTAACTGCAAAACATATTACCATAACTGTATTTCTCTGAATTTCTGTATCATATGCTTTCCAGCCTGCACCTATTATTGCAACTGCTATACTTACAAAGATTGTAAAAATAATTCTTCCTGCCAAGAACGCATGTTGTAAAATCATTGATACGATGAATATTACAAAAGCCACTGTAATGTAGACAGCCACATGCCACTCTCTTGTATAAGTAAACATATAAAATAATAATGATGCCAATCCTGAGCTTAATACATCAAATCGCCTTAGCAGAAATAATAAGCAGGATAACACTGCACCAATCAATCCACCTATGACGGTTGCAAATGTCCCCGCCAGTTCGGCATCTAATTTTGCATTTTCTTTTTTCCGTGCTTCATAATAATATTCATCTTCATACATAACCGAATACCTCCCAGCCTTACATACAATTATCAAATGTTTCCTTTTTCTTTTTCATTTTCTACTTTATATGCTATAAGATTCAGTACATAATCAGGGACCTCGCTCACACCCCGCTCCCAGTCCTGCATCGTTCTATACGGAATTCCAAGCCATTCAGCAAATTCTTTTCTGTTCATATTTGTCTGTTCACGGACCTTTACACACATAGCAGACATTCTTTTCTTCCTTCCTTCTTTATCAGCCTTTTCATTTTCAATTACCACTCCATCAGGTAATATAAAATCATAATTTTCAAAATTGCTCATATCTGCCTCCATATACGGAATCCGTGTCTATTTGTTAATTTGATTATATACACGAAATCCGTATACGTCAAGTCATTATTTGCCACTTACAGCAAACTGGGGATAATCATGGTTAACCTCTGCCTGATAATAACCACTGATTGTACTTGGTGCATTGAACAATGTTGCCAGCAGATATTTCTTGATGTTATGCACTTTTGTGGTATTTGATTTCATACATCCCATTGCATATTCAATATGCGAACTGGTCAGTTTCAGAAATTTACTTCTGACCAGCTCTACCGGATATTTATTGGATGCCACTACAATTTCATTGTTCCTGCATAACACTGTTTCCAAAATCAGATCAAAGATGCCATTAAGTAACTCTTTGTCAAACGGATATCTCTCTAACAGAATATCCAAATCAATATTATCTCTGATAAGTTCTGCATATGCTTGTACGTCGGATCCTATCTCATCATTTCCGGATACGATAAGATAAGATTCAGTATTACTTAACTCAGTATTATTTATATTATTCTTATTAGTGTGAATATTTTTCACTTCTGGAAGTGTAATTTCTTCACTTCTAGACATGGCATTTTTACACTTCAAGATATGTAAATTCTTCACTTCTGAAACTACCGCTTTTTGCTCAGAAGTGTAATTTCTACACTTCTGAACATCCTGCACCATAAACTGTTTTAGATAAATCATGGTTGGTTTTCCCTGCCCCTGACGCTTCTTTTCAATCAAACCTATACCAGCATCCGTGTCCAATTCTTTCATTATGGATATTGCCTTTTTGTTACTACATCCCAGAGCCTCCATGATATCTTCAAGCGAATAATATATGTAAGCTCTCCCTTCTTCGTCCATCCACTGATTTTTCATAGATAGTGACATCCTATCCAGCATCAGCCCGTACAACACCTTTGCTTCCACTGATATTTTTTTGAAATACTCTTCTGTAAATAATAACTTCGGTATCTTATAAAATGAAAACTGATCCGCTTCTTTTCCATAGAAATAGGATAGTCTTATTCTGTCTTCCATTTGAATCTCCTTCCTGTTCCAGAAGTGCCGTTTCTACACTTCTGAAACATCATAATTATATTTCTACTCTGACTGTACCTGATCTGCACTCCACTGTTCCAATAGCTGAATGATTATATTTTCTCGTTCTTTCGTTGAATACTGCGGTGGAAAATATTTATCCAGTTTCTTTGCTGAAAAAGATAACTTTGCTTCCTTACTCTTCTTCGGTAATGCATCATTCATTATAGAAATGACACTGAATTGTGTTACATTGGATAAGTTAGGATAATTCTTCAATGCTTCAATCTGTACCGGCTTCAAAAATCCATTTTCCTTAAAATATTCATATACCCATTTCTGCACCTGTTCATCAAGGTATGAAAGATCTACTGCCATTACCAATCCAATTTTCTTATTATCTACATAATCCAATAATTCAGGAATCAATTCTGTAAGCCTGATATATCTTTGAATACTTCTTGCACTGTCGCCTACCTGTAATGCTAATTCTTGATCAGATCGTAAATGTGTGCCATTATGGCACGCATTTTCTTTTGTAGGTCTTCCAGCGGTTCTCTTCAATGCATCAAGCTTCATTTTATATGCAAATGCCTTTTCACTCGGAAGTATCTCTTCCCTCTGAATATTGGCATCCACCATTTTTATAATGGCTTCATCATCAGACATTTCCTTTACGATAGCCGGAACCTTTTTCAATCCCACAATCTTTGCTGCGTGTAACCTGCGATGTCCAGATATCATTTCATAATTTCCGCTCTGATCTGGTCTTACAATTACTGGATTCAGGATGCCATTTTCCCTGATACTATCAACCAAAGTATCCATCTTTTCATCATCCAGCACCTTAAACGGATGATTCGGAAACGCATGAATTCTTCCAATCTCTATTTCCTGAGTACCGGCAATCTCCGGTACTCCCAATAATTCATCTACGGACTGTAATTTAATCTTTCCTGCTACTCTGCTTGCCATAATTACTCTGCCTCCTTCAATACTTCTTTAGTTAATGCCATATATGCAAATGCCGCTTTTCCCTTTGGATCATAGGAATAGATGCTTCCGCCCTCCACACTGACCTCTGATGCCCTTACTGACATCGGTATCTCTGTTCCAAATACCTTGATTGATGCAGAATATGTATCATACACCATCAGGGAAATATCCCTGGCATAATTAGTTCTGTTATCAACCATCGTCAAAAGTATTCCTTCAATCTTGAGCTTTGGATTCAGCTGCTTCTTTACTCTTCCTATTGTCTTGATCAGCTGCTGTAAACCTTTGACCGGAAGATATGCTGCCTGCACCGGTATCAGTACAGAATCTGCACATGCCAATGCGTTAATTGTCATCATTCCAAGTGAAGGCATACAATCAATAATGATGTAATCATAAAATTCTCTCAGTCTGTCTACCATTGATCTCAGAATCAGTTCCCTGCTCATGGCATTTACCAAAGACACCTCTATCGCTGATAATTCAATGTTGGCTGGGATAAGGTCCACTCCTTCCTTATGGTGTAAGATTGTCTTTTCTATATTCAGTTTTTCATCATTCACAATATTCATCATCAGTGTTGCCAGAGAATACTCCATTTCATCCGGCTCCTCATATCCCAGGCTGATTGTTAGACTTCCCTGTGGATCTGCGTCTATCAGAAGCACTTTCTTTCCTTCCTGTGCCAATCCTATTCCAAGATTCACACATGATACTGTTTTACCTACTCCACCTTTTTGATTTGATACTGCTATTACTCTGCACATAATCTGTTCCTCCTTTATTCATCCCAATATTTGTTCATATTTAATTTCAACATTTCCAAGATTTCACGCCTCATCTGCTCTGCTGTATAACTGACAGGAAAAAATCTGTGAAGCTGTTCCGTTTTGAATACTACGCGGTCTATTTCTTTTTGTTTGATCTCACTTAGAATATCTTCCATATCCCTTACTGTAAGGTTCCCATCCGCACTCATTTTCTTTATGCGGAGTGCCTGGGATAGTGATGGTGTGCACTGAGCAAATTCCATTGCATCCAGCATTTCCTTTTGCTCCTTCTTTTTCAGAAATGACAACTGAACCGCCGGAGTAAATCCCATGCTTCCGTCATCCACCTTTTCAAGCATTTCAGGAATAAGTTCTGTTATTTTGATATACCTCTGAACTTGCTTAGGGCTGTCTCCACATTCTTCTCCAATGAGCTCAATGCTTTTCTTTCCCAAATTATGGTCTACCTGACCACATTTTCTTCTCCCTGCCTTCCTTTTGATTGCTTCATACTTCATTTTGTAAGCAAATGCTTTTTCGCTTGGACTGATCATTTCCCGTTGTAAATTTGAATCAACCATAGATACAACCGCTTCGTCATCTTTTAATACGCGAATGATCACAGGTACCTTACGATAACCAATCTTTTCAGCTGCAAATTTTCTTCTGTGGCCCGATATAATCTCATAAGTTCCATCCTGCCTCGGTCTGACTATCAGAGGATTTAATATTCCATACTTCTTAATACTCTCCTGCAATTCAATCATCTGACTATCCGCCTGAACCTTGAATGGATGGTTTACAAATCCCCGAAGTCTTTCCAGCTCAATCTCTACAACTCTTTCATCCTGATCCATCAATTCCTTCTTTTCTTCCATAGGCAACTTCCTTTCCCTGAACGCAAAAAAGCCCGTCCAGAATAGATTGTATTTCTCTAATCTGAACGGACTCTTCCGACAGGCCTGATATCACAGGCAAGAATATAGTGTTTTGTTTCACTGCTTTTCCTAATTTTACACCCTAAAACTCATCCTACACTGTAGTTAATCCCTCTGGGTGACAGACCAGAAAATGTGAATCGGTGACAAGCATCCATCCCCGCTGACAAAATCAGTATTTTCAACCTTGTTTCGCTGACAAATTTGTCACTGAAATTGCAATTCTGCATGAAAAAAGCGGCAATGAAACTATCTTCATTACCGCTAAAAATGAGCGTCTCCTATAGGAATCGAACCTACAATAGAGTCTTAGGAGGACCCCGTTATATCCATTTAACTAAGGAGACAAATGCCGTATTTTCGGGCTTTTCAGCTCTTTTGGCTCCGGCTGCCATATCTATGAATTCAATCACTCTTGTGATGAATTTCCATTGTATCTTATTTTGACATTCAGGGCAATCCCTGTTGGAATCGAACTCTGACTTATCACTTCTCAACTTCCATAAGTCTCAACCATGATTGAACCTTAGGAGGCACTTGTTATATCCATTTAACTATGAGAACATTTGTATATTACAAACAAATACTACCCTGCATCCAGATGTTTCCTTTGAAACGTCTGCCAACCATCGGCTCACCGATGAGGTCATTTTTGTTTATACACACGCTAAATATTATATCATTACATGACACTTTTATGCAATATATTTTTTCATTTGTAATGATATTTTTTTCTTCTGAGAGCTCAATAATATCTCCCAGCACGCTGTACTGGTCACTTTCGATACCATATGGCATGAAATATGTTGTTACTATTGAAAGAATATCCTCGTTTTGAATTCTTCTCGTAATGGATGAGTATAAATCTATATCTTCCATTGTGAGGCTTTCCATAGCGCCCTCATCGCCATCCCTGGCCTCTGCAATCAGCTGCTTTCTATCTTTTTTGTCTGAATCAACTGTATTTAATGTTTTAGCCTTTTTTTGCTTCATTGGAAGCAAAATACAGCCATCAACTGATAGTCCTGAGAGCACTGCTCCCTTTGCCCTTACCTCTCTGTTTATGTATGCCTTCTCTGACAGATAATCACACACATTCTGCAGATAAAATATAAGTGTTACGCCGAGATTAGGGTCATCACATACGCCTGCATATGATTCCTTCTCTGAGTGCTTTTCGATATCTATTATCTCATTTGTAGTCTTTTCGCTTCCCATGAAATACGGATAGTAATAATCTATGTCAAAGCTATCATCGTCATTGTATATTCCTCTGACTGTAATTCCCATATTGGGTGCCACATCACATGACAGCTCGGCAAATTCATTGCCCTCGGAATCCTTTGTTACCTTTAGTTTTTCCGGCTTATCAATTATATTTTTAATTACCTCGTTTAACTGTTTCTTTGTTATATCTGAAAATCCTATTGCTCTGAGGAATTGGTGCATTACTTATTTCTCTTTTCTTTAAATTACCTGAAGAATTGAAATGTTTTTATCAAGCATGAGATTCAATCTGTTGTGAAGCATCAATTTGCCATTATTTTCATTTCCAAAAATCATGATAATAGGATTCTCCGGATCTACTGTCTGGGAAACTACTACTCCCTCTTCTTCAGCATTGGTCTTTACTGTTGTACCGACAGGATATCTGGCTATTGATGATAGCAGGCACTTAATAATTTTGTTATCATATCTGCCGCCATCATTTTCCTTTATCTGATTTATGGCTTCCTGCACACAAATGCGCTTACACTCCATACCGCTTATCAGCGAATCAAACGCATCACATGCCTGAATTATTCTGCATTCCAGTTCTTTATTCTTTTGCTTCATAGGAAAACCTGTGCCTGCCATATTTTCATGATGTGATAAAACCATCTTCATTGATATTGGCGCTATCCAACTTTCCTCATCCAATGCCGAATATCCTAAAATGGTATGCTTTTTATATTCAAAAAGCTCCGCAGGATTTGCATTGGAAAAATCCCTGTTTTTATATCGTGTGACAATAAAACGCAGCCCGATGTCATGTAATAAACATCCCACCGCTATGTTATACTTTCGCTTTTCGTCAAGCTTTAGCTTTCTTGCAACAAGCACTGATAAAAGTGTCACCATGACTGTGTGCTCATATAAGTCCGAATTACGCTCTTTTATATCAACAATCACGTCATATGGCATATCATTTATATCATGGACAATATCATTTGCGATTATTTCAAATTCCTTTAAGGATTTGCCATCATGATATATATGACTTTCCATCAGTCTGCGCACTTTTTCCACGTATTTATCGAAAATGGCCGGGTCTACGATAGAATTCGGACTTTCGTAATTCTCATACGGATCCTCTACCATCACTGATTCTATTCCAAGTGACTCTATAAGTGGCACATAATCAGGCTTAAGCCTTGTGCCATTTGGTATTAAAATATCATTTTTTTCTGTTAGTATTGGTTCCGCAAGTACTTCACCGCCAACTAAGCTGCTGACTGCTTTTATCCTCATAAACTAAAACACCCCATTGTTATTTTTCTGCAGGCATATTTGCCTCCTTGGCCATATTCAACGCTTCCTGCTCTTCATCTGCTAAAACAATAATGGAATTTCCGCCAACAATCTCCTTGATGTATGTATAGCAACCCTCACGACTGTGAACGGCATTGAGTACAAAGCCATCATCCTTTCCATTTAACATGGCAAGTGAAAAGCTTAGCTTTCCGCCCATCTCATTGAATGCATCATACTTCACAAGTCCTACCTTCTGGTATGAACACTTCATGTTAGCAAATAATTCTTCTATATTCTTTTTGATTGATGAGTTTGCTGCAACAAGTTCATCTACCTCGTCAAGTCTCTTGATAATTGTGTCCTCCAATGACTTTGCAGTTTTTCCACTCATAAACACTTTGTATCTTTTTTTGAGCTTACCGATCTGCACCATATTTATAATTATGAGGATGAGCAGAATAATTACCACTCCCGCCAATCCTAATATAATGTAGTCGGAATCGAATCCTAAATATTCAGAAATCATTTTTTTACTCCTATCTATATTGTCGTACATTTTGCATAAAATTTAAATAGTCTCTTTGTCTCATTTTCTGTATGATTTTATTATTTCTTTTTATTAAATATACAAAATCTAAATACTATCTAATTATTTCTATTGATTTTGGACTGAATTGAGCATGTTTACTATTCTATCCAGCTCATCATGAGAATAATATTCTATTTCTATCTTTCCGGAATTTTCATTTTTCCTGTTAATTAGAACCTTTGTTCCCATATTCTTTTTAAGCTTTTCCTCAAGATCCTTGTAGATTGCTTCCATCTGAGGATTTACCGGTTTTTCAGACTTTGTCTTTTTCTTGTTCTTCTGTAATGATTTAACAAGCTTCTCTGTATCCCTGACACTTAGCTTTTGATCGAAAATCTGTTGTGCTACCACATACTGCTGATTCTGATCTTCTATACCAAGTAATGCTCTTGCATGGCCTGTAGTGAGCATTTCATCTATGACCATCTGCTGTACCTTTTCATTGAGCTTGAGTAAACGCATTGAATTGGTAACTGCTGTTCTGCTCTTTGATACTCTCTCTGCCACATCATCCTGCTTCAGTTTAAATTCTTCAAGCAGACGCTTGTATGCCAAAGCCTCCTCAATTGGATTCAAATCCTCTCTCTGAATATTTTCTATAAGGGAGATTTCCATAATCTGCTGATTGGTCAATTTTTTTATTATGACAGGGACTTCCTTTAGACCTGCCAGCTTTGCTGCTCTCCATCTTCGCTCACCTGCGACGATTTCATAGTAATCATCCCTTTCCTGGCAAAGTAAAGGCTGTAAAATGCCAAACTGTTTTATCGATTCTGATAACTCTATAAGTGCATCCTCATCAAATTTCTTTCTAGGCTGTTCTCTGTTAGGCTCTACCTTATTAATATCTATCATTACAGCATCCGCTGCATGATTGCTCTTTGGTTTTACTGGCTTTGATACCTTGTCTGTAATTAATGAATCAAGTCCCTTACCCAATCCTTTTTTTGCCGCCATACTATCTTAAATATCCTTTCTCGCTATTATTTCCTTTGCCAGATTTCTGTAGCTTTCTGCTCCGGCCGATTTACTGTCATACATATTTATCGGAATACCATATGATGGTGCCTCAGCTAATCTGATATTTCTTGGAATCATTGTATTGTAAATCTTTGTATCCAGATTTTCTTTTACTGTCTCTACAACCTGATTTGACAGATTTGTCCTGACATCATACATTGTGAAAACAACTCCCTCAATCTGCAGCTCCGGATTAAGTCTCTCCTGCACCAGATTGATTGTATGAATCAGCTGACTAAGTCCCTCCAAGGCATAATATTCACACTGAATAGGAACAAGAACTGTATCTGCAGTAGTCATTGCATTGACTGTCAGCATGTTGAGTGAAGGAGGACAATCTATAATAATAAAATCATAGTCCTCTTTTATGTAATCAACTGCACTCTTTAATATATATTCCTTATCATTTATGCCCAAAAGCTCAATCTCTGCTCCGGCCAGATTTACATTAGATGGAATAACATATAAATTGTCCACCACCGTATTTTCAATACTCTCTGCAATTGAACACTCATCAAGCATGAGATTGTATACCGTATTCTCCACTTCGTCCTTATTTACACCAAGGCCGCTTGTCATATTACCCTGCGGGTCTAAATCAATTGCCAGCACCTTTTTCTTTTTTTCAGCCAGACACGCTGCCAAATTGATAGAAGTAGTGGTCTTTCCAACCCCACCCTTTTGATTTGCAACTGCTATAATTCTTCCCATTATAAATCCTTTCGCAATTTACTTAATATTCTGATGCTATATGTTATATTCTATATGTTATATTCTACATTTTACATGCCATATTCTATATGTCATAATTGTTTTATAATAACTATTAAAAGTCATCTTGAGAACAACAAACTCTTCTACATCATCATATTTCTAAAATTGTAAATTGAAATCTTACACACTTAAATTATTATATCACTCTTAACTCTATAATGCTATTAAATTCCATTATATAAGTACAATATTTTTCAAAAAATCATTTATCCGGTTCATTTTCTATTAAGCGTAACTATGCACTCTTTTCTGGTTCATTTTTTATTAAGTGTAATTATACACTCTTTCCCATTTCATATACTTTATTTAATATATCATACATTGTTTTCACATCCTCTGTTTTTCTTGTATCATAAGCAAATACAATACCGCCCTCTTCACTTCCATTTTCTCCGAAGCACGAAATATACTGTCTGAAACACTTAATCATGGTTTGTACATTTGTCTCTTTCCTTGTAGCTGCAGCACTCAATAAATAAAAAACTTTTTTTCCATATAATCTTCAATTGCAAAAGTTCTGTCAATCATTCTTTTCATCAAAGAGGTCCAGGTATAAAAGTAAACCGGACATGCTAAAACAATTACATCTGCTTTATACATTTCATCATATATTTCATTCATATCATCGTCTTGAACACATTTTCCTCCATTTTGCTGACAAATAGCACAACCACAACAATCTATTATTGTTTTATCCTTCAATACAATTTCTGTTACAGTATTATGATTTTCAATTGCACCTTTGGCAAATATATCAGCCATTGTTGCAGTATTACCTTCTGTCCTTGGACTTCCTTTAATTATTAAAACTTTTTTATTCATACGAATTATGTCACCTTCTATATCCTTTATTTAAATTTTTAATCGTTTAATTATTAAAACATTGCTTTCTCGTATTCACTCATTATATCATTTAAATGTTTCACGTGAAACATTTCCATTCTATCATTTAATACTTATACTTATCAATTAATATTTTATTTAATTCTATACAATCAAATTACATAATAATTGATTATACACCATCATATAATTTAAAACGTAAAATATCAACCTATACAATATAAATTCACACCTTATTTATTTTAATAAGTACTATACTATATTACATTTAAGTTTATCCACAACCTAAGGAATCCGGCATACATACACATTCCAAACGAGTCTACGCAGCAACTTAGAGTATGTTTGAAATCACTTCAACTCATAGCAACGCTCGTACAAGAATGTACGAGCGAGTCCATACTGAGCCACGATGGCGAATATGGACGATTGCGTACTATTGTCTCAACCTATATGTGATTTCTTACATGCTCTTGGTTACGGAGTAAAACGAGTGCGGAATGTATATGTATGACGGATTACGTAATACTGTCAATAAACTATATTAAATAATCAAAAAGGAATGTTTCACGTGAAACATTTTGTATAATTCAATATATATGTATAGTAAATCCACAATCCAAGGAATCCGGCATACATATGCGTTCCAAACGAGTCTACGCAGTAACTTAGAGTATGTTTGAAATCACTTCAACACATAGCAACACTCGTACAAGGATGTACGAGCGAGTCCATACTGAGCCACGATGACGAATATGGACGGTTGCGTACTATTGTCTCAACCTTTATGTGATTTCTTACATACTCTTGGTTACGGAGTAAAACGAGTGCGGAATGTATATACATTCCAAACGAGTCTACGCAGCAACTTAGAGTATGTTTGAAATCACTTCAACACATAGCAACGCTCGTACACGGATGTACGAGCGAGTCCATACTGAGCCACGATGACGAATATGGACGGTTGCGTACTATTGTCTCAACCTATATGTGATTTCTTACATACTCTTAGTTGCGGAGTAAAACGAGTGCGGAATGTATATGTATGACGGATTCCGTACTACTGTCAATAAACTATATTAAATAATCAAAAAGGAATGTTTCACGTGAAACATTTTGCTATAATTCAATATATATATAGTACTTCCACAATTTAAGGAATCCGGCATGCATATACATTTCAAACGAATCTACGTAGCAACTTAGAGTATGTTTGAAATCACTTCAACACATAGCAACGCTCGTACACGGATGTACGAGCGAGTCTATACTGAGCCACGATGGCGAATATGGACGGTTGCGTACTATTATTATCTCAACCTATATGTGATTTCTTACATACTCTAGTTGCGAAGTAAAACGAGTGCGGAATGTATATGTATGACGGATTCCGTACTACTGTCAATAA
>ERZ1034781.246-NODE-246-length-30049-cov-13.830866_pt1 | contig 30049 bp, 9 predicted proteins | sample MGYA00520700_ERZ1034781 | MGnify/ENA primary metagenome ERZ1034781 (study PRJEB33766, sample SAMN09781709) | gut metagenome | biome: gut microbiome | host: Homo sapiens | place: Madagascar | study: EMG produced TPA metagenomics assembly of the PRJNA485056 data set...
TTTCCCACAGATTTCACAGATGTGCACAGATTTTAGACCTGTTCGGTCTTGGATGGCACAGATTTTGGACCTGTTCGGTCTTGGATTTCGCAGATTTTTTGTATCTTTGCATTCGCAAAAATAGAAATTAATTATGAATCAATTTACAAAGATTATAGCAGCACAGCTCAAATTGCGTGAACAGGCTGTTGAGAATACATTGGAGCTTCTCGAAGAGGGATGCACCATTCCTTTTATCTCCCGTTACCGTAAGGAGAAAACGGGAAATATGGACGAGGTGAACATCGAGGCCATCGCTCAGGCCAACGAGAAACTCAAGGAGATGGCGAAACGTAAGGAAACCATCCTCAAAACCATCGAGGAACAGGGAAAACTGACGGATGCCCTCAAGGAGCGTATCGAAAACTGTTGGGATGCCACGGAATTGGAGGATATCTATCTTCCTTTCAAACCTAAGCGCAGAACCCGTGCACAGATTGCCCGTGAGGCAGGCTTGGAACCTTTGGCACAGGTGCTCCTCTTCCAGCGTGAACGCAACCCGCTGCAAGCTGCTAAGAAGTTTGTAAGCGACAAGGTGAAGGATGCTGATGCTGCCCTGCAGGGTGCTAAGGATATCATTGCCGAAATGGTGAGCGAGAGCGAGGAGAGTAGAAACCAGATTCGTGGCGAGTTTCGTCGTGGTGCTATCATCACCTCTAAGGTGGTGGCTAAGAAGAAGGATGAGGAGGAAGCACAGCGCTTTTCTGATTACTTCGATTTCTCTGAGCCTTTGAAGAAATGTTCCTCCCATCGCCTCTTGGCGATGCGCCGTGGTGAGGCTGCCGGTTTCCTCCGTATCAGTATCTCTGCAGATGATGAGCAGTGCCAGGATAAGTTGAAGCGCCACTATGTGCATGGATATGGTGAGTGCCAGACATTGGTTGGCGAAGCGGTGGATGATGCCTTTAAGCGGCTTTTGAAACCTAGTATTGAAACCGAATTTGCTGCTCTCAGTAAGCAGAAGGCGGATGAAGAGGCAATTGTGGTTTTTGCTGAGAACTTGCGCCAGCTCTTGCTCGCTGCTCCTTTAGGTCAGAAGCGCGTGATGGCTGTTGATCCTGGTTTTGCCAACGGTTGCAAGACTTGTTGTCTGGATGCACAAGGTAATCTGATTCATCATGAAATCGTTTATCCTCATCCTCCTCGTAATAAGAAAAATGAGGCTACTTCAGCTATCCTGCGCATGGTGAAGATGTATCAGGTAGAGGCGATGGCTGTGGGTAATGGTACGGCAAGTCGCGAGACGAGTGACTGGTTGCACGAAATAAGTTATCCACACTCTGTGGATATCTATGTAGTAAGTGAGGATGGTGCTTCTATCTATTCTGCTTCCAAGATTGCCAGAGATGAATTCCCGGATGAGGATGTAACCGTGCGTGGTGCTGTAAGTATTGGTCGCCGACTGATGGATCCGCTTGCCGAACTGGTAAAGATTGATCCTAAGAGCATCGGTGTGGGACAGTATCAGCATGATGTGGATCAGACTCAGCTCAAGAAGAGTCTGGATGGTGTGGTGATGAGTTGTGTGAACTCGGTGGGTGTCAACCTGAATACCGCATCGCAGCATCTTCTTACCTACGTGAGTGGTCTCGGTCCTACCCTTGCCAAGAACATTGTGGAATACCGCAGGGAGAATGGAGCCTTTGCTTCGCGTGCCCAGTTGAAGAAGGTGCCACGTCTGGGCCCATCGGCTTTCGAGCAGTGTGCCGGTTTCCTCCGTATTCCGGGTGCCAAGAATCCTTTGGACAATAGTGCCGTGCATCCGGAGCGTTATGCCCTGGTAGAGCAGATGGCGAAGGATCAGGGTGTCACTGTGAAGCAACTGGTAGAGGATAAGGCTCTGCAGAAGAAGATTGACATTAAGAAATATGTCACTGCCGAGGTGGGTATGCCTACCTTGACGGATATCATGGCAGAGCTTGACAAGCCGGGTTTGGACCCTCGTGGTGAGGTAGAGAAGTTTGAGTTTGATGCGAGCATCAAGACCATCGAGGATTTGCAGGTGGGCATGGTGGTGCCAGGCATCGTTACCAACATCACCAAGTTTGGTGCCTTTGTTGATATAGGCGTTCACAACGATGGTTTGGTTCATGTTTCTCAGATGTCCAACCGATACATCAAGGATCCGAGCGAAGTGGTAAAACTCCATGAGCATGTGATGGTTCGTGTGGCAGAGGTGGATTTGAAGCGCAAGCGCATCGCCCTGTCGATGAAAGGTGTGAAGTAATAAGAAGAATGACTGGAAGTAACAGGAGGGAATATGGATAATCATCAGATTACTGCCGATTGCATAGAGTCTGCCTATTGCTTCATCCATCAGAAGCTTCGGGTGTTTGAGTACTCTACCAATCCCACGCAGCGTGATGACATAGAGTATGCCATCTCGCAATATGTAGAGGGGATGAATCCCCAGCTTTATCAGCTTCTTTCGCAAGGCAGGAAGGAATTTCTTCTCGACCATGTGAATTTCGAAAGAGATATGCGGGAGGCGCAGGAGAAGCTGGAGGGGATGATGAATAATTTATAGTTTATAGTTTATAGCTTGTTCTATAAGAATATAAAAAAGAGGCATGCTTCAAAAAAACGAAGCGTGCCTCTTTGCATTTTATCTTATTTCTACGATGTAGTTTTCATCTCTCTTTTTTAATAAGAGATTATCTGATAATCTTTTTTCCCTTTTTCTTCGAGATATAGATGCCTGGCTTTGATGGCGTCTCTACCCGTTGTCCTGAGAGATTATAGTACTTGTCATCCTCTGAATCATTCTGCCAGATGATAGGATTGTGGATGGCAGTATCCTCGCCCTTGGCAAAGACGAAGTGAATGTTTTGCTTGCCCAGTGCCAGATTATCCTGGTTGCTGCTTGTTACCATTTCTTTTGGCAACCAGGCACGGTAAGCGGCTAGGGTGGAACCGGCATATTTGTAGAAGCCGATGCCCCAGGTGCTCTTGTATGACAAGACGTAACCCTTGTTGTTTTCTACAGGGATATCCGTTGAGGTTGGGTTACCTTTCAGGATGGTTGCATGAGTGCTTTCCATTGAAGTAGGATGGAAGGAATGCTTGCCTACTCGCCCGTAAACCACATATCCCTTGCCGGCATTGATGACCTCTACTGGCGTGAGCGTCATGGTGAGGTCAGAAACCTTGGTAGTCTCGTCCTGGGAATTTTGAGCTGTGTGAGCTGTAGCAGCATACGCCGTTACTTCCTCAGGAACCTTGGCATTGAATGGCAGGCAGATGGTTGACCAGCCATAGTCAACACCATTTTCCTTAAATTCTCCCACCTTTTTGATGTCTAGTTTATATGGGTCTGTTATCACATATTGCATCTCCTTGGTGGCTGCTCCCAATCCGCCACGCTGGTTGGCTGCACGTATACAGTAGTAGCCATTGCCATAGTCGTTGAGATTGATCTGGTTCTCTATCGTATTCTCCTTGTAAATCCATTTGCCTGTTTCCTCATTCTTTTTGAAAAGGAAGTAGCAGAGTGCCTCAGGCATCGCCTCCCATTGCAGGAGGTTGTCGTTGATGGTGATTTTATCTTCCCACACGATATGGTTCTTGGGTTCAGCCTTTTCCTTTTCTACCTCTTCTTCGCTGCTTTTGTTTGATTGCAAGCCGGATTGGGCATCAATCTGTCGGCAGAGGATTTGAGGATCGAAGGCATCTGTGCCGCTCATCACATTGCGGATATTATAGCCGGTTGTATCTGTGAGGATACAGTCGTCGGAACCTGGGGCAGGAGTGCAGGCGGCAAGCGAACGGGTTTCCAATGGAATCGGATTGCCATAGCCATCCATGCTCTTGAATTCATGGAATCGGAGCTTGAGACCGGCAGTCATCTTGGTCCAGCCATATTTGCGTGGCTGGGTATACATCTTGGTATTGATGAATGTACATGCCGGTGAATTGTTCCATGGGCGGGCAAGCGTCCAATTCTGGTCCTTGAACTTGAGGGGATCTTCATTTTCTACCTTGATATTGCAGTTGTTGAATACATATCCCCATTCCTGATCTACTTCGGTGCTAGGTGCAGCTATGTTGTTTCCTGTATGGTCGCGATGAATCAGGTTGCATCTTTCAAACCAGATGTCGCCGTTGCCGCAAATCCAGTCAACCACACCTGCCAGGTCGCAACCCTCGAAGTAGCCACGATAGTTGGCATTTGAGTTATTGGAGTAATAAGTATCCTGCCAACTGAGGAGTGATACATTCTTCATCACCGTTCTGTTGCCTCGGTCGCAGAAGACGACTGCACGTCCGGCACCGCTGGCATCTTGTCCAGACATAGAGCCCCAATAGTCGAATTTGTTTTCCAGGGTGAGGTCTTGTACGTAGAAATCTTCAATCGTCTTACCTTCCAGTTTTGGCAGGTTAATGGTGGCTGTATATCCGATGCCTTCCACGATAGGATGGTTCCATATCCTTACCCCTTCCTTGCTTTGTCCGATCAGCGAGATATTTGACTTTACGATTTCCGTCATACCATTGTTCTGTCCGTTCATGTCGGTCTTTGGCTCACCCTTTTCATCTTTAGGTGCATCCTTTGGGTCAGTACTGCATGAAATGGTGGTATTTCCTGTCAGCTGGTAGTCACCATCCGGAACAAAGATATAGTAACGCTGTCCGTCTGCCTTTGTATTGTTATAGCTCATTCCTTCCGCCTTTCCATTGGCAGCTCTGATGGCTTCGTCCATATCGCCGTAGCCTTCTGCACCAACGATGAAGTCGAAAGTATGATGTTCATAACTGTTTTCTTCCTTGGTGATATGGAGCGTAATGGATATCGGTTGCTGGCAGGTCATGCCATAGATGTCCTTGAATATACCATCTTCAGGCTTGAATGCTATCTGAATGGTTTCTCCGGCAGGTTGGTCCCAGTATTTAATTAACTGTTCCTTGCCGGCTTGGGTAGAACTTCCAACTGCCTCCATCGTGCGGTTGAACTTCAAACTGATGACACTGCTTTTGGCAACATTGTCCAGGCTGATGGTAGTTTCGTTATATGTCTTTCCGTTGATGGTAATCGATTCGCACAAAGGATAATCTTTAGGCGTATTGAATATGAATTTCACCGGATAAGTCTCCAAGGTTACGCCATTCTTGTTTTTCACCGTTACGACGCATTCCTTCGTGAGCACGGTTGCTTCAGTGGCTTCCACCCTTCCATCCTGAGTAGCCGTACCTGTGATGACAGGCATCTTTTCATCGTTTTCCCAAGGAGAGGCGTAGAAGGTGAGATATCCATTTTTGCCTATTTCTTCTTCTATTTGCTGTTTGTTTTCATATACTTTTCCATTGCAAGTTAAGGAGCTGATTTCTGTCTGTGTTCCTTCTTGTGGAAGATAGGTTACGTGAAACTCTTGCTGTAGGTTTTGTCTGCCAGGAATTCCACTTTCTGTTCCGACGTTTCACCTTTCCATACTACTTCTGCCTGATTATTGGCAAGCATCTTTTCCTGTCCCGCAATCTTTACCTTCTTATTGCTTTCGGTAGTTTTCAATACCGCCTTGCAGTTAGGGGTTGCAGTAAATGCGATGACAGAACCTTCATTAATCTGTATTCGTTCTGTTCTATCCGTGGTATTGTCGAATTTACCTTTGGTTGCATCGAGGTCGATTTTCACATCAATCCAGGCTGTCTCTTCCATTTCGGCTGCAGTCATCTCAAGCTGCGTAACGAGGATACCCGATGTTTTCTGATAGTTGATGGTAGGAGCATCATCGTCTTGGGTGAAATTCCAGGTTGCCGTAGCTTCCCTGTTGAGATGGAGAAGACTAAACTTGTTTGGTTCGAATACCGGGAACATTCTCAGGTTGCTTGCCTGGGCAGGATAATGTTTGTCGATCTGGTATACCTTTCCCTTGCTGTCTTCCCAATAAGCCAGTGTATTTCCCTCGTAATAAAGGGTGGTGTTTCTTGGAATTTTAAACCAGTCGCCTTCTTCTACCCAGGTAGCTTCGGGTGATGTACCTGAAGCGTAATCTCCTGCATTGTAAGTAATGTGGTAGGTTTTGTCCTTTTCCTTGAAACAAACCTGCAGGTTATGATGGGCAGTGATGTCGAATTCCACTTCGTATTTTGTACGGATGTTGTCTTCTGCCCAATAAGCATTCCTATTATCCGGATAGTTTTCGGAAGTTGTTACCGTGAAGACTTTTTGGTTATCTTCGGTGATACTCCAATAGCCATTCTCCGTCTTTTTCAGTACGGCAACAGGTTCCCCGTCTTCATCCAGGTCATCTAAGTTAACAATCTTATCCAGTTCATAACCTTTCTTTCGGTCGAAAGTCAGTTTGATGCGTTCTCCTCTGTGGAAGGCATAGCCGCCATCTTCCATATTCGCGATTTCATGTCCTTCTCCTGTGATGACAAGTTCTGGTTTCTCGAGCCTGCCGTGTGCTTCATTATCTATTTTGGTATGAAGAGTCACCCAGTTGGCAGCCTGCATCTCTATTTCCATCCACTGGTAGTAAGAGTAGTCATCCCCTATAATAATAGGTACGCGTACATCAGAATTGATGGTGGTGTAACTGTATACATACATATAGGCTTTAACGCTTTTGCCCTGTTCCTCTTCTTCGAGCGTCGGAAGTCCGGCTTTTTGGCGTTCTATGTTGGTACGTTCTCTGTTGAGTGTCGGCACTACGCCATCAATGGTGGTTGATGTGATTTTTGAGTACGACAGGATTGATATTTGGTTTCCTGTTCCTGCTGCCGTCCAGAATGTAGTACCAGGACCGAAGGCACACCAGTCGTCGAAGTCTTCGTTTCGGATATAGCCATTCTTGCCCGTGTTGCACCATAGAGCAACGTCGCGCCAATGGGGATGGTCCTTACCACCTTTGCGAACGTTGGTATATGCTTTTGTCGTCCAGAAGATGTTCTGGTTCTTTTTGATATCCACATTGGGAGCACAAACTTTTCGGGTGGTTCCTGAAGTAGGGTCTTCATATTCCTTCACCTTTCTACTGAAGTCGTAGCGGATTACCGGCTTGTTGATGCGGTTGTCTTGTGTGGTAAGATTTACTACGAAAACAGGGACGAGGGTCAGGACTTCGTTTTCTTCCTCAAATGAATAGGTATTGCCCAGTTCATAATGTTGGGAAGGATTGGCTTTATTTACCCAGTGGTCGAGGGTGTATTGTTGTTCGTTCTGCTTTCCCTGTTCATCTACACTTTTGAAGAAGGTATAGTTGGTAGGGATGGTGAAGGAGAGAACATCTTTGATTTCAGGAAGCGGCTGACTGACGGCATTCTTGTAACCAGCCTTTTCCGGTTCTCCGTTCACTCGGGTGCCGCCGTAGTCAAAAATAACTTTTCCCTTGTGACCTATGGCAAAATGGGCGGTGATTGTTTCGTTTTGATTTTCTATGGTGAATTTCAGGTTATCACCTTTGTACTGTGTTTCAACGCCATCTTTCTTCCAATACTCCAAACGGTAGTTGGCTGCAGCTTCAGCTGTAGCCGTTACTTCTGTTTGAGGAGTATACCAGCTTTCTATTTGAATTATCTTTCCCGGTTTTCCATTGCTTCCTTCTTCGCGTATTTCCTGATAGAAATTATCATAATGAGGAGAAAGGGATACAGCCCCCAGGTTGGTATCTGATGGCTTGATTGTAACCTTGTGCAGTTCTTTGCGCAGGAAGATGGCTTCTATGTTATTGATGCCATCCTTTACGGTATAATCGAAAGAAGTTGCTTTTGTTGTTTCGCCGATTTTGAATTCTTTAAAGTCGTAGCCATAACCTGGAGTAGCAGAAAGGGTTACTACATCACCCACCTTATAACGGTTTCCGATATTGTTATGTGACGAAACTGCAGTTTTAAGTGTGATGGTAACCTTACCTGCATTCTGAGGTTTTTCATTCGGAAATGCCGTAGCATCTGCATTCGATATGGAATTGACGGCTACTACATTAGGCACCAGTGGATAGGTGGCTGTGATATCATTGAGATAACAGTCGGTTCCTTCTGTCTGGCTTGCCTTCTTCATCATAAAGGTGATGGATTTTGCATCGCCCTGATAGGTGAAGGTGATGGTTTTGCCGTCATCAGATGTGACGGCATTTGTTGTTGCGGCGTTTGTTTTGCCGGCATTTGTAGCAGATGCAGATGACAGAGAAGTTCCTGCATCATCAGTCAGGATGAGTTCTCCAATAGCAGTTGAGGCATGGAAGGCTACTTTCATGCCATAGATGGCAGGTAAAGTGAATTTCACGCTATCCTTTACCAGGGCACCCGTAACTCCTGCCATCGTATTGTCTATCTTTCCGTTTTGCAACATTTTGATATCTTCATCGATGTGGATATCCAGGGCTACATCCTGTTTTGCCTGTGTGCTCTCATTGATATATATGCTGGCAGGGTGGGTATAGGATAAATCTTTCTGATGATTGGAACGGAAGATGTTGATGGCAGGTGCTTGGTGTGGGTCAAAACTCCAAACTACCGTTGTAGCCTGATTGCTGTCATAGAGCTGATAGCTGTTCTTTTCCCACTTGGCTTTCATCTGGGTGGTAGCATGGGTAGCGGTATAGGTATCGCCCAGCTGATATACATTCTCTCCATCCGTCCAACCGGTAAAGGTGTAGCCGGGGCGTGAGAAGGTATTACCAGATGGCAGGGTGACCTTATCCTCCTCATCGCAGATGAGTTTGATAGGGAATTTTCCTGCTATATCATCTGATTTCTGAAAGTTGATTTGTTTCAGAGCTTTCGGAGTAACGGCTCCTGATACTTCGCCGTAGATTTTGAGGTCTACGATATAGGCGTTGTTATTACGTCCTTTTTTAGGATCATCAAAGTTCTCGAATTTTATCTGGCAATTGGTTCTTTTTACTTCGATGGAGAGTTTTTCGCCAGAAGCTGTTTCGATAGATTTATCATGAAGTGGAACCCAAACATCATCTCCGTCTCCCTTAACAGATACTTTGATACCTCTTTGTTTACCCGTTGCCACCTGAATGAGTTCAATCCTGGTGATACTTTTCAGCGTGGATGTTATTGCTGTAGGAAAATCCTTACTATATTCAGATGTATATTTCGCCGTTTTCAAGTATCCGGTGTAACCGGGAAATTTGTTGGCGTCTGTACCAATAGGATCTACTCCCACGCCATGGAGTGTGAGAGTAAAGTCCTCTTTGGTATATTGGGTCTTGAGATGGACCACCTTATCCACCGTAGAGGTACAGTCGATATTATCCCATTCCTGGAAATCGGTGGAGTAAATCAGCTGCTCGGAGGATGCAGTATCCTGTGCCCATGCACTCCCCATCCATCCCATCATCAGGAGGAGGATGAGGGAACGGAGCAACTTGCCGGTTGATATCTTATTCTTTCTGTTCATATATATTCTGTTATTTTACCATGATTTTACTTTTGCCAAAGATGTAGATGCCATCAGGGAAACCGCTGTAGGTGGCGGTGCCTGGCTGCACATCCAGGATGCGGTGAAGCTGACCGGTGGTTGAGAATACCTTGAGCTGGGTAGCGTAGGTGCTCTCGATGCTTACACGGTGAGCGCCGATAGGGCGGATGAAGAGTGATTCGCCGGCTGGTGTATCATCATTACCGTTTATTTCCGGCTCTATCCTGTCGATACCTGTGGTCTCGCTGATGCGGATTACAGAAGGAACCTCTGAAGAACGGGTTCCGGCATTCGTACTCTCTTTAGTCAGATAGGTACGGAAAGGCATCACGGTCTGTGAGGTTGCCGTATTGCTGAATTCTGTTCCCTCTGTATTGAGCGCATAGATACCTCCATTCGCCACTTTCTTAGCAGCGAAGGTTCCCCGGTGGGCATAGCCATTGCTTACGGTCTGCATGTCTGTCGTGACAGGAATCACGATGGCGCTCTTCTGAGGTTCCATGTTCGCATAAGCATGGAAAGTGATAGTCTGAGGATCTTCTTTCTTGTTCAGAATACTGTTGTAGAACTTGCTGGAAAGGTCGAACTCATAATAACGCTCACCTGGGAAACGGACGATATAAGGTACTCCTGCCATGAGAGGCAGATAACCTTTGAGGGTCTGCGTTTCTCCGTAATATGGATTTTCCACATTATTATATAGCCAGTTTCCGTAGGTGTCTACGAAGAAGGTATTATGGAATGTATAATCCATACCTGTGGTATTTCCTGCGTAATTAAACAGACCAGTACCCGGTCGCTGGAAGGTGGCAGTCTTCTTTGTTTCATCCACACTGGTCAAACCGCGCAGCCAGTACTCATGGTGCAGATCTTCTGTTCCATAGAAATGGGTAATCTCACCATTGATGGATGCTTCTGCTTTCTGAACGGTGAATGGCAGACAGATGCCTTCCCATGCTCCCGTGGTATTTTCTGCATAATACAATGGCTTGCGTACATACCAGGCATGGTTGGTTACCGAGAATGAAATTGGCACGCAGAAGTCGTTGTTGTCGCAGGCATCGCCCTCGCTGTTCTTGCCATCAGGAGTGCGTTCTACAAGATGGAGCTTCTGGGTAGCATAGGCTTCGCCTGATTTCGCGATATGGTGTCCCTTGATGAGACTTTCTGCAGTGTTCTCGTCGTAACTCAATGCCTTGCTTACGATGTCGTATGCATCGGTGGCGTTGTTCTCTTCTGTATAAACCAGGAGGTTCCGGGTTACCCCATCCTTGATGATGAAATCGTAGAAAGAGGTGGCATTGTCATCGCTGGCAGCAAAGTTGATGGCTGTTGTTCCAGGACGGTGTACGTATGTACCCATGTTTCTGCCATCCTGGTTGTAAGCGTTGTAGTAGAACTTGCCTGCCGTTGTATTTCCGTAATATCCGTCGGTGCGATATACTCGGTTGATCATGTACTTTTTCTGCTGCGATGCTATCTTGGCAGGATAATTTTCCGGAGTTGATTGCAGGCTCTGTCCCCAGAAGAGGAAGTCGTTCATCAGTTCTCCATTGTTTTCATGATGGTTGAACTGCGGAATATAGTTGCCTGTTCGTTTTTCCTGTTCTGTATCTGTTGCAGCCTGATAACCTTGTGCGCGAGCCTGGTCGATGGTATGCGTCTTGTCATGACGGGTTTCTGTCTGACCATAGTTAGGCAGGTCGCTATCCTGGCCTTTTCGCAGGTAAGTGATACCCGTATTATTGCCCGTGATTTCATCTGTTCGATGAGCGTACTGATAGTCGCCGTTGGCATAATAGTCGTATACATACTTCAATGCCGCCTTCTCAGCATCAGTACTGTTATCTTGTTTTGCTATCAGATAGTATCCGTTGAGATCGTAAGCAACCTTACCATACTTAAAGTCATCGTGTGTATAGCTCTTTTCGGTCTTTTTGCCATCCCAACCATATACGATAGGAGTATCAGGGGATGAGGCTGGAGCATACTCAAAGCAGCAGTGGTATTCACCTGTAGATGAGGTTCCCTTTGTATTGCCTTTCGCAGCGATGCTACCCGTCTTCAGTCCAAGGTTGTATATTTTGCCTTGGTTCTCTGAGAAGAGTGACTGGTCTTTGCCTAATCCTTTTATGACATGTCCGTTGCCATGCAATATGTCCTTGAAGATAGCTTTGCTTCCGTCATAACCATCAGGGACGGTCAGGTCGCTTTGAAGGATGAATTGGGCATTTCCCTGTGTCTTTGTCGTATCAACGAAGTTGATGAATGACTTCAGGTCGCTGGCATCGTTGATGTAGATGCGAGGCTCTGCGAAATACGCTTCATTCTTGGCACGCTGGATGGCTTCCGGTAGATGGAGGTTGACGCCCGTCTTATGTGGATCCATCTGATGATAGTTATGAACCGTGAGTGTATCGCCTGCAGCCATATTCACAGGGAATACTACATTGTCGAATCCATTCATGGTGACACCCAACTGTACGCCATAACCGTTCATGAAGTAGTAGGCAGGAATATCAAGATAATCTCGGGTCTTGTCGTATACGCTACCGGCAAAGAGGTCCTTGCGACTGTCGTCTATCTTGTCTCCCTGTTTGTAGGTATTCTCTGATGAATTGGTTTTAAGCAGCCATGAGGTCTCTTCATCAAACTGCATGTCTCCCTTCTCTAGCTTGCCGTCCTTGTCTCTCTTCAACTTGCCTATGTGCCAGAAGTAGCCATTCGGTGCGAATGCCTGGTCGGCGGAGATTTTCACCTGGTCTTTCTTCAGACGGATCATCTCACCTGGTAAGGCACAGTTGTCGATGGTGATATGACCGGTAAAGGTAGGTCCCTGTACGTATTCGATGGTGAGATAGATGGTATAGGTATACTTGATAGGATTACCTTTATCATCTTTTCGTACCTCGTTCTTGTCGTTTAGCGCATCAGCCTCTAAGACAAGAGTAGCCTGACATTTCTTGGAGAGATGCTCCGTGTAATAATTATCCTGGGTATTGTCAATGCTGTCAGCCAACATGAATGCAATCTTGGCATTACCCGTCTGAAGCTCCCGTCTGATATAATTCTTATCATCATAAGTACCCTCAGCTGTTGTGCCGCTCATAGGCAGTTTGGCAGCAAAACCCTTGCTAGGATTATATCTATGCTCGTCAGAAGCTCCTACGTAAAGCGTATATTTATTGCTTTGGTTCTTTTCCAGATCACATTCGTAATTATCCAGGTGACCGCTTCTCATCTTCCAGCTCTTGATGGTTACCATCTGTCCGGCTTTCAGTCCGGCAAGGGCGGTAAGACCATCCGAATTGTCGTTGTAGAAGGGGATTGGTTCCTTGTAGGTATAACCCGTGATGTGGGCATTATAATAGTAGTCCAAACCGGTAACATACCAATAGTGGATATCGGCAGTAGTATCTGGATCCTTACCTTCCATGGCATTGAAACCGATAGGAGAGCAGTCGTCCACGATATAGCGGTCGCTGCTTTCATTCAATGGGAAGACGAAGTTACCTGTAGTTTCCAAGAAGTCTTTCTTTCCGTTGTTAGGTCTCTCGTGTATATTGTCGGCATATACATAACCACCACCTTCATTTTTACGAGCATAAACTAGGTTTATCTCTATGACACCGTAAATAGGTCCATAGTAGATTTTTTCTTTCATCTTCTTGGTCGTAGAATCGGTGACCTCCTGGGCATTTTGAATCTTCAAGGCATAGCCCGAAGCAATTCCTATCATATTCTTTGCCGTACCGTTGTTACGTGCCTGGAATTGAGTAATATATTCCTGCTTACCGGTATTGTAATTGTCAATATAGGCTTGCTTTACTTCTTGATAAGACTTGTTGTCTTTAGAAATATTGCCTTCCTGACCATACCAGGTATCAGAGAAGCTGACGCTGGATTTCACAGCACCCACATAGTGGATGTTGTTGACAAGTCCCATGAAGTTGCGGGCATGCGATCCATATTTCTTGGTCTCTGTATCTCTTACCTGAAGATTATCGCCGTTCAGCTCGATACCATCTCCTGCTACCATCTTGATTTCTCCCACACGTGCGATAGAGTAAGGAGTCTTGTTGATTTCGTTGACGGTATAGTCACGGGCACCGAGCAGCGAGAAGCAGTTATCTTCCAGTCGCAGGAGGTCCATACGCTGGAGGGTGTTGATGATTTTCGGGTTGTCGATGGTATGGCCAGCAAAACCGTAACCCGTGATGTCGGCACTGCGGAAGCCCTGGGCGTAGGAGAGGTGACCATCGCCGAAGATACCACCTTCGCTGTCATACTCATAGAATACGTTGTCCTTGCAGCCCTCTAAGCCTTCTGGTTTCTCCTTGTCCTTGAAGTACGTTACCGGTTCATAGATGAAACGATAGGTATAATCTTCCTTACTTAAATCATCATAGTGCTTGTAATAATAGCCATAGAGGTCAGTACCATCTGGAAGATTGATTTCCTTCATGTCCTGCTTGGAGATGGTGATATGCTCACTGGTCTTGCTGTCGCCTACCAGAATCAGGGTGTTTCCTCCGAAGCCAGCAGTAGTACCACCCGGAAGCAACTTCAACTCTTCCAGATGTTCTGCACTGTTGGTAAAGGCTTTATCTACATTGAAATCCTTCGTCAGCTTCAGTACCGTAGTATTATTTGCCAGGACGGATGTACCCTGGGCGAGGGAATATCCTCCGCCATAAATCGCTTCATCGATATTGATATGTACGTTTTCCCAATCCATAGTTGGCTCCTTGGCAGCAACCGGGGTGAAATACTCACCCTTGTTGGATTCTGTTATATCAATTCGGGTACCGTTATTTATCGCCACGATGTCATCATATACACCCTGCGAAATCAACTCTCCGGTAAGCAGATAAATCTCCTGCTTGATGGTAGGAGTCTCTGTGGTTCCATCATCGTTCTTCAGGTCAAGATTCTTCTGGTCGGTACGTTTCAGAATATACTTTCCGCTCTTCAATTCGTTCACCTTATAATAGGTTGGGTAACCCACCTTTACCTGGGTAGAACCATATACATAGCCCGAATAGGAACCGCCTGTTACCGAACGGAAGACGTGACCATTGAGAACATCCACATCGGTAAGTCCGATGACATTACCCTGCTGACCGCCACCATAGATGAAGTTGGCTGATACACCGGAAGCGGAGAATTTACCGTTATCCATCGCTGGTTCTTTGCAGCTGATGCTATCACCCATAACGATGCGGGTATTGCCATATACGTAACTCTCCATACCATAGCCGGCACCATAGATGTTGAGGCTGGAGTATTCCGGATTGGTAGCCAGATATTCGTTCGATTTTTCCAGTTTAGCCTGATCCTTACCGGCAAGCATGTCGCTCCGGAGGTCGATGGTAACGTCGCCTCTTACGGTTCCCGTCTTGTAGCAGCCGCCATAAACGCAACCGCCCTGGTAGGCATCCTCTACCACTGCAGGTTCAAACTCGTTCTTGATGGTCAACTTGATGAATGGTTTCTCAGAATGAGCTGTTCCGAGGAGATAGCCACCCTCGTGGGTAACCTCTCCCTTATAGTCGTAGTTGGCATTGTTGCAGCCACCCACAATCTTGCTGGTGATGGTGAGACCTTCCGGGAAGGTATAATCTACCACCTTGCCCTTTTCATCCGGATAGATATTCATGTTGCCACGGTTTCCACCGCAATAGAAAGAACCGATGGTGCAGTTGGTTAGATTCTTTGCCCATTTCAAAGTTCCCTGGATATTCATCTCCACCGGCTGGAAATAGAGGTCGAGCAGATGAGGATAGACGAGTGGGCGCTGGGCATTTTCTGTTGGCAGATACAGGGTACTGATACCCTTGTTGGAAGGGTCGTTCTCCCAGTCGATAGAATCTGCGAAGTCCAGTTCCTTGCTGGTGTCATAGTAGTCGCCATTCAGTTTCTGGAACTTGTTCATGAAGTTGTTGTCTTCGGATGCCGTGAAGAGGGCATCGCCGTTGCAGCCCATGAATACGCTTCGGATGTTGACATTACTGCCAATCTTGATATCCACGCTACCCACGGTTTCGATGGTTTGGGCAACGGTCTGGGAACCTGATTGAGAGTTAGCCTGATCATTGGTCTGGTCATTGACCTGTTCACTTGCCTGTGCATTGGCTTTCTGTGCCTTGAGCACGGTGGCAGAGTTTCCGCCACCATATACATCGCCCTTGATAAGAACGTAATCCTTGTCGCTGTTACCCTTGATATTGATATTCACCTTGTTGGTCATCGGTCTCCACGAGTTGATGTTCACCATTTTGGCTGCATCGCTTGCTGCCTTGTGAGAAGGCATGTTCTCTCTCATCGGTACGGTGAATACTAATGGCGTGGTTTCCGAATTTGGGTCGTTCAGGTTGAGTGGATAGTTTTCGTTCACGGTAATCTGCTTATTGCCCTTTCTGTCCAAGGCATAGAGGTAGTCACCGTTTCCGGCACCATATACATCGCCGTCAATCTTTCCACCATATATATTAATATGTGTACCGTCGCCTTCATTATCCGTGAAGTTGCCATTCTTCTGAACTACGTTTACATAGCCCGATACGTCGTTACCGCCGTACACATTGCCATGGATGAAGATGTCCTTGTTACTGAAAGTGCTTTCTGATGATGCGGCAGAAGGATTTTGGGTTCCGATATTTACCGTAGTACTCTTTTCCACATCACCCATCATACCGCCGCCGAAGATGTCACGGCAGTCCATCGCATGGATATCCACATGGGTAGCCTTGACGGAGTTGTAGAATCCGCCACCGAAGAGTCGGCGACAGAAGGCACCACCATCTCCTGTTACATAGGTTTCTCCTTCCACCTTACCTGAGTAGCCGCCACCCACGAAGTCCATCACGGAATATCCGCTCCAGAAGTGCTTGTATTCTTCGCCTTTCTTCAAATCGATGGATGGGTCAATCTTGCTTCCTCTTCCAGTCATGGCGATGTTCACATGGGTGTCTCCCTTGATGATGGTATGTTCGCCATAGCCACCACCGAATACGCAGAAGTGAGGTGATCCCACCTTATTATATATCTCCTTCCATACCATGGTTTTGAAGAATTCCACATCCACTCCATAAACCACCTGGGTATTATCATGCAGCAATCCCTTTTCCATGGTGAGATGGGCATCTTTGCCTACCACGCATGCTATGTTTCCACCGGCATAGATGTTGTGGTTGATCTTGAACTTCAATGCCTGGTGGTTGTACTGTGGAGAGTAGGTGATACCGGTTTTCTCATCGATGAATGCCGGTTCCCAGGAACGGGTATCTGCCAGCCAGTAGGAGGTGAGCATTGCCTGTCCGCCCTTGATATATACATTGGTGTTACCCTTAACATCTGCCGAGGTGATAACTACTTTTTCCTCTTTATCTACGCTGAGGGTATCGCAGCTGCCCAAACCTCCACCGTAGATGCCATGACCTATTCTTCCATCGTAGATGGTGACGAAGGTGTTACCATATACCGTTCCGTTCTGACAACCACCATAGATTTTTTCCATCAGCAATGGCAGCATGGTTGTGTTGATGTCGGCATTAGGATGCTCCATGTTCTTATCTGAAGAAGGATTTTCGAAACCGCCAGCTTCTGTCCAGTATGGATAGGTGATGCGTGGTCGGTCTATCAGCAGTTTTGTATTGCCGTAGATGGCGCCCAACTGCTTGGCGTTGGCACATTGGGTGACAAGACGGCCCTTACCGCCAGCGAATACCTGCGAATAGATGCCGGCACCGCGGAGGTTGACAAGCGTGGTGCGATGGGTGGCATCATCGGTATTGCTGGCATCGTAGTCTTGGTTTTGGCTATTCTTGTTTCCAACGTTTGCCACATCGCCTCCACCATATACGCTTCCGATAACCAGGGTACGATCTATCTCGATATTGGTATTTTTCAATTGCAGCTTTCTACCATAGACATGTACCTCCGTCTTCTGCACGTTTGCCATATCAGGGAAGTCGATGTATTTTCCATCCTTGTTCTTTACCGACTCTACTCCGGCACCGCCGCCATATACGTTCTGACCGACGAAGCCCGACTTGATGAATATCTTGGAGTTGCCACCTACCTTTCCGAAGTCATAGCCTTCTCCCGTGGTATATTCTCCGAAAGGCACGGCACCGAGACCTGCACCATAGATGTTTTCGCAGAAAAGCTGGCAGTCGGTTTCCACGTAGGAATCGCCTGTTACATATCCCGAGAAGCCACCACCATGGATGGTTTGGAAAGAGAAGCCAGGCAGACCGAGCGTCCAGGCCAGACGACTTATGCGATAGCGACGGAAGGTTGCCGGGTCGCTGTCTGTACCATCGTTATTGCCACCATCCACACTGCCATAATATTTTTTCTTTTCTTCCTTGGAAACTTTCTTGAATTCCTCATAGAGGCTTTTCTCGAAATCGGTGTATGTTTTGAAGTCTTCTTTCTGACTGAGATAGCGGTATTTCGCTCCATCTACTTCGATGATACCATCGTCATCTATATGGCTACCCGGTTGTGCATACACCGTCGCCTTAGCCACCTTGGTATTGGCACCATATCCGGCACCGAAAACGGAGAACTGAGGGTCGGAAGGGTTCTTGGCACTGAGATACCAGCAGAGACCCGGCAGGGTGGTAAAGTCGAACATACTGAGCGGTTCGCCGTTCTTGTCGGTGATATCATTCAGGGGCGAGTGGTTGATGATTACGATAGCCTCTCCGGTTCCATTTACTGCTGTTGTTGGGTTGCTATCGGTATAGGTACCCACGAAGCAGGCACGGTTGCCGCCGCCATAGATATTGTTATTCTTCTTGAAACATCCCGAGAGGAGTTTTTCGCTGGTAAAGCTGAAGAACTGCTGGCTATCCTCATCGTTCAAGATTCTATCGATAGCCGCCTTTGCCTGGGCATTGGTAAGCTGGTCTTTGGTTTCAGCCTTCAGAATATCTTCTGTTATCTCCTTGAATTCTGTGATAGAGTTGCAGATTTTCTTACCGTTGCCTTGTGCTGCCAGCCAGGTGGTGATATTGCCGTTGATATCAGTATTCTGGTTCCATATCCAGGTTCCACCATCCATCTGTACCTTGGTATTGCCGAGGATGTTGGCGTAGGTAGCCTTGTTCTGGGAATCCTTTTCTCCGAGAACTTCCTGGGTATCTTGGTTCTCTTCAGAGATTTCAATATCGCCGTAGCCTCCACCGAAGATGTCACGACCCAGCATACCGCCCTCGATATGCACCAGGGTGTTGCCAGCTACAGTGCCATAGGCACAGCCGCCATAGATGTTGTACCATACGTATGGCACGGTATTGCCATAATAATCGAGTGCGACGGAATTGATGGACGTAGCTGCCGTGTTGGCTACGTGAACGATGGTGTTACCATTGATGCGACCTATCTGGTCATAATGCTCTGCCGCATCTCTGCGAAGACCCTTGCCGCCACCGAATACGGAACCGAAGATGTCGCCGCCGATGATATTCACCAGGGTGCGATAGTTTTCTGCTATGTATGATGACTCTTCATTAATATTGATATCGCCTGTTTCTTTATTCAAGTTGGAAGAGCTTTGTGGCTTGTTGCTGTAATTTGGAGTATAAATTTCAGGTCCTACATTCGCCATATCTCCACCGCCATAAACCTTACCATAGATCTTGGCTTTATCGGAAATCTCAACCTTGGTATTGCCGATGACTCGAGCCACGTTGGTGAAGTGGATGCCTGTAGCAGTCTTTGGTGCCACACCTGCACCACCGCCGAAAACATCGCCATAGATATTTCCGCCTTTTATGTAAACTTCCGTACGAGAACCTTCGTAATTAATATCACCAATCTGTCCTGTCGTATTGTCTTTATCCTTGTAAGGATCGCCGAATCCACCACCATATACTCGGTGAAGGAAGGTGTTTCCATCTACGGTTACCATGGTACTCCTGGTCACGGTGCCGGCATATCCGCCGCCCAATACACCCAGGATGGTGAAGTTAGGAATACCCTTGGAGTTGTCGAAAACAGGGATGGTTGTCTTTGAGGCGTTTCTGCGGTTGTGAGGACGCGCCATCTGCTCGGTATTGTCTTCATCATCCACCTCGGCATCATAGTCGCTATAATCTCCTTCCACATTCACCGTCACACTGGTAAAGGCTACGGTGGTGTGCTCACCATATCCGCCACCGAATACCGAGAAGTGAGGGAATTTGTTGTCGTTATACGATTCCTTCCATTCTTCTGTGTTCAGAAGGTCAAATGGAGTCATACCCTTCAGTACCTCTACTACGGCAGTGCCTCCAACATTGCAGGCAAGATTACCGCCACCATAGATATTATGCGGATTCAGAAAATGAGGATCGCCGTCTGGCTTATCGCTGCCATAGAAAAGAGTATCGTTTTCTTTGGTCCATTCAATGATACCTTTCTTTTCATCCCATATCTTATTCCAAATGACATTGATGGAGAAGCTGTCCTTTGGCTTTCCGTCGTCGCCTTCTTCCTGTCCGCCCATATCCTGTGCCAGGTTTACGTAGGTATTTTGTGAAATATCGGCAGAAGTGAATTGATCCTTATCGGTCAGTTCATTTCCCGATTCATCCTTGATGTTACCCATACCGCCGCCGAATACCTGTCCGGCGAAGTTGGCAGCGAAGATGTTAACATTGGTGCTGCCATCTACCTGTGCATAGTTGCCACCGCCATAGATATCGCCATAGATGGAAGGTGCCTGCAGGCTGCTGCCAGTGAAGGTGACGTTGGTATCGCCGATTACCTTTCCCACCTCTTTTGGGTTTTTGGTAAAGCCATCTGTTGATACTGGGGTGGTTGCATTAGGAGTGGTAAGACGTTTCTTTCTTCCTTTTCCGCCTGCAAAGACAGAGCCGAGGATTTCGGCATGATCGCCAATAATCACGTTGGGGGCATCATTACCTTCGTTTTCTACCACCGCCATATCGCCGCCTCCATAGATATTCTGATAGAAGGTGCCTCCATAAATGGTGACGTTGGATTTGCCGTAGATGCGAGCCATATCCGAGAGGGTAGAGATGGTATTGGTGCCATTTAATTTGGCATCTGCTACACCATATCCTCCTCCGAAGATAGGGCAATGGAAGATTCCGCCATTGATATTGAGTGCTACATTGCCGTAGGTCTGACCGAGGGCAGTATAGTCGCTGGCTTTACCACCATACGGGTTGGTGGAGTAATACCAGTAGGTGCCTCGTCCTCCGGCAAAGATACCGTTCTCACAATAGTAGGTACCACCGTTGATGGTAAGAGATACGGCTGTTCCTTCCTTGCTTCCATATACATTACCGCCCGTCTTACTTGGAATGGCTTTGGCAGATGTCCACAATCCACGGCTCATATATCCGCTACCTCCGGCATAGATGCCGTCAATCGTCTCTGCTTCAGAACCGAAGATTCCACCATTGATAATGATTTGGGTGTTGGTACTGAGAGGATTTACATCGGTATAAGTATGATTTCCTGCGTTATAGCAATGGTAGGAAACCAAATTGCTCTTGTCCTTGACCATCTCCTCTGAGTAAGGACCATAAAGCATCACCTCTTTAGTTTCATTCCAGTAAGCGATGCTTTGATCTTGTGTATGGGTCTTGGCATCGTCTTTACCATAACCGATACCGTTCATACCACCTGCTCCTGCACCAAAGATACCGCAGAGGATTTTTTCCTTCTCGGTGTTGTTTTCAGGCAGGATCTTGAAGGTTCCGCCATTGATGGTGATGGTGCTGTAGCCATAGAATGGGTTGTTGATTGTTATATTGCCACTATGACCACGACCCATACTACCGCCATAAAGTTCGGTAACAATCACGCGGGCATTATCCTCGAGGTTATCTTTTTCCTTATATTCTGAACTGGCTGGGTCGAGCAGGATATTGGCTCTACCCATAAAGGTATTCATAGGAACATTGTAGGTCTTGTTTCCGTATGTCAAAGTAAATGGACGCTCGGCACCCAGGGTTCCGTTGACGATACAAGCCACCTTACCACTTCTGATGATGATATCCACATCGGCATACATCGCACCCTCGTGGTTTCCGGCAAGGATAATACCGGCATCGTAGTCGCTCCTTTTTTTATTTGTTTCATTGTATTTATCGTTCCATATTCTGTTGATATCCATTGTAATGGTACATTTGATAGGCTGGGTTGGAGTTCCCATCACACCATTGAGTTCAGACTTTGACCCTGCAGTCTGTCTTCCGCCAGCACAGATAGCAGAATAGAAGCCCGACTTGATAGTGATACTGAAACCCTTTTCTTTATGTGGCATGGATTCATTAAAGGCATCGATATTTGACTTGTTGCTTAGCGGATAGAAACGTCCGTCGTTGTTGAAACCGCCGAATATCTGCATAGGGGTAGTTACGGCACCATCGATGGTACCATAGTTAGGAGAGTTATAATCGAAACCCTCCATCTTGATGCCTTCACCCATCTCCAGGTTATTGTATTGGCAGAAGATATTCTTATAGGAACCACCGTCAGAAGTGGTATTTTTAAAGGTGATATACTCAAAGCGGGTATCTCCCCAGAGAGGTAAACCTTTGTCGAGGGAAGTTATTTCGATGGAACCACCATATTCATTACCGTTATATTTACCTGTGATGGTTACGTTGCGGCGGAAGAGTGGTGAATTCTTAGCATCTTCCCACATACTCTTTGTCAGAATAGAGTTTCCGTTATTTTCTGTAATATTGAAACCGGTGGCCTTATTATTGGTTGCAGCCATGTTACTTTCACCTATCAATACGATGATGTTCTCATCCCATGAACCAGCTTTCGAAAGTTTGCTGTAAGCTTCCTTCCAGGTCTTTACTGGTGTTTGATCTGTGTCGCCTACATTGGTGTCATTACCGTCTTTTGGATTCAGATAAACCACTCTGGTGGCACTTACCCTGGTATCGAGAAAAGTCTTTCCGCCCGAAGTAACGAGAACATGACAGCTGTATTTATCGTTATAGGATGCATTGGATGGACGGTTAAAGATGGAGGATGTTTCTGATGATAGCTCGGTATCGCCATTATACCACTGGTATTTGATGTCCAATCCCAAATCTTTATTGCTGTATTTCTCCTCTGTATCATTGGTAACAGTCACGGTATAGGTGCTGTTGCTGGTAGCAAGAGAGGCATTTACGTGAATCGCCTTGACCAGCACGGCATTTGTGCGTGCACCACCTCCGATGGCATATACATTCTGATCGTAATCCTGACGAGGCAAGATGAATGTATTGCTGGTTTCTGTATTCACTTTCTTCCATTCTCCTTTCTCATCAGTAGCATACCAGTCGTATGTCTCTTTTGATTCTACTCCGGCATCAGTCATTACGGTCAGCACGTCTGTTGTTGCACGATTGAAACTCAGGTGTACTGAACTGAAAGAAAACTGTGATTGAGTAAAAGAATACGTCCAGGTTTTCTTTTCCAGTTGATAGGTATTGATGAAATTATTGTTGATATCCGTAAAATCCTTGCCAAAGTCAGCTGTTTCCTTGATGTTACCATCTGAGTAGGTGTTTGTTCCTACTTTAGAAGTGTAGAACCAGGTATTGATGGTAGCACCATATTGGGTCTGGTATGTTTTCTGATAGGTTGGACCATAAAAAGCTACAACGCTACCCGTGCTGCCTGCCTTATTGGTAACCATATTCTTACCATGTACATAGATGTTGGTAGGCATGATGTTCTTCTTGCTATTACCCCAACGAGTTGCACAACCGATGGCACCGGCAACCGTTACACTTCCCGGTTTCTTAAGCGTGGCATTCTTATGTATATTGATTTCCGTATCAGAGGAAAGATTGAAGATTCTATAATTTTGATTGTTCAGATAACCGATGATACCGCCAATTCTGTAGACATAGGCTGTGTATTTTTCTTCGTGGTCGGTTATTTTTGATTTTCGGATGATGATGTTGCTCACTTCTGCATAATCAACCAGGTCGCTGGCTACGATACCGATTTTTACCGTACCCGTTCCGGTAAGAAGTTTATCCTTTTGGGTTTCCAGACTTGCATTCTCGATAATCAGGTTGGTGACGGTGGCATAGTGGTTCTCGTCTTTTCCCTTCAATCTTGAGAAAAGGCCCCATGATGCCTCTTTAGTACCATTGGTAGTCCAGTATATCTTCATGTTGTTGATGGTCTTTCCGTCGCCATCAAATGTTCCTCCAAAGAAACCGGCATTGGTGTCGTCTAAGGTTCCGATAGGCATCCAGATACCTTTGTTCAGGTCGATATCTTTTGATAACTGGAAGTATTTGCCGGAATACACCGTTTGAGATTTTCCGTTGGTCACATCATGTGCCAGCTTCGCCAGTTCCAGGTCGCTGCTGATGATGTAAGGGTCTTCTTTTGAACCCTTTCCTTTAAAATCTTCTTCGGAATAGAATTTCACTTTGGTATTGTTCTCGCCGTTGTATTCCTTGCCGTAAACCTTCGGCTCCACATCGTCGAGGCTTACTGTTTGTGTGATATTATCTGCATCGGTATACGATACTTCAATCTTGAGGGTTTCCTGACTCAGGTTCAGGGTCAACATTCTGCTGTTTGCTGAAACCGTTTTACCATCAGTCACTTCTTTCTCATTTTCCTTTTCATCAGCCTTAACCTTAACCATCCAGGTACACGTTGCGCCCTCCGGAATCTTATCCTGAGGTATGGTAAACGAGATGGTTCCTTTCTTGAAATTGCAAGTTTCCAGAATATCTTCCTTACTGAGGCTCTGAGCCCATACTGCCTGGATGCTCATCAGCCAGAAGACGAGGAGCATCATCAGGTTTCTGCGTATGATATTTGTAGAATGTATGATCATTTTTTCTGTAATATTTTCTTGTCCGTTAATCTATCAGCAGATATCCCGTGTAGGCATCCTGGTCGCTCATCACGTAGAGATAACGTGGTTGGATAAGGATGCGGATGGAATTGATCGTGGCAGTAGAGCCAGTATTGATATTGCTGAAATTGTCCTTGTTCAGGAGAATGGAGGATGTCACATCCTTTCGGGTGATAAGGGTTTTGCCATCCTGCGTCGTCATCTTCACATCGTAAGTTACGTTGATGGATGGCTGGAATGTGGCAAGGGGGATGGTGTAGAAGATGTCGCCCCATGGCTGATATTCCGTAGATGAGATTTCCAGAGATGAAGATGATTGGTTTTCAGAAGATGATGTATTTTGATAAGGGATGCTGACGGGAGCATCCTTCGTATAGGTTCTTTTGGCGATGTCCTTCCATATTATCTTGCCGGCTGTCCATTTCTTTGTGTTGGTATTGTAGGTGAACGCTCGGGTGATGGTGCCGCTGATAGGAATCTCGCCCGTGATATTCACGCTTTTGATATGAAACTGGCGGATGGTTCCCATCGTAGGGTCGAGTTTAAAGAGAAGTTTGTAGCCAATCAGCGTCTGGTCAAACTTGAACTTCACGGTATGTTCAAACGAGAGTTTTTCATCCTGATCCGATTTCACCGTTCTATGCTCAGGAAGGGCACAGATGATAGGCGCATTTTTAGCATCGAAGAGGAAAGGGGAATTGGATGAAGAGGTTGCTGATGATGAAGAAGTTGATGAAGAAGCTGAAGAGCCTGATGGGGCGTAAGGAACGGAGAGGGTATAGGTGTCGGTATTGCTATCGGCATCGGTGCTGATAGTAATGCTGCTTCCTGTTCCCTCCTGATAAGGCATGTAGGCGAAGAAATCGAAATGGCGGGCTTCCTTGAAGTCTTCCCATTTCTTCGGTTCGCTATATCCCCAGGCATTCTGACTGCTGTCGTAGCTTACCAGCTGGTTGTTGAAGATAGGAGTTCCGGCATTTCCCAGTTGTTTGATGGCATAGTAATATCCCCATACGCCCATCTGTTCGGGGTGTAGGGTAGGGTCGTATTTCTCGTACTCGTTGGCACGGGTTTCTGCATTCTGGCTTTTTGCCTTTTGGTTTTCTACTTTCTGGGTTTCTACGGTGAAGGTGATTTCATCGTACTGGTCGGAATGCTGTACGGGCATATTGCTGCTGTCGCAGGCGCTGAGGCTTGCGAGAATGGCAAACTGGCTGAGGATATATTTCAGTTTCTTCATATATTTCTATTTCTTCGTTTTGTTGAGAAATTAGTAGAAGCCTGCCTTGCTGAGGCTGGCTTTGCTGTGACCTGCTTTGCTGAGGCTGTTTTAGACGCAGTTACCAGCGGCTTTTACCAGTCGCCGGTACCAGTGCCGTTGTTGTCGATATTGGAATTTTTGTTCCATTGCTCCACTTCCACTTCGGCGAAGGTGATGCTGGAAGTGGTTTCCGAAACCTTAAAGATGTAGGTATATTGAAAGCCTGCCTTCCACTGCATGTATTCGCTGCCGACGGTGGCGGTGACATGATTTCCTTCTATATTGGCGGAGAGGATATATTTGCCTTGAGTATAATTGGCGATATCCATGGGTGGCATGAAATACCATTTCTGGCGAATCTCGGTTTGATGGTTCTCGTCGGTATCTTCCTCGTAAGGGATGGTGAGTTCGAGAATGCCTTGTTTGGTTGTTTCCCAGGTTTTGGAAACATCCGTGCTGGTTTCTGAAAGGGGATAGGTGGCGATGATTTTTCCAGCAACAGGGGTTTTGTCTTTTGCTAATCCTGACCATTGGAAATTGCCATTGCCAGTTGATTTCCATCGTTCATCCCGGAAGGAGATCTCTTTGATGGAAGCAATCTGTTTATCGTTGTATTTGAATTTGAATCTTACCTTGGCGATAAGTGGAACGAAGGTAAGTTTCACCTGATCTCCGATTTTCGGGGTACAGAGATTCGATATATAAGGGGTAGAGGTAAGGGTGGCGTTGGAGTTGAATTCGTAAGGGATGGTGATGGAAAGCGAATTGTCATCCGTGTTCTTGCTGGCGGTTACGTCGTGGGCAGTAGCAGGAGCATAAGCCCAGAAGCGATATTGAAGGGCGGAATAATCCCAGTATTTGATGGTTTGGTGGAGATTGAGTGTAGCGTTATATATCCCGATATACTCCCAGTCTTTGGATGAAGTATTCCAATCAACCAGATACCCATCCATCACATTTTGGATAGAAGAGTTGGTGCTTCCATTTTCATTTTTGGTCTTGTATCCCCAAACTTTAAAGGAAGAAAAAAGGCTTTCCAATCCCGTTTCACCTTCTCCTGCACGAGAACTAGCATCCTGCCACGATCCGCTATTTCCGCCAAAAGAAATCCCCACTTGCTGAGGCTCTGGTATAAACGGGTCGTCCTGCCCCGAAGAGGAGCAGGACAACAGGCATAAAGCCATAAAGAATATGAATATAATGTGTTTAAACATTCATTGAATTTGGATGGGGATTAATTTGTTTTGTTAAACTCAATATCCTGATTATTGTTACCAGTTCCTTCTTCTGCAATAACAGAATCAAATTCGATAGGGTAGAGACCTGCAGCAGTACCAGTGCCACCTGTAGAGCCATTTGTCTTGTCTGAAATCTTAAAGATATAGGTAAATGACTTATTGGCTGTCCAATTAGTGTAATCAGATGCAATTTTTGCTGTAGCACCTGTTACTTTGATTGTTTCACCCGAACCATCTGTAGATATCAATGTATAATCTACTTTGAGAGTAAGTTCTCCAACTGCGCCGCAAGGAAGGATTGCCTTAGGTTTTGTTGGCTTAGAAATGTTAGTTGTCTTATCGCGTCCAATATATTCTGATGAACCGCCCTCTAAACCTTCTGCTCCTACTTTCGACAAATTCTCAAATGTGATGGTGGTAGCTTTGTTGGTTGCAGTGCCTTCATTTCCTCTAGTTGCTAATTGGCGTGCTGTACCTGTTGTTGAAGCTGTTTTCCACTCTGTCTTTACTTTTTTATTGTCAAAAGAGACAGTAATAGTTTCCTTTTCTGAACCTGTCGGAATAGTTGCTGTGTTTGCAAAAAGTGTTGGTGTCTCACTAGGATTTGCGTCATTGGCGCTGCTATAGAATTTTACTTCTTTTACAGAATAACCTGGTATATCCTCATAAAGACCAATATTCACTTTTGTTCCTAATGGGTGGAAAGTAAAGCTAACTTTCTTCTTACCAGATGCGTACTCACTAGGGGTAGCCTCTACTTGATCTGCAATATAGCAGTTGACAAGGTCTGTGATTTTTCCAGTGAGGGTATAAGTATATCCATTGGTATTGGTTACTTTGCTAGCCTCAACTTGATTATCATTATTGCCTTGAGTCGCTGAACCAAAAGAAAAAGCCACAAAATTGTACTTATCTGCAGAGAGATCCCAATATTTGAGAGATTGTTTAGTTTCTGTATTCTCTGAACTTTTTGCATTCAATGAATTAAAAGCCAAATTTTGATAATCCCAAGCAGAATTCTTGTATTCAACATTGTAATGGTCATAAACTGTAGTAGTTGTTTGGCCCTTTGTTTTAGTACCAAATACAACGAACTTATTGCTAAGTGCTTTTGCTGCAGCTTCGCCAGTAGTCTCACCAGCACGACTCATTTTTCCTGCCTCACCACTGAAGCTAATCTCCTTACCATTTACGGCACTAGGGTTGTTTCCTGGAACTTCGCCAAGGAAATCATCATTTGCGCAGCTGGCTAATGCCAAGGCTGCAATTGCTGAAACAAAATAATATTTCTTCATATTCATGTAATTTTTTTAATTTTATATTCTCGTATAATTAATATTCTCGTATCATATCCAGAAAAGCTTGTTACGCTTCATTCCTACATATCAAAATCATTCCTACATGTCAAACTCCCATTGCTTCTCCTCGAAATCCTTTACCACGGCATCGAAGCCGGAACCGCCAGGGCGGTTGGGGATTGGAATCGTATCCATATCGAGGTCGATGGTGATGACTCCGCCACGGAATAGCTTTCTTACCTGGTCGGTTACGTCGAAGACAAACGTTGAGTCTTTGCCATTGTTGAACTGCATCGACAGGTCGAAATAATGACGGTTGTTCAGGTCGGCTGTGCCCACCTGCTTGAGCGACTCCTTGTAGGCTCGGGTGTCGAGGCGGCTCGGATTGACTTTCGGGATGCCGAAGGTGAGCACCTTGCCTCCGATGATATCTACCTGGGTGCCATCCTGAAGGGCTAGATCCTTCTTCATTCGCATACTGAAGTTCACCGTGATAGCATCGGAACCCGTCACGCCCGTGTTGAGCGTTACCGAACGAGCCATGCCGCTGAGGTTGGCGTTGCCGTCGATGGAGGTGATGATGCGACCATTGCGGTTGTTGTGGCGCAATATCACCTGCACCAGGTAGATGTATGTCATGGGTTGCAGCTTCATGTCGAGCTTCTTCACCCACACGTTGCGGTCGGCATCGAAGTCAAATCCGTCGAGGTTCTTGTTGATCTCGATGGCACTCTCGTATCCGGCAAACAGTTCCTCTGGCTGATAGAAGGAGTGAGAGAAGCGGGTGCTGTAATGGGGAGCTGACATCATTGTCTCACCTGTGTTGGCAGTCACCTCGTCGTAGGAGGTGGATTCGTCGATGCGAATGCTTTGTATGCCGTCGGGTGGATCGATGTAGTTCCATGCCAGAATGTCCCAGTAGCCATAGTCGTAGTTGGCTGTGAGGTCTTTGCCTGTGATGGTATGCTTGTAGGGAGCGTCGTGTGGGCCGTAGGGCGTGAAGCCCGTGTAGTAGCGGCGAATCTCGAAGGCATCAGGCTCGGTATAGCCCAACTTGCCGAAGAGTTCCACGTCGGTAGCATCCCATTTGTATTTCCATTCTGCCTTCCAGTCGTACGTTACGTCGTACTCGAGCTGGTAGTTCCAGATGGCCTGTAGCTCCACGTCGATGTTGGGCAGGTCCATGGTGGCGTCCTTGCCGTCCTCGTGCAGATAGAGCATCGGGTCGCGCTGGCAGCTGATCATTGCCACACAGCAGAGTACAAAGAACAATTGTAAGTGTCGCATCGTCTTATTTCCTTTCCTTGTGTCGGTAAATCAGGTCGTAGCTCAGCGTGATTTCCACCCTGGTAGGACCTATCCACGAATAGCTATGCTGGCGTTTCTTGAAATCCTTGGCATTGCCATACCACTTGTAGTAGTAGTGGTTGGCGTCGGTGTCGGGATCCACAGGACATCGCCACTGGTAGGGGTCGTAGAGCGTATGCAGATAGCCAAGCTGAAGGCCGAACTCCAGTCGCCAGTGCTCTTTCCTGTCTATCGGCATCACATATCCTACTCCCATTCCGGCTCCCCATCCTTCTCCTTCCCATCCCCTCTTTTCAGAGAAGCATATATTATATAGGTACGCGTGCGCGTAGGCACTGAAGAAGAATCCCTTGAAAGCCGCCCCTTTTCCAGGTTTCCGCTCCTCTATGTCGCCCCGGCGCAGATAGTAGCGGGTGTGAACCTGGTAGTTGCGCAGCTGGAAGTACTTGTGCTTGCTGTAGTGTTTCCACCAGGGACCGTCGAAACTGGCTCCGTAGGTGAAATGACCACGAAGCGGATAGAACTCTATCGCCACGTTGGGGATGGGACAGAAGCGGTTGTATCCCGGCATGTAAGCCAGGTCGAAGAGCAGATTGGTCTTTACGCTCATCAGCTCGCGGCGATTATCGCCTTCCGTCTCTTCCTTTTCTGTCTTTTCTATTTTTTCTATCTCAATCT
>ERZ1034781.251-NODE-251-length-29882-cov-14.675328_pt1 | contig 29882 bp, 14 predicted proteins | sample MGYA00520700_ERZ1034781 | MGnify/ENA primary metagenome ERZ1034781 (study PRJEB33766, sample SAMN09781709) | gut metagenome | biome: gut microbiome | host: Homo sapiens | place: Madagascar | study: EMG produced TPA metagenomics assembly of the PRJNA485056 data...
AGAAGGCTTCTGCTCACCTTACAGCAGGTGCTAAGAAGGTAGTTATCTCTGCTCCAGCAGGTAACGATCTCCCTACTATCGTTTACAACACAAACCACAAGACTTTGACTCCAGCTGATACAGTTATCTCTGCAGCTTCTTGTACAACAAACTGCTTGGCTCCAATGGCTGACACTTTGAACAAGTACGCAGCTATCCAGTCAGGTATCATGTCAACAATCCACGCTTACACAGGTGACCAGATGATTCTCGACGGTCCTCAGCGTAAGGGCGACCTCCGTCGTTCTCGTGCAGGTGCTCAGAACATCGTTCCTAACTCAACAGGTGCTGCTAAGGCTATCGGTCTTGTAATCCCTGAGTTGAACGGTAAGTTGATCGGTTCTGCACAGCGTGTTCCTACTCCAACAGGTTCTACAACTATCCTCGTAGCTGTTGTTAAGGGTAAGGACGTTACAGTTGAGGGTATCAACGCTGCAATGAAGGCTGCTTCTAACGAAAGCTTCGGTTACAACGAGGATCCTATCGTTTCTTCTGATATCATCGGTATGCGTTTCGGTTCTCTCTTCGATGCTACTCAGACAATGGTTAGCAAGATCGACGACGACACATATCAGGTACAGGTAGTTTCTTGGTACGACAATGAGAACTCTTATACTTCTCAGATGGTTCGTACTATCAAGTACCTCGCTGAGTTGAAGTAATACCGCTGAAGCGATTTACGACAATATATATAGCCTGGCATTGTAAAATGCCAGGCTTTTTTTATTATTTATTTTTTTTGTCTAATGGCTTGAAGTTTTATAGCATAAAGGCATACTGATTCTCCTTTTCTTGCCTTGTTTTCCCATTTTTTTTATTTCTTTGTTTGTCTGTATCGGAAAAATTTGTATCTTTGCGCCATGAAACATTCTATGATTACTATATTGGGTCCTACTGCCAGTGGAAAGACTAGTCTTGCCGCTGCACTTGCCTCGCATATCAATGGCATGGATTCTTCCATGTGGGGTGGCGATACGCATGGGGCTGAGATTATCAGTGCCGATAGTCGCCAGGTCTATCGGGGCATGGATATTGGTACGGGAAAAGATCTTGAGGATTATACGGTAGGGGGTAAACTGATTCCTTATCATCTGATAGACATCTGTGATGCCGGTACCAAGTATAATCTCTTCCAATATCAGCAGGACTTCTATGATGCCTATCAGGACATTACTCATCGTGGCGTACTTCCGATACTCTGTGGAGGTACCGGACTCTATATCGAGTCTGTCTTGAAAGGTTATCATCTTTCACCAGTTCCTCAAAATCCTGCTCTTCGTAGTTCCCTCGAAGGTAAAACGCTGGAAGAACTGACAGATATGTTGGTGCATTTGAAGGCGAAGAATGGTTCTAATATGCACAATCGCACAGATGTAGATACTGCGCAGCGCGCCATCCGTGCGATTGAGATTGAAACTTACAATCTCGAACATCCAATGCCAGAGCGGGAATTGCCTGCGGTTGATTCTTTGGTGATAGGAGTAAGTATCGACCGTGATGCCCGCCGTGATAAAATCACCCGCCGTCTGAAACAGCGTCTGGAGAATGGGATGGTAGAGGAAATCAAGGGACTCCTCGATCGTGGTATTCCTGCAGAAAACCTGTTGTATTACGGGTTGGAATACAAGTTTATCACAGAATATGTGATAGGAAAAACTTCTTATGAGGAGATGCTGAGAGGATTGGAAATCGCCATTCATCAGTTTGCCAAAAGGCAGATGACCTGGTTTCGTGGTATGGAGCGTAGGGGTTTTACCATTCATTGGATAGATGCACTTCAGCCGATGGAGCAGAAGGTAGAGCAGGTTCTTGAACTGATGAAATCTAATCGGTAGCAATTTATATGATTGATAGATATTTGGATAAGTAATAGATGGATTTCTAATCGTATATACATTATTTATTAATATAGAGAATATTATTATAGGAGAATAATCGACGTGGCTGTAAATGAAAATAAATGGGGCTTGCTCTATTGCCCTCGAGGAGGATGGAGGAGCAGTGCGCGCTGGACTAAGATAGAGAAAGTTTTGCGCCAACTTCATGTGGACTATGATTTCGTGCAAAGCGAGAATCAGAAAAGTGTAGAGCGTCTGGTTAAGATGTTTATCAACAATGGCTATAAGACAATCGTTATTGTGGGTGGAGATTCTGCATTGAATGATGCAGTAAACTGTCTGATGCAGGTAGATGCTTCCGTAAGAAACCAGATTGCGCTGGGTATTATTCCTAATGGACTGATGAATGACTTTGCTCATTTCTGGGGATTTGATGATAGTGATTACGAACAGACTATCAAATGGCTCCAGCAGCATCGTGTGCGTATGATAGATTTAGGTTGTATCCGTTATCAGAACAAGAAGGGGGAAAACTGTCACCGTTATTTTCTCAATTGCGTGAATGTCGGTCTGATAGCTGCTATCATGAACTTGCGTCGCAAGACCCATCATGTATTCGGTTCCCGCACCCTGTCGTTCCTCTTCTCATTCGTGCTGATGATTTTCCAGCGATTAGACTATAAGATGCATATCCGCATCAATTCAGATGTCATTAAGCGTAGGGTGATGACCATGTGTGTAGGAAATGCATCGGGATATGGACAGACTCCTAATGCGGTGCCTTACAATGGTCTTCTGGATGTCTCTGTTGTTCATCATCCAGGTATGACCCAGCTCTTTGAAGGCTTTTATCTTTTCGTCAAAGGTAAATTCCTCAATCATAAAAGTGTGCATCCCTATCGCACGAGAGAGGTGGTGGTAGAGGATTCTTCTCATGCGATGATTGGTGTAGATGGTCGATTGATGAAGACGCCAGTTGGGCCTTACCGCATCACGGTGGAGCAGGAAGTAATCAACTTCCTGATACCGCAGTAGTCAGATTGATCTTATTTCAAGAATAATAAGGTGTATCGGAATACAAGTTCCGGTGCACCTTTTTTCGATTGTGCGATTGTTGTAAAGAGGCTACACAAAACTGTGTGTATTCATCAAAGTGACTTAAAAACGGGGAATATTTTCCCTTTAAAAGCTTATAAAACATTAAATATAGCGATTTTCTTAAATTCTTTGCCAAAAAACTTTGTCGTTTCGCTTTTTTTCCTTACCTTTGGATGCAATAAAGTCAACAAAAAATATTAAAAACCTTAATATAGATCTATGAGTTATCTAAAATTCGAAAAGGCCCTGATGACCAACCTACAGGAGTCATTGCCGAAGGAGTTGCTTAGAACCAACCGCTCGGGTGCTTATTCGTGCTCTACGATTGTTGATTGTAATACTCGAAAGTATCACGGTTTGCTGGTTGTCCCTATTCCAGAACTGGATGGCGACAATCATGTATTGCTGAGTTCTCTCGATCCTACAGTCATTCAGCATGGCGCTGAATTCAATCTCGGATTGCACAAGTATCAAGGCAACAACTTTAGCCCGATGGGCCATAAATACATTCGTGAGTTTGATTGCGATAAGGTGCCAACAACGCTTTACCGTGTAGGTGGTGTCATCTTAAAGAAAGAGGTCGTTTTTCAGCATTATGAAGATCGCATCTTGATCAGATACACCATGGTGGATTGTCATTCAGCTACCACCTTGCGTTTCCGTCCATTCTTGGCATTCAGAAGCGTGCGTCAGTTTACCCATGAGAATGGAACAGCATCCCGTGAGTATTCAGCAGTGGATAATGGTATCAAGACTTGTATGTATGCAGGTTATCCAGACCTTTATATGCAGTTCTCCAAGAAGAATGAGTTTGTTTTTTCCCCAGACTGGTATCGTGGGGTGGAGTATCCTAAGGAGCAGGAGCGTGGCTATGCTTCCAATGAGGACCTTTATGTACCTGGTTATTTTGAGATGCCAATCAAGAAAGGTGAGAGCATAGTCTTTGCAGCATCTACATCTGAAATCAAGACCGGTACATTGAAGAAACTTTTTGATAAGGAAGTGGCAGAAAGAGCCCCTCGTGACAATTTCTTCCATTGTCTTGTCAATGCTGCCCATCAGTTCCACCGTCGTGAGAAAAATGATGACCGATACATTCTGGCTGGTTATCCTTGGTTCAAGTGCCGTGCGCGAGATACATTTATCTCTTTGCCGGGTCTTACCCTCTCTATAGAGGAAAATGACTACTTTGAACTGGTGATGAAGACTGCCATGAAGGGATATCAGGAATTCATGGAAGGAAAGGATATCACGGTGAATATTACCGAATTGGAACAGCCGGATGTTCCTCTCTGGGCAATCTGGGCTCTTCAGCAGTATGCTAAGGAAACCAGCAAGGAGGAATGTCTGAAGAAATATGGTAAGTTCATCAAGAGTGTCATGCTCTTTATCGAAGGCAATCACCATCCTAACTTAGAATTGCATCCTAACGGACTCCTTTACGCTGATGGAAAGAATAAGGCTGTGACATGGATGAACTCTACTGCCAACGGAAAACCTGTAGTTCCAAGAAGTGGTTATATTGTGGAATTCAATGCGTTGTGGTACAATGCATTGTGCTTCTGCGCTGCTCTCTGCGAACTGGAAGGCAAGCAAGAGAGACAACAGCATCTTCTGGAATTGGCAGAGAAGACTAAGCAGTCTTTCCTCGATACTTTCCTCAATGAGTATGGTTATCTCTATGACTATGTAGATGGTAACATGATCGATTGGAGTGTTCGACCTAATATGATTTTCCCAGTCGCTTTCGACTATTCTCCTCTTTCTCAAGACCAGAAGAAGAAAGTGCTCGATATCTGTACACGTGAACTCCTGACCCCTAAGGGATTGCGCTCTCTTTCTCCTAAGAGTGGCGGTTATAATCCTGTCTATGTAGGTCCTCAGAGCCAGCGAGATTATGCATATCATCAAGGTACTGCATGGCCTTGGCTCGGCGGTTTCTATATGGAGGCAAGTTTGAAACTCTACAGAAGAACCCGATTGAGCTTCATTGAGCGCCAGATGGTGGGATATGAAGATGAAATGTCTTATCATTGTCTCGGTACCATCAGCGAACTCTTTGATGGTAACCCTCCATTTGCTGGACGTGGTGCCATTTCCTTTGCCATGAATGTGGCAGAGATTCTGCGTGCACTCGAATTACTCGATAAGTATCAATATTAATAAGGAGGACTGCTATATGAAAGTATTAATGTTTGGATGGGAGTATCCTCCTCATGTATTTGGTGGTTTGGCTACTGCTAACTTTGGTATTTCTCAGGGTTTGCATGCCCAGGGTGACATTGAAACCATACTCTGTCTTCCTCATCCTTTCGGTGATGAGGACCGCAGTGCTTGTAAGATTGTGGCCATGAATAGTGTGCCTATCGCCTGGCGTGATGTCAATCATGATTACGTACAGCAGCGAGTAGGCAATATTATGAATCCGGATGACTATTTCCGTTATCGCGATCATATCTATGCCGACTTCAACTATATGAATGTCAACGACCTCGGATGTATGGATTTTGCAGGTGGTTATCCATCCAATCTCCACGACGAGATCAACAACTATAGCATCATTGCCGGTGTGGTAGCTCGAAGTGAGGAATTTGATATTATCCATGCTCACGACTGGCTGACTTTCCCTGCTGGTATTCATGCCAAGAGGGTGAGTGGTAAACCATTGTGCATTCACGTGCATGCTACCGATTTCGACCGTAGCCGTGGTAAGGTAAACCCTACCGTTTATTCCATCGAGAAGGATGGTATGGACAATGCTGACTGTATCATGTGTGTATCTGAGTTGACCCGACAGACGGTCATCAATCAGTATCACCAGGATCCACGCAAGTGCTTTGCTATGCACAATGCGGTATATCCATTGAAGCAGGAGTGGCAGGATATTCCTCGTCCTGATCATAAGGGCAAGGAGAAGGTGGTTACATTCTTGGGTCGTCTTACCATGCAAAAGGGACCGGAATATTTCGTTGAGGCTGCCAATATGGTGCTTCATCGTACCCGTAATGTGCGTTTCTGCATGGCTGGTTCGGGAGATATGATGGATCAGATGATTTATCTTGCAGCAGAGCGAGGTATTGCCGATCGTTTCCACTTCCCTGGTTTCATGCGTGGCAAGCAGGTGTATGAGTGCCTGAAGGATTCTGATGTCTATGTCATGCCTTCTGTGAGTGAGCCTTTCGGTATCTCTCCTTTGGAGGCTATGCAGTGTGGCACACCTACCATCATTTCCAAGCAGAGTGGTTGCGGTGAGATTCTTACCAACTGCATCAAGGTAGATTACTGGGATATTCATGCCCTTGCAGATGCCATCTACAGTATCTGTCATAATGAGAGTCTTTTCGACTATCTTTCTGTGGAGGGCAAGAAGGAAGTTGACCAGATTACCTGGGAAAAGGTGGGTGCCCGCATCAGGGACTTATACCTTAAAACCTTAGGATGGAAGTAGGTTAAGTGAAGAGTGAAGAACGAAGAGCGAAGAACTCTTTGTCTTTGCTTGTCATAAAGTTAAACGTTCAAATATCAAGTTTCAAATTATGAAGACAATTTGTTTATATTTCGAGATACATCAGATTACCCATCTGAAACGCTACCGCTTCTTCGACATCGGTACTGATCATTATTACTATGATGATTACGAGAATGAGCGTTCTATCAGCGAGATAGCTGAGAAGTCATATATGCCAGCGCTCAATGCCCTGTTGGAGATGATCCATCAGAGTGACAAGTATTTCAAGGTAGCCTTTTCACTCTCAGGAGTCGGCATGGAACAGTTGGAAATGCATGCTCCTCAGGTATTGGAAAAATTGCAGGAACTGAATGCTACCGGTTGTGTAGAGTTTCTCGCAGAGCCATATTCTCATGGTCTTGCCTCTCTCGTCAATGAGGATAGCTTTGCCAAGGAGGTTAAGCGTCAGGCTTCCAAGATCAAGGAATATTTCGGTAAGGAGCCAACTGTGCTTCGCAATTCATCACTCATTTACAGCGATGATATTGGCTTGCAGGCTTCTCAGATGGGCTTCGAAGGTATGTTGACCGAAGGTGCCAAGCATGTATTGGGCTGGAAGTCTCCACACTATGTTTATCATTGTCCGATAGCTCCAAATCTGAAGCTTTTGCTCCGTGATATCCGTTTGAGCGATGATATCTCTTTGCGTTTCAATAATAGTAGTTGGGATGGTTATCCACTTTTTGCTGATACCTATATCAATGAGATAGCAGCTTTGCCACAGGAAGAGCAGATTATCAATATCTTCATGGAACTGTCTGCACTTGGTATTGCCCAGCCATTGTCCAGCAATATCCTCGAGTTCTTCAAGGCATTGCCAGAATGTGCACGCCAGAAGGGCATCACCTTCTCTACACCTTCAGAGATTTGCAAGAAGATGAAGTCTGTAGGCGAGTTGAATGTACCTGATACATTGAGTTGGGTGGATGAGGAGCGTGATGTCAGCCCATGGCTCGGAAATCAGATGCAGCGTGAGGCTTTCAACAAACTCTATAGTGTAGCCGACCGTGTACGTATTGCTAATGATCCTCGTATCAATCAGGACTGGGATTACTTGCAGGCAAGCAATAACTTCCGTTTCATGACTACCAAGCCAAGTAATGTGGGTCTTGACCGTGGTATCTATTCAAGTCCATTTGATGCTTTCACAAATTACATGAACATTCTGGGCGACTTCCTCAACCGAGTAAACTCTCTCCATCCAGAGATGGACAATGAGCAGCTCGATAATTACATGACAAGTGTAACCAATATGGAGGAGGAGATAGAGATGAAGGATAAGGAAATCACCCGTCTCCAGGCTAAGTTGGACAAGATGGAAAAGGAAGTAGAGAAACTGCGTGAAGCACAGAAGCCTGCCAAGACTGCTACAAAGAAGGCAGCTACAAAGAAGGCAGCTGCCAAGACAGCAGCAAAACCTGCTGCCAAGAAAACTACTGATAAGTAGGAATGAGATTCTTCAGGAAATCCCTGAAGAAAAAAATATAAAACAAGAGTGTATCTTCTGACTTTTTTAGAAGATACACTTTTTTTGAATATGAACGTATAAAAAGCGCTTCATCTGATGGAAGATGGGCGCTTTTTTATACACTTGTTCGTAAACGTTTACGTTATTTTGTGTATGTAATTGCATTGACCTTTTGAGAATTTTTCATATCTTTGCGGCATAACAAACCTACATAATAACTAAGGAGCCGCTTCATAATAACGGAACCAAGTCATGATGAATAAGGTGAGTTTGTATGAAAACTGAATAAAAGCGAAATTAAGTTCAGCTTAAAAAATTGAAATAATAATAACCTAAAACAGAAGTTTATGTATCAACAACTGAAACGTGTCAGTATGGCACTGGCTTTAGGCTCTGTTTGTTTTGGTGCTTTTGCACAACAGAAAACAATCAAGGGTACAGTGAAGGATTCTAATGGCGAACCAATGATTGGCGTTAGTGTTGTTCCTGAAGGAATGGCAGGTTTAGGTTCTGTCACCGATTTGGATGGTAACTTTTCTATTAACGGAGTTAATCCATCTACAGTTCTCAAATTTACCTATATCGGTTACAAGGAAAAGAAGGTAAAGGTAGGTGCCCAGAATTCCGTCGATATCGTGATGGAAGAAGACAACAATTCTCTGGATGAATTGGTTGTCATCGGCTATGGCGTAGTGAAGAAACGTGATTTGACAGGTTCTGTCGCTTCCATCAAGTCTGACGATCTTAAGAATGTGGCTTCATCCAATGCGATGCAGGCGATGCAGGCTAAGATTCCTGGCATGGACTTGCAGCAGTCAAGTGGTGAGTCTGGTTCTGGCGTAAGCATCAATCTCCGTGGTGCCCGTTCTATGTTGGCTTCCAATAATCCGTTGATTCTTGTGGATGGAGTGGCTTATGGTTCTACTCTCGACCTTAATCCATCAGATATTGAGTCTATGGAGGTATTGAAGGATGCTTCTTCTACTGCTATCTATGGTACCCGTGGTGCCAATGGTGTTATCATCATTACTACTAAGCGTGGTAAGGCTGGTAAGACTTCAGTAGGATTCAATTTCTACAACTCTTTCAACAGTGCTACCAATGCAGCAAATTCTATGTACGGTGCAAAGGAAGTACAGCGCCTGATAGACAAGAGTGCTTACGCAACTTGGTATAAAGGTGCTGACAAGACTTTGGAGGCTTACAATACCGTGCTCAGTAGCATCACTCCTGAAAGTGTATTGACCAATAAACTGGATGATGGTACATCTACATTCGATATTTATAATGATGGTTCCTATACTGATTGGGGCGATTTGCTCTTGAAAAACAGTACTTCTCAGAACTATGAAGTAAATGTAGCTGGTGGTAGTGAAAAGACCAATTTCAATATTTCCTTGGGTGCTATGTACGACCGTGGTTTGATGAAGAACGATCAGATGAGCCGCTACAATGGTAAGGTGAATATCGACCATCGCATCAATAAGGTTGTGAAGGTAGGATCCAGCTTACTCTTTACTTACAAAAACTGGAATCGTCGTAATTCCGGTGTTTACAACCAGGCTTTGAAGATGACCTCCATTACTCATCCATATTTGACAGATGGAAGCATCAATGCAACTCCAAACCCTTGGTATGCAGCTCACTGTTCTCCATTGCTGGATGATGTGGATGGTGCTTATCAGAATAATACAGAGTCAACCCGTTTCTTCGGCAATGCTTATGTGGAGGTTGCCCCTATGAAGGGCCTGAACTTACGCTCTATGTTTGCTGTAGATAGAAGCGACTCACGCAATGGCTTGTATCAGGACTATCAGAGTCAGCAGAGATACCAGTCTCCTTCTACCAGCTACATCCGTCAGATTAGAAATAACTCTACTGCGATTACATGGGATAATACCATCAATTACAATACTACGATAGCAGAGAAGCATGATTTGACAGCATTGCTTGGTCATGAGTTGACCCAGACAGTGACAGAAAGTTCTACCGTAGGTGGTGATGCAGGTGCTACTCATTATTATGAGAGCGGTTACAATGATCTGTCTAAGATCCTTTCTCCTGTGACAACTTCTACCTACGTCAAGACTTCCATGTTGTCATTCTTTGGTCGTCTGAACTATTCTTATGCCAGCAAGTATCTGCTGACCGCTTCACTTCGTGCTGATGGTTCTTCTACTTTGGCAAAGGGTCACAAGTGGGGTTACTTCCCATCTGTAGCAGGTGGTTGGAGAATGATCGAGGAGAGTTGGCTGAAAGACCAGAAAGTTTTGAGTAATTTGAAACTTCGTGCTTCTTGGGGTATTTCCGGTAATGCAGCTATTGATGCTTATTCTACATTGACATCACTGAGTGCCAATACCTATTATTACTATTTAGGCAACACAGATGTATCTGGTAAGATTCCAAGCCAGTTGGGTAATCCTAACCTGACATGGGAGAAGACCTCATCATTCAACCTTGGTCTCGACTTCGGTTTCCTTGATGGACGTATCAGCGGTAGCATTGATTACTATTGGAACCATACCTACGATTTGTTGTTCTATAAGACAGCACCTGCATCATCATTCCCTACCGTTATCGACAATATCGGTAAGACAAAGGGACAGGGTCTTGAGATCTCTTTGATGACAGATATCGTTCGTACCAAGGACTTTGACTGGACAGCCAACTGGTCTTACTCTCATTTCAAGGATGAGATTACTGAGTTGACAGGTGGTGTTGATAAGTATGTATCTGGTACCAAGGGCTTGTTCGTAGGCAATCGTGTAAACGCATTCTATGATTACAAGGTACTCGGTGAGTGGGGTATTGGTGAGTTCGACCAGTATGTAGAAGACTTTAAGGCTGCACATGAAGGCAAGAAGCCTGGTTGCACAGGTACCAAGGGCTATGGTACACCAGGTTCTCCAAAGATTTTGGATAAGGATGGTGATGGTACTATCAGTTCTGACGACCGTGTACTCTACAACCAGGATCCTAATCATGTATTCGGTATGACCAATACATTCACCTATAAGGACTTCTCACTCTCAGTACAGTTGATGGCTCGTTTGGGCGGTTATATTTCATACGCAATGAATGAGCAGTTGAACTTTGAGTCTGCCAACTGGGGTGATGCTATCGATTATTGGACACCAACCAATACCGATGCAAAATTCCCTAACCCAGGTTTGGATACCAATTCCAGCAAGATCTGGTCAACTTACAAGTCTGCGTTCACATACGAAAAGGCTGATTACTTCAAGATTAAGGATATCACCCTTTCTTATAATGTGCCAGCTAAGTGGTTGCATACTATCGGTATGAATAAGGCTCGAGTATATTGCTCAATGAAGAACTTCATGACATGGAGTAAGATTGACAACTACGACCCAGAGCGTGGTGGTAGCATCTCATTCCCTATGCAGAAGCAGGTTGTAATCGGTCTTAATGTAGAATTCTAAAAACATCGAATCAATTATGAAAACAAAGATATTATTCATGGCAGCGGCATCTTCTATGATGTTGGGACTTACCTCTTGTTCTGATTTTCTGGAGGAAGAGAATAAAGTGGGTGAAACTGCCGGTTTGGCATATAAAACTCCTGCTGGTCTGGAAGGCCTTGTAGCAAACTGCTACACCTTTGCCCGTGGCTGGTATGGTAAGGAAGCAGGTTTAGGTTTAAGTGAAATGGGTACCGACCTCTTCTATTATGGTTATGATAACAAGCAGAAGAGCCTTTGCTCCTACAATTTCAATGCAGCAGCATTGGAAAACAATGTGGCAGATAACCCTTGTCTTGATAACTATTGGGAACTTTTCTATAGTGCTACAGATGTCTGCAACAATGCCATCAAGTATGTGAATGATGCAAACTTCTTGAGTGTGGATCTGAAGAATCGTTATCTGGGTGAAGCTCTTTTCCTGAGAGCTTTCTATTATTTCCACATGGTTAACACCTGGGGAGCTATCCCATATAATTCAGAACCTGTAACAGCTCAGAATTTTAATCCTACCAGAATGCCTGAGAATGAAGTGTTCGGTAAGGTATTGGACGATTTGGATGAATCTATCGCTAAGTTCGAGGCTGCAGGTTACAAGACCAAGGCTGATGGACGTGCCAACTATTGGGCAGCTAAGGCTTTGAGATCAAGAGTATTGCTTTATGCAGCATCTTGGTTGGGTGGTCAGTTAGGTCAGACCGTCAAAGGTGGCAATTATGATGGTAAAGACAAGAATGCTCTCTATACAGCTGCTCAGGCAGATGCAGAGGCTGTTATTGGTGCAAGAGATTATGCAAGTCTTGACAATAACTACAAGCATGTATGGACGATGGCTAATGAGAGCTATAATACCAATCAGGAGGCGCTCTTCGGTGTAACCTATTCTCAGGACATCAAGACCAATGCCAACTGCATTCCTTATCGTTATCGTTTGGAAGGTGGTAGCCCAATGCAGTACAATAGTTTGATTACCCGTACGGGTTATACTCGTGGTGGTAATGCCATGTTGTTGATGTTTGTTTCTATGTGGAACAATGGCGCTAACGACTTGGGTGGCAATGGTCAGAAAGACACACAGGTGTTCTGGCGTATAGCTGCTGGCAAGACAACCATCAAGAGTAAATCAACTGGTAAGAATGTAGAATGTGGCGCAGCTTATTCTCCATACGGACGTGGATTCACCCGCTACTTGCCTTCATTGCACTTGTGGAACCTGTTGGAGAAGCATAAGACTACCGATCAGCGTTCAGAAGCAACCTTGCTTGATCACTATGACATAGCTTCACGTGATTTGGCTAAGAATTCAAAGAATTATCCAGAGTTGCAGGATACCGCTATTTACTATTGTCCAATGGATGGTGATTCTCCAGAGGGACAGGCTATGCAGGCTTGGGCAAAGAACAGATACCGTATCCAGTTTATGGCAGGTGGTGACATCCCTGTTTACACATCTATGGATGAGGCTACAGCCAAGCCTACAGAAGCAGCCGTGAAAACCTCAAAGGTTTATGGTGATGATCGTTACAACCTGTATAAGATTGCTGGTTGGTGCTCATTCCCTGGCATCAAGAAGTTCTTGGATGATGTTTATGATCCAAACTACCCAACTCATGACATCTCCAGCCGTGATGCCATCGTGATGCGTATCCCAGAGATGTATCTCATCAAGGCAGAATGTCAGTTGGCTCTCGGTGATGGTGGTGCAGCCATGGCAACTATCAACCAGCTCCGTCAGGCGCGTGCTATCAAGGGTAAGGATAATACCTTGAGTGGTAATGCAACCATCGATACCATCCTTGAGGAGCGAGCAGTAGAGTTCTGCGGTGAGCAGATGCGCTGGTTTGATTTGAAGCGTACAGGTAAGCTTTACGAGTACGTACAGAAGTATAATGCACAGGCTGCTGACAACCTGAAGGCTGATGTCAGCAAGCATTATCTCTATCGTCCAATCCCACAGAATGAGATTGACGCTGTTCAGAACTTCACCACAGAGGTGAACAGTACGACAGGTTTCTGGCAGAACCCAGGATACTAATAGATATTTTTGGTTAGAAACACACTTGTTTTGGGCGAGCATCATCGAGGGATGGTGCTCGCTTTCTTTATTCTTAGATTCTTTTCCATTTATCTTAGGATAGTTTGGCAAGTATCTTAGGATAGTTTGGCAAGTATCTTAGGATACTTTTTTTAGTGTTTTACTCAAACAAAATCCCCCAGCCAAAATTGATTGTCTGGGGGACTTTTTTTGAGTGATATAGTGTTTTATATTACTTTGCAATGTACTTTCTGTTGTTGTGGATATAAATACCCTTGTTGAGAGCCTGCAAATCGCTTGTAGAAGCGTTCTTGATTACCAGGCGACCGCTGAGGTCATAGACGTTGTTGTCCGCCTTGTTTTTATTATCTAATATGATGCCTGCTATAGAGTTGGTTGCTTCAGTATAAAGAGTAAATGCCAAAATGCATTGTTTTACTTTCGGTGTGAATGTCAACGTGTGTTCTACAGGAGAATCAAACTCTACAGTATATTTCTTTACGCTCTTGTCCTTAGGGAAGATATAAGTAGTAGCATCGTAGCTCTTGCCGTTAATCTCACCGATATAGGCATCTGCATCAGTGTAGTTGTCTTTTCCTTCGATGTCCATCTTGGCGATTTTGATACCCTCGGGAATGATAATGGTATATTGGTTTGCACTGTACTTGATGTAGTTTGTGCCAGATCCAACATCATATTTCTTTCCCTTTTCGTTGCTAATAGCGAAGCCATTGCTGAAAGAACCGGCAGTCTTATCAGTCAAAGTCGTTGAGTTCAATGTGAAAGGACCCTTTGTGTCTGTTACGGTAGAACCTGTAGATGTAGCACCGCACTGATCATCCCATGTAGAATCAAATTTCTTGAGCCAGATAGAACCGCTGCTGACGGTAATCTTAGAGTTGTTTTTGAATACGAGATTATCCACGAAACGGATATCGATACCCTTCTTGGCTGATATCTGTACGTTGTCGAGTGTCACGTTCTTGATGTGGCTTTCTGGGCGACCAACAAAGAAGATAGCATTGCCATCGCAAACATCTGTAGTCTTTACATTCTGCAGATAAATACCATTATAGGTTGGGGTAGTGCCATCTACAGCTCTTGCGTTTGCCTTATCTACAGCAGGATCGCTATTGTAGTTTTTGTCGTAGAAGCAGTCAATAGAGAGTGGGTTCTTTACCTTGGTCATGGTGAAGTTAGTAAACTTCCAGTCTTCCTCACCACCGCCACGGAGAGTTACCTTGTTGGTTGTTTTATCTACATCTTGACCTGTCTTCATGCGGATGCCCGCAGTAGTACCGTTCATGGTGATGTTATCGAACCATACATGCTTGATGTTGTTGGTGAAGCTGCCGATAGAAGCACCATGTCCAGTTCCGAAGTAGCAGTTCCATACATGGATATATTGTGCATCGTTGTCGCAAACGATATTGTCATCGCCGTTGCTGATGTTACAGTTGTAGATATTAACGTATGGACCCCAGATAGAGATTCCATCTGTGTTATGCGATGCCTTTCCCTTGCCAGCTTCAGATGAAGGTTCACTGATGGTTACATCATGGATGGTAGCATGGCTTGCCTTACCGCTGTTGCTGATGGTGATGTTTACACCCGGAGTATTCTGAATCTTGAAGTTGCGGAGCAGGAAGCGCTTGCCCTGTTCGAAGCGAATCATGGCACCAGGATTGAAGGTTTCACCATTCTCTCTTGCGAGCCACCAGCGTGCACCCTGACCGTCGATGACAGAAGTTTCACCTTCACCCTCGATAACAACGTCGGTAACGTTCTTGCCCTTGTTCTTTCCGCCGATGAAGACAGTCTTGGTATTAGGTGCCTTGCCATATTCCACGAGTTTCAGGGTAGCACCTGCGCAAAGGTGGAGTACTGTTTTTGACTTGATGCTGAGCACCTCTGTCTTGCTGGTCATCTGGTCTGTGCTACCAAACATCCAGGTGCCCGCAGGTATTACGACCATACCGCCAGTAGTAGGAACAGCATCCAGGGCTTTCTGAATAGCTTTGGTGTTATCAGCTGCCGATGTAGATGCACCATAGTCTATGATGTTAAACGTATTTGCTGATGTGATGGCTGGCATTTCTGGTAATTCAACTGCCGTCCATCCTTCAGGAGTATTCTGGGCATTTTGCTCAGAAGTAATACCAGTAAAAGTCTGGGACTTGGCAATGCCTGACAGAGCCAAGAGTGCTGAAAGCACGATAGTTTTGATGATTGATTTTCTCATTGTAATTTAGGCTAAATTTTATTTGTGGCAAAATTACAACTATTCTTTATAAAATAAGGTATAATCATCTCAAAATAATACGAAAACGATTGCGTAGTAGAAAAAAAGCGCAACGCTCAAGTCGAACATTGCACTTTCTATGTGTTTATGAATTTAACTTTTTGATTTCCTCTATAGATAATCCTGTAGATTGGGAAATGATGTCCAATGGTGTATTTAAAGCAAGAAGTCTGAGCGCGATTTCTTTGGTCTTTTCTTTTTCTCCTTCTGCTCTTCCTTCTGCTCTTCCTTCAGCTCTTCCTTCGATTCTTCCTTCTGTTAGACCATCTTGATATCCTTCGTCACGGCTGGTATCGAAGAGGCTCTTCATGTGCCTAACTGCTTCTAAATGGCGGAAATAGGCTTGTTTGTCTTTTTGAGAGAGTGAATCTACACGCAGACGTTCGCGTGCCTCTGGTAATCCTGCAGCAGTGGCTTTTGAACTGATAGAACCTGTTTTTAGAAATTCAATCCATTCATCAAGTGGAGTAGTTGCTACCTTGTCAAAATCATTGACACGTAGTATGTAGTATTCTGGGAATAAGTCTCCAGGCCCCTTCCTTAGCTCTAAATCTTTATCCTTGATGCCAAAGAATTTCTCATTCTGTCGGATGGAGAGCTTAAGAGTATCATGTGGATCGTGCTCACCGATGAACTCGGTTTTGCCATGGTAAACATAATCTTTGCCTTGTCCCAGTTCAAAATAGACGATGTTAATGGAATACACCTTGCGAACAGCTTCGTATGGTTTGCCAAGACCAATATACTCCGTTATCGCTTTAGAGACTCCATAGAGCATACGGTGAAAATAGGTTTGCTCACGACTGTTTTGTACTTCAATGATGCATAGCTGCTCGTTTTCGCTTTCCGCCAGAATATCAACTCGGTTATATTTATCGTCCCCGTCTTCTTGATTGCTTTCGCTTTCCAGAAAACGGTGAATCTTAAATTTCTCTCCAAGTAATGAAGATAAGAAACCTTCAAGCACAACATAGTTAGCTTTGTTGCGCAGCAGACGTTTCATCGCCCAGTCGAATCTTATATAGTTTTCTCCGTTCATTGTCATTTCTTATTAGTCTTAATACTTGCTGCAAAGATACGCTTTTCTTCTGTAACTTCCAAGAAATTAACAAAAAAAGTTTTGTGAATGGTGGGGGAGAGGGAGAGAAACAAAAAAGTGCAACGCCCGGTGTGGGCATTGCACTTTAATATGATAGTTTGATTGAATTTATCTAATCCAACGTGGGTCACCTACCTTTTCCTTCTCCAAGATTGAGTTTTTGAGATAGAATTCGCCATTGGCTGCATTTTTGAACGCTGAGCTAGATGCTACTTCAAGTTTGTTAACTTCAAAAGAGTTTTTGTAGAAACTGAAGTCTGTGGTCTGGTATGTAGCTGTTGCATCAGGTTTTACTACACCATTCTTGTTAGCGTCCAAATCCCAAGCTTGGATACCTCTAGCATTTGGATTGGCTGTCTTTGCAAGGATTGTCTTATTCATCTTAATTTTAATTCCTTGTTTTGCATCTTTTGCATTGATGAAATAGCCATCTGCGCCAACTACATTGTAGAAAGTACATGCATTTATGTCTATGGTTGTAGAAGATTTCGCCTTTGATAAATCGAAGACACTACTCTTTCCAAGACTGATGTTTGAGAATGTAGAGTTAACAAACTTGATGTTGTTAATCTTGTCCATACCCTTGTTCATGCAAATGAATGCATAACCACCTGTACCATGATTATTTGAAATACAATTGTCAATGATAAGCTGGTTTACTGATTGACCAGAAGAAGCCTTGAAGTTAACAAGTGCTCTTTCCATGTTGCTGATGTTGCATTCTGTGAATCCCAAAGAATCGATATCGCAAGCTTTATCTTCATTGATGAAATATTGGCAGCCTGAAATGCCTTCATCTGTGTTCTGAAGTCCATCAATATTTACGTGTTCAAAGCTGATGTAACCATGATTTCCTGCTACAGATACAGTCTTCTTTACATTCAGTGTTGCCTTTTCACCAGCTCTACCGAAGAATGAGATAGAAACACCCTCTGGGATGCTGATTGCCTTTTCTGAAGTACCCAAGTCGATAGTCTTACCTGCCGGGATACCTAATGTGATAGATACATTAGAAGCACCTTCCATCTTCTCGAATGCCTTATTAGCCCACTCTTCGATGTCTTCATTTGTGATGACTGTACGGTCTTCGTTCAATCTTACTGTGTAATCTGCAGAAGGTAAGCCCTTGGCTGTCTTCACAGTCTTTGAACCACGAACTTTCTCACCATTGAGTAAGCTAAATGTATATGAACGATTTGAGTTCAAACCTGTAATTTTATACTCACCAGCTTCGCGGTCAGCATCTGTCAGAGCGATGTCCTCAGTCTGGATTTCTCCCTCGCTATCCTTATAAGTATAGCGAAGAGTGGTTACGTTAGAACCTGGAATCCATGTCAAGCGGATGTTATCGTCCAAGCGGTCTTTCTCCAAAACATCGTGAAGGATACCTGGAGTACGGAAAGAGTCGCCATCCTTATAATATACCCATTTTGATTCAGCCTTGGTTGAAGACATAGCTTTTACACGCATGTAGTACTTGGTGTATTCTTCCAAGTTGTTGATGTCAACAGGAGCAGATGTGATGCTTTTGTCTTCACCGAAGATTCTTGCGTTCTCACCTCCCATAGGTACGTCATCATAAAGAGAGTCTGTGCTCAACTCTACGATGTAGTATTCTGTGTTCTTGTCATAAGCAGAGAAGTTGACTGCAATCTTGGTTGGTTGGTCGTCATCTGTGTCAACAGACAAAGCAGAACTCTTGACACCAAACAAGCGGTCGTGAGCACTGTCAACATCCCAGTCGTTCTTATCTGTACAAGAAACCATTGGTGTCATGGCCAAGAAGGCCAATGACATTCCAAATATATTCTTTATTTTCATCTTGTTTCTATTATTAACAGTTCGTACTAATCGTTATAGCCATAAGAATTGTACAAATGACCATTTGATGCAGAGATTGTGGTAGATGCAATAGGCATGAGGTATCTGTTCTTAACAGGTACATTGTCGCCTACAAGACCACTGCTGATAGAAGGCAAGTTAGTGTTTACCTGAGTATCCTTGCCGCTTGTCAAGCTAGACTTGCCAAAGCTATCTGCACTACCAGTAAAGTCTGATTCAGACTCATCTCCGGCGAGACCATACCAAGTTACACTGCTCATGTCAATCTTGGTCTTTGTGTCATCAGTATAGTTGAAGTAAATCTTCTCCTGATATTTCTTGTCAGTCAAGTCCTGGATATAAGTATCCTTGAACTCCTGAATCTTCTGAGCCAAGAGATTCCAGCGAATCAAATCCCATTTGCGGTAACCTTCTCCAGCAAACTCCCAAGCGTTCTCCTGTACGATTGCTTCGAACAGACCTTCCTTGGTTTTAGGAATGTTGTTGATGTAGTGGTTTGCCAAAGCCTTGTCGCTGAAAGCACGGTCGTGAACTTCTGCAAGAGCCTGAAGTGCAGTCATACCTGCGTCACCATCATAACGACCTGTAGGACCAGCCAACTCGTTCATAACCTCAGCGTACCAAAGCAGAATCTGAGAGTAGCGCATCACGACAGGGTTAATACCTGTGGTGTGCTTAGCTGTTGCCTTCAAGTTGTCTGACAACCACTTGTCGTTCATCTTGCGAGCATCCCACTTACCGCAGTAAAGACCAAATGGAGCGTTGCCAAGCATGCTCTCTACAGTCTTCTTACCATCCTGTTTAATCTCGAATGCTGCTACTGTAACGTCACGACGCTGGTCTGCCTTGTCGTAAGAGTAGAGGAGAGGCGCTGTCAACTTCAATTTACCAGAAGAGTTACCATAACCATATTCTGTAGTAACGCCATTCAAGCGTACACCAACTGTATAACCCAACTCACCAGTAACATTGCTACCCATAGGTATCTCGAAGAGATTTTCCTGATAGGTCTTGTCGAGAGTCAGCTGGTTCAAGAGATACCATTCATTTTCGAATGATGGATTCAATTTGTGTGAACCACTCTTGATGATGGCACTGAGATGCTTGAGTGCAATCTCATACAGTTCCTTACACTTAGCGGCACCTGGACGCTGTGTAGGGTAGGTTGCGTCTGTGTAAGTTGCAGTCTCGTAGCCTTCCTTCGCTTTTTCGCGGATAGCATATCCTGCACGTGTCAAGGCAATCTGTGCCAAGAGACCATGTGCATAACCCTTGGTTGCATGCTCTGTAGTGTATCCTTCTTGACCTGCCCAAGGCAAAAGTTCGATGGCTTCATCAAGATTTACCATTAAGCTGTCAAGGATGCTGTCTCGATCCATTTTATAAAGGTATGCATTGGAAAGGTCTGATTTTGATGACTCTGCCTTGAAAGGTACGTCACCGAAGAAACGTACCAGGTCGAGATAGCACTGTGCACGGAGTGTTAAAGCCTCTCCGAGATAGCGTCCCATTGTTGCTTTGTCTGACTTGCTACCATTCTGGTACAGGTCGCTGTTTTTTACGCCATCAACAACGTCGTTTGCGTCTTCAATAACACCATAGAGTGCATCCCACACGCCAGCAATCTTAGACCATCCTGGATCGGCATTGTAGTTCATGTTACCACGCTCACTTGTAGCGTTAGTAGCGTCACTTCCAAGACCATCCACCAATTCGATGTCGCTGTTCAGGTTCCATACGATGGCGAGGTCCTGAGAGTATGTACGGTCTTGAGTCAAACCGCCATATATCTTGTTTACTCGTAAGCCTGTGTAGTAGGTAGAACCATATACATTAGAGTTCTCCAACTCAGAAGGTGACTTCTGATCAAGGAAGTCTGAGCAAGAAACCAATGTTGCAGCTCCCAAAGCTACCAAGACTTTTGAAAATATCTTGTTCATGTTCTTTGTTACTTTTTTAGAATGTTACATTAATACCACCTACAAATGTACGGCTCTTAGGGTATGCTGCGTAGTCGATACCTGGAGTCATAGGATTTTTTTTGCTGCTTGTGTCAACTTCAGGGTCGTAACCCTTATAGCTTGTCATGCAAAGCAAGTTGTAGCCGGTGAAGTAGATACGTACGTTGCTGATGAAGATGTTCTTCAACCAGGTCTTTGGCAATGTGTAGCCAATAGTTACGTTCTGCAAACGCAGGAATGAAGCGTCTTCTACAGCATAATCAGTCAACTGCATGGCTGTAACGGCAGCTGGATTGTAGATGCTCTTGCCTTGGTTCAACTCGTTCAAGCGAGCCATAACTTCTTCTGTGCCACCATATGTTGTGATGGTTGAAGTAGAAATCTTACCAAGGTTCAAACCATTGTTAGGGTCAATCCATGTGTAACGTTTGTCGAGGGTAAAGTCATCTACAAGGTTATACTTCTTGTTAGAACCTGAATAGAAGGCGTTAGCCAGCTTGGTTCCGTTTACAATCTTGTTGCCAAGAGAGTAGTTGAAGAACACATTGAAGTCGAAGTTGCCTACGTGACCGTCGAAACCGAAACCACCAGTTGTTGTAGGAACGGTATTTCCAAGACGCTGCTTGATAGGATTACCATTTTCGTCGCACTGTACCTTAGGACCACCAGGGTAGTAGGTACCGCCGAAGATGTCCTTGCTCTTGTCTTTTACTCCATCAGCCAATTCCCACTTACCCTTGGCATTGAGAACCAAGTCGCCAGTGCCTGTAGCTGGGTCGTATACTGTATAGTAACCATTCATCTTGTAACCCCAGAGCTCACCAAGTCGGCCGCCCTGTTCTACACGGAAGTCTTCATACTTAGAGATGGTTGAACCACTCCAGTTGCTGCTCTGCCATGGATTCTCAAGATTCAACTCATCAATCTTGTTCTTGTTGTAAGAAACATTGAAGTTGAAGTTCAAGCCAAACTTCTTTTTGTCTACGATGACTGCATTGAGTGCCAACTCGACACCCTTGTTAGATGTCTTACCGAAGTTCTGGAACTGGTAGCTATAACCTGTGTTTGATGGAATCAAAGTCTGCATCAAAAGGTCCTTAGTGGTATTCCAATAGAAATCCAATGTACCGCTGATACGTCCGTTAAAGAAACCATAGTCGATACCGAAGTTACGGGTAACGGTTGTCTCCCACTTCAAGTTTGGATTGTAGAGATATTGTCCATGCTCCAACATAGAACCACGATTCTCATCAAAGAATGGAGCCTTTGATGTGTTGCTAGCCATAGAGTATACGGTAGAAATCAAACCGGAATTGATACGGTTGTTACCGGCAGTACCGAAACTCAAGCGAGCCTTCAAGTTAGAGAGCCACTTAGAAGCACCTTTCAGGAATGATTCGTCAGACATACGCCATGCCAAAGCTAAAGATGGAAATACGCCCCACTGGTTGCCGCTGCCAAACTTACTAGAGCCATCAGCACGCATAGTGAATGTTGCCAGATACTTATCATTCAATGTATAATTGATACGACCGAAGTATGAGAGGATGTTCTCATCGGCAGCGATAGTTCCTTCGTTTGGAAGGGCAGTACCTGCACCAGTATTTGACAAAACGTCATCAATACCAAAAGATGCTGGGTAAGCAACAGATATGGCATTTCTTGTAGTCTGCTCGCTGCTGCTCCATTCCTGACCCAACAATACGTTGATATGGTCACGGCCTCCGAAAAGCTTGCTGTTATCGTAAGTGATAGTGTTGGCATTGCGCCAGTTCTTCTTGCTTACCTTAGTAAACACAGCTTGTGGCTGACCATTGTAGCCGTACTTTGAATTGGTTGTGGCATTAGAACCCCAAACCTGATCGGTATTGTTGTAATCCCAGCGATAACCAAATTCTGAGCGTAAGGTAATATTCTTGAAAGGCTTCCAGTTCAAACCTACGTTGTAGTTCTGCTGGAAACGCTCCTGATACTTATAAGAATCATAAATACGCTCGATAGGATTGCGTTCTACTGATGTTGAGTTTTCCTCGTCCTCATCGCTATCTGTAAGAGGATATACTGGCCAGAACTTTACGGTATTGGCAACGATAGAGTTGGCTGCGTTGCTTTCATTTGTGTCAGCACCACCATTCAGGCCATCAAGTTTGGTGAATGCCATACGAGCATTGAAGTCGAGTGACAACCACTTGTTTAAGTTAGCGTTGAGTTTTGCGTTAACGTTGTTCTTTGCATAACCAGAACCAAGCATGATACTCTTCTCGTCGTTATGAGAGAAGCCAATGTTATACTTGATATCCTTAGTACCACCGCTAACGCTTACATTATACTGCTTTTGGTTACCAGTACGACCGAATACTTCGTCCTGATAGTCTGTACCTTCTACAGACTTCCAGATATCGAGGTCGCTGTAGTTACCATAGTTTGTTGCACCAACTTCATAAAGAGAGTATGCAAAGTTATAAGGATCAAGAGTCTTGATCAACTTTGTAACCTTCTTGTAGCCAAGAGATGCATTGAAGTTTACCTGTGTCTTACCCTCAGAACCGCTCTTGGTTGTTACGATGATAACACCATTGGCACCACGGGCACCATAGATAGCTGTAGAAGAAGCATCCTTCAATACGTCGATGCTCTGGATTTCGCTTGGAGCGATGTCGCTGATAGAGCTTACTGGGAAACCGTCAACGATGTAGAGAGGAGAGTTGTCCTGTGAAAGAGAACCACCACCACGCACGCGAATCTTCACGTCAGCATCTGGTGAACCTTCGGTTGTGGTGATGTTCACACCCGCCATCTTACCGGTCATCGCCTCGCTTACGTTAGAAACTGGAATGTTGGCAATCTGCTTATCGCTGATAGAAGAAACAGAACCTGTAAGGTCCTTCTTTCTTACTGTACCGTAACCGATAACGACAACGTCATTCAAGCTGTTTGCTTCGTCTTCAAGTTTTACAGTAATGTTAGTTTTACCTGCAACGTTCACTTCCTGAGATTTCATACCGATGTAAGTAATCTTCAGTTTGTTACCTTTGCCTTTCAAGTTTACGGTGAAGTTACCATCAATGTCGGTCACGCCACCATTACCTGCTACACCTACCTCCATGACAGATGCGCCGATAATAGGCTCGCCCGTATTGTCAGTAACAACGCCCTTAACGGTCTGCGCTGAGATGCTCGTTACACAGAACATCAATGCACCTGCTAACGCAATTTTCTTTTTGTTTGAATTACCAGACATACATTTATTTTGGTTAGATTAGTGAAATATTGTATTATTCTGTGCAAATATACGAATATTAATTTATCTGGCAATAGATTTTTATATAAAAAATAACGTAAACGTTTTCGAAGTTCTCTCCAAAAAGTTTCTTTTATAGTGTTTCCGTTAACATAAAAATCCCCAACAAGAATCCATCGAACTTCTTCCGATGTCCTCTTGTTGGGGATTAACTATGATTTTACGTTGCTTTCAAGCAATATCTTCAAATTTAGCTTACTTGACAATCACCTTGCTTGTCTTCTTGCTTCCATCCTTGAAGGTCTTTACAATGATATTGATGCCTTTTTGGAGGTTAGAGAGTTGAGTGCCGTCAGCTGCAAAGATTGCTGTCTTGATGGCGGTTGCTTCTGTTGCCATGGTGCTATTGATTCCTGTACTAACAGTACCGTTTGCTGTACCGAAGCCACCCATATCATTTGCAGCACGAACCGTGAAGGATGCTTTGTTGTCATTTACAGTCAATGAATTCTCTGTTGTCAGCGTATAGAATTTTCCATCTTTTGCTACGAGATACATCTTTGCATCACCAGTCCATGAAAGTTTGCCGTCCTTTAATGTTGTGACTGTGGCAGTTGCCTGAGCTGCTTTAGCTTCTGGTTTCCAGTCGCCGAATACCGCATCGAGGGTGTATGTTGCTGCTTCTTCAGCAGTCAGGATAATGTTCTCTTCTGCCTTCTGCTGAGTAGCACCAGAGTTCTTGAAGATTACTTTCTTCTCTGCAGGAGAGAATACGTTACCTTCTGCGTCCTTCAATACGTCGAGGCGGAACTTGTCTGCCATCGCATCGCCCATCGCGTTGATGGTGAAGTAAGCGTACTTCTTGTCATCGTTCAGAATCTCATCCTTTTGGTTCACGGTTGTGTTGAGCCAGGTAAGACGGGTGATATTGTTCCATGAACGACCAAGACTGAAGTTTGCAGCTTTGTTTTCAATGGTACAATCTTTGAAGATGTATCCCCATTCACTCTTGCTGTTAGGAGCTGCAATCACATCCTCACCGTTCTTTTCGCCTTCCTTGCGACTCTCGTTTACGAAGAGTACACGGTTGAAATATACATCGCCGCCACCACAAACGTAGTCCACGGTGCCGTGAATCTCTGAATCCTCAAAGTAGAACTGGCCCTTGCCGTTTGGCTCATTGCTATAGTAGGTATCCTGGTAAGAGAGCATCTTCACATTCTTGCAGATGGTCTGGGTACCACGATCCTGGAGGCAGACAGCACGACCGGCTGAACCGCTCTTGTAGTATTCCAGTGCATTCTGTAGGGTGACGTCCTGCATATAGAGGTTGTTGCTTGTGTTGAGAAGGGTAGCGGTGGTACCGATGCCCTCGTTCTCGATAGCAGGCTTGTTGACGATGATGGTCTTGTCCATGCTCTCACCGATGATAGAGATGTTGTTACCGCTAATCTGAGTGAGGCACTTGTCTCCCAAATCGTATGTTCCGTCTGGTAAGAAAATGTATGAACGTGGAGCGTCTGTTGCTGCGTTAGCTGCATTGACGATTTCCAATGTTGTGCTGAAACTCTTTGCATCGCCTGCCTTTACTGTGTACCAGTTACCATCTTGAGCATAGGCTGGTTCTGTCATGTTCACAATGCTAAGGCTGTGGAGGTAAACATTAACGGCGAATGTAAGTGTGTACTCGCCACTTTCTGTAGAGCTGTTCTGCAGGATTGTGCTGATACCATCCTTGTTTGCCTTAGCCTCTACACTTGCAATCTTATTACCTTTAGGGTCTGTCAATGTGATTTCGCCTGTGGTTGAATATTGGCAGAGATCCAATTTGAGGTAACCCTTGCCACCCATCAAGATTTTAATCTTGTCACCAGCAGCAAAAGTCCAGCCATGTGTTTTATCGTGCCATTTACCATTGCCTTCTACACAGAATGCTTCATGGTCGTCTGCACAGAAACCTTCCTTCTGAAGATTGAAGTCGTAGCGAGCTGTTGTGTTGGCTGTTTCGATGTCGGTAACGACTGCATAGAGTTTCGTATCTGATGTAATCACTGATGATGTCGTATATTTCTTTTCATCCTGCTTTACAGATGTTGCCCAGCCGCGGAATTTCTTTCCGTCAGTTACGGTCACCTTTCCTTCTGCCTCTTTATCGAAAGAAGCGATTGTAGCATCCTGCTCAACCTTTTGGGTGCCGATAGCTGTTGTTTCGTCTATATCATAATAGGTGAGGGTGAAGTCTGGCTTGAAGCCTACAGTCAACTCGTATATTGCTTCATCACCATTAGCTTCTACCACGATTGAAACGACTGTTTCCTGATTGTTGCCCTCTCCGGTAGTAGTATAGGTTGTACTCTTGATGGTTCCGTTGTCTGCTGTGATTTCTGTCAGAGGGTTGGTCTCTGAAATGAGATTCGCCTTCTTTGAGACAAGAATAGTTGCCAATTGCTTGCCTGTAGCATCCTCGTTGAAGATATCTACTGCTTGATATTTTTCTCCGTTGAGGCTGAAACTTCCGAGCATTGGAGTCTTGCTCATATCTACATTGCCATAGATAGTCAGGTCGGTAACGTAAGCGTTCTGACCGAGAGCAAAGTTCTCAAACTTGATCTGACAATTGGTGCGGTTTACGTCGAGTGTCAGATCCTCACCACTTGCTTTTGCGATAGATACGTTGTGGATTACTACCCAGTCTTCATCGCCGTCACCTTTGACAGAAACCTTGATACCACGTTTGCCGCCGGTAGCAGCCTGGTGCAGTGTAATCTTGGTGATGTTAGCCAAAGCAGATGTTACTACGTTAGGTTCTGCAGCCTTGTATTCGCCAGTATATTTGGCTGTCTGCATGAAACCGGTAACTTCTGGGAACTTAGTGTTGGTACCTGTTGGATAAACACCTACACCGTTGAATGTAAAGCTGAGTTCCTCCTTGCTGTAGAGGGTTTTCACGTTTACCACTTCGTCTGTAGCTTTACTGCGGTCGATTTCTTTCCAGTTGGTGAAATCAGTAGAGTAGAGAGCCTTTTCTTGAATAGCACTTACTTGTACTACCTTTATCTGATAGAGGTAACTGGTGGCTGTTGCAATTACTTCAACATAGCCTTGAGTTACTTCTGCAGAAGTGGCTTTGTGTTCTGTTACATCTGTAGTTGCTGCAATACCACCTACCGTATAATTGTGATAGTTAGGATAACTTGTCACTGTGACTACATCTTTGGCAGACTTCACTGGAATCTGAAGTTTTGTGCCTGCATTAAACTGGGCATCACTTGTTCTTCCCGTGAGTTTGCCAGTTGTTGCATCAACGCGCATAATGATGCCATCCATTGTTGAGTTTACCTCACCAGTTTTTCCTTCTAAATTAGTTGCTGCGTTGATTCCTCCTGGCTTGTTGTTCTGGAAGTCCCAAATAGCAGTAACATCTTGTGCTTTTGCAATGCATGCAAAGACAAGTAACAGACTAAGCAGTCCGAATCTCAGTAGATTTCTTTTCATTGTTTGTTACTTTTAGGTTTAAATTTATGATGTTTGTATATTTATGCTTGTGTAGTTTACTTGTTTGCTCAAGTAGATTTCCGCAGCAAAAATACAACAAATATCTGTAATATGTATGTAAGATACCGGTGAAACGCACGTAATCGTTTGCGTGAGATTTCTCTACTTTTCTGTTCTATTTTATCAGATAATGTGTTACTTTTGCAAGCGAAAATAAGCTAATAACTTAAATATTCAAACAAATTACAGATTAATAAACTTAAAACGTAACGATTATGAAGAAATTCTTTACTCTTATTGCCGCTGTCGCTATGGCAGCAAGTATGAACGCTCAGACTTTGTCGTTCGATACAGATTATGCAGCTGGTTCTGTGCCTGCAACTTTTTCTACTAAAGGTTTGGTGTTGACTGTTGTTGATACAAAAAATAAACTTTCTGTAGATCCGAATTCGGCTTATTTTGGTACTGCTGATTCTTATCAGAAGTTTGATAAAAGATTGAAATCTGGTGGAAAGTCTTCATCTAACAATAATTTGACTCTTACTTTGCCTTCAGATGGTACTCTTAAAGTATATGCTCGTACAGGATCTTCTTCTGCTACAGACCGTAATGTTATATTGACACAGAATGATACCGAGTTGGCTAATAAGATACTCTTAGAGTCAGAGGCAGTTTCTGTTAACATGATGGTTGATGGAGAAGAGGTAGCTAAGAAAGTTTATCCTGCTGTCTCTGTTGCAGTAAAAGCGGGTGATGTGTCTATCACTTATCCAGCAGGTAGTATCAATTTCTATGGTTTTGAATTCGTGGCTGCTGGCACTACTGGCATTTCTGATATCCAAGCTCCAAAGTCTTCTAAGGATGGCGCAACATTCAATCTCTTAGGTCAGAAAGTTGCAAATGATGCTAAGGGTATTGTTATCAAGAATGGTAAAAAGTTCATTAATAAATAATTTCCTTTTGAAAGCGTAAAAAGGTTAGTCATAGGTTTAAGGATATAGTTTAGTTACCCCCTGTCGGCAATATGCTGGCAGGGGATTTTTATTTGTTTTATCTTGCGATATAATCTATCTTTTTCTATGATATGGTATGGTTCCGACAAGGTTATCCTATTTGATAACCTTGTCAGTCTTTATTGTCCCATTCGTCAATTCTATCTTTCTGATGTTTACTCCTTTATTGGGAGTGGGTAATTTTGTACCATTCTGGGTATAGTAGGTGATGGATTTGATGGCGTTATTGCCTACTTCCTGGTCATTCTCTATCTGAGAAATTCCGGTGGAAATGGTGGTTGGATAATACTCATCTACTCCTGAAAGGGCATCCTGGTTTTCTGCCTTCATGATATTCTCTACCAGAGAGTTGGCATAGACTTCGATATTTTTATAATAACCCTTTTTGTCGAGCGAGTAGGTGAGGGCATCGGAAGCGTCGTTTGGATTCAGACCATTCGCCTTTTCCCATTCATCAGGTATGCCATCCTTGTCTGTATCAAAGTCTGCAGGACGTGTGCCGGTTCCGAAGTTCGCTTCCGTATATCCTTTCACATCTGATACCTTGTCGATGATACCTGGAGAGTTGGTGATGCTACCTTTGTAAGTAGCGGTACCCGTCTTGGCTTCTTCCATGTATCGAGCATCTATTTCGTCGCGATAGAGGGATGCTCCTACATAGGCTAAAACCTTTTCGTATGCTTCGGCAGCAGAGTGGGTGGTTACTTGTCCTGTTGGAGCAGGTTCGTCCATCTTAATCTTGACACAAGACTTGCCGCTGATGGTGGTATGAGCCACTGCATCGCCATAGTAGTTGTTGGCATCCGGACTATAGTATTCACCGTTTAGGCTTGGAATACCCTTGTCATAGCTGACACCTTTCCAGTCTTTATTAGCAGTTTTTGAGCCTTTGGTGGTCTCGGTCGTATTACCATTAATGTAATAACGACTGGTCATGTCGTATAATTCTGGATGATTTTTGTCGGAGTTACTCTGTGTAGAAAGTGTAACAAGTGTGATACGGTCTTGGCTTCCTCGCTCTTTACCTGTGCTCACATCTACTTTGAGTCCATTCAGAGTTGTACCTTTCAAACTATGGCTGGGACCAGCCTTATAGTAGTTGTTGACAATATTGATCTGTCCGCCACCAGGACCGCCATAGCAGGTTCCTTGAGCATTATACATCACGCAGTTGCGAAAATCAACGTTCTCTGCCTGTACGGCGTTTTGCCATTTGTAGGTGCTGTATTCCTTGTTGGAAGTATAGCCTGTCCATCCATATCTGGCACCATTGAATCGAGGACCACGGTTCATGAGATGAGCTACAAAGTTATGATGGAAGCTTGCCAGCTTACCGCCCCAGATACCACCATAGCCGTGTGCTCCTTTGGAGTGACCTGGATTGGTGAGGCTTTCGGCTACAGTACACCACTGCATGGTGAAGTTGTTGTTGTCATAGAACGAAGCCACCTCGTCGAT
>ERZ1034781.253-NODE-253-length-29863-cov-5.965580_pt1 | contig 29863 bp, 28 predicted proteins | sample MGYA00520700_ERZ1034781 | MGnify/ENA primary metagenome ERZ1034781 (study PRJEB33766, sample SAMN09781709) | gut metagenome | biome: gut microbiome | host: Homo sapiens | place: Madagascar | study: EMG produced TPA metagenomics assembly of the PRJNA485056 data set...
CTTCCCCCTTCGGGGGAAGTGCCGAAGGCAATATGTGCAAGCGAACTGGATTTTTTAGGAGCGTAGCGACGCTAAAATCCAGTGAGACGCCATTTCGAGCTAAGCGAGATGGGGCATGCCAGCGGTATAGCGTTCTATGTTGAATAGCCCGATGCTATCGATATTCCAACGCTTTCATGCGATACCGCTACGTAGCCCCCTCACCCCTTCGGGGAGCTCCCCGATGGGGAGCCAAGAACGTTCTGCCGCTTAACTTAATAGCCTTCCCCTCTAGGGGAAGGTGCCCGAAAGGGGCGGATAGGGTGACTATGGCATGAAAGACAGCTGGGATAAGGTTTCCCGGTCACTCCCATGAGAGCTGCAAGTCCCCCGCGTCAGCCGGACACTCGTCCGCCAGTCACTTCTAGTCCCTGTTCCTCAGCAGTCTTTCTTCTATTTCTCCCTTGGCCTTCCTGACAAAGGAAAGCATATCCGGATCCAGCGGATAGCGGATGACGCAGCCGGGCGAGAGAATGACATGGCGGCCGCCCGTCTCTCTAAGCGTCTCATAGATCTGGTGTTCGATCTCATTTTTATGTCCGTCGGTGATATCCATGCGTTCAAGGCCGGCCATGATGCACTTCCCGGTCATGACCTGCGCCTCGTGGATGCCCGGCAGAGATTCAAAGGCATGCCAGTTGAAGATCTGAACGGGGTATTTCCGAAGCAGGGGGAACATGATGTGCTTTCCATGGGCATGCAGCACATTGCACCAGCCCTGCGAAGCGGAAAGGACCGCGATATCATAGGGCATGCCGTACTCTTTGTAGAGATCCTCCTTCACCAGATCATAGGAGGAGAGTTGCGTCGCAAAGAAAATGCCATCCGCACCCAGCTCGATGACGCGCTGGACGAGGGCGCAGGTGGTCTCTGTGATGGCAGTCAGGGCTGCCTTCACTTGCTCTCCATGACCGGAAGCGATGTGCTCCATCATGTGCGGACACAGTTTGTTTGCCGTAGTCAGCGGACTGAAGACGGTGAAAATGACAGGCACTTCGCCATTGGTCTTCTTCAGCAGTCGTTTCAGATAGTCCTGCTCACGAGCCAGCGCCCCCTCATGGAGTGAGACCGGCTTGACTTTCAGCCAGTCTTCCGGCGTATGGACCGGAGTGGAAATGATTTTCGCCACGCCGCCTCTTTCAATGTCTGAATAATCGACTGTCACGCCGAAGTCTTCGACGCTGTACATACCGTTATTCATCGTCTTCAAGATATCGACGTCATAGGTCTTATAGAAATCATAAGTATGTTCCGCATTCGTTGCGGGATCGAGATCGATCATCGGCAGATAAGACCACAGCGAGTATGGTACACGGTCTACTGCATCTCCACGAATGGCGGCAGCGATGCGTTCTGCCTTCGTCATAGGGGCAGTTTTTTTCCTCTTCATAGAAAAGCTCCTTTCCAAAATGCTTATCATTTTTCCTATTATACTATAAATGAAAGGGTGGTTTAAGAACGCGGGCTTCCGAGTGAACCAAGGCTTCATCTATCGATTCATTGCCTGTTATCTATGAATGAGTCACTTCCATTGACCATGTATTCCCGCCCGTTATCTTTCTTATGCCCGACAGTTCTTGATGATTTTAGCCCCAATGAATGCGCGGAACTTTTTTGAACCGCAAGACGGCCGATATCTCTTTTCGAATTCTTAAATTTCAGTGCATAAGAAGAAAGATTGATTGATAATTTCCATGTGTAAGAGTATAATACTTATAAGTGATATTCGATTTTTTGTTTTTTCTATCAATCATTTGGGGGATCTCCATGAAATTGACATTGCTCGCCCTGAGCTATTTCCAAAAGACAGCCGAGCTGCAGCATCTGACGCGCGCAGCAGAAGCTCTTCACATTTCCCAGCCGTCCCTGTCCCATACCATCAAGGTACTTGAGACAGAGCTCGGCGTGCCGCTCTTTTCCCGAAGCGGTCGAAACATCGTCCTCACAAGATATGGCGAGATCCTGCTCCGCCATACGAACCGCATCATGCAGGAGCTGCACGGCGCACAGAAGGAGCTGGCTGATACCAAGGAAGCACAGAAGCTCACCGTCACCATCTCCCTTTTCGCGGCTTCTATGATCATCCCGGCTTTCCTCACCCGTTTCCGTCAGGAGCATCCGGATATCCGTTTCGAGATCCTGCAGCAGCACAATAAGCCAGGTCAACAGAACCAGAATCATGTGGATCTCTTCCTATCCTCCTCCATCAATCCGATCGAGAATGACCACTCTGTGACGCTCCTCAAGGAAGACATCATGCTGGCTATGCCGGATACGGATCCGCATGCCAGAAAATCGTCTGTCAATCTGGATGAATTTGAGAAAGCGGGATTCATTTCTCTGGAAGCAGGCTCTTCCCTTCGTACCATCACAGACTTCTACTGCCGCATGGCAGGCTTTGTCCCACACGTGGTACTCGAGAGCGACAGCCCGATGACGGTACGTGAATTCATCCGTGCCGGCCTCGGTGTATCCTTCGCGCCGCGCATCACATGGCACGGTGTCGGCGGCGACCATGTCGCGCTGGTGCCGATCTCCTCTCCGAGCTGCTCGCGCTACATCAGCCTTTCGTGGAAAAAAGGTGAGAAGCTCTCTCCCCCGGCAGATATGCTGAAGCGCTATATCATCGAGAATTTCTCTGACTTCGCCAGAGAATATGCGGGACTTCCGCCGGAACGGTAGTGCTTTTTTCGCTTCTTCATTTGTGGTATCTGGTGACTGGTGACTGGTGACTAGGGATTAGGGATTAGGGATTAGGGATTAGGGGTCTCAAGTGAATATAGACTAAGAGACTAGGAGACATCAGACTCTCTCATATCGTCATTTCGAGCGAAGCGAGATAGGGATTGGCCGAGGTAGAGAAAAGCCCCAAGCCAACCTCCGCCCCTTCGGGGCACCTCCTTCCAAAGGAAGGAGGGAAAAGACAGAGCTCGGGCATCGCCCTATTTATACTCCGCGGCGCTTTTGATTTTTATGCGCCGCACCTTCCCCGCTGAACCCGTAGAACCTACAGAACCCGCTGAACCTCTTTCGCACGCAATCAAGGGTCAACTCGCCCCCACAGGCTGACCCTGCACCTCTTCTCACAAGCAAAAAGCCCATCAAATGATGGGCTTTTTGCTTGTGAAATTGTCTATACCAGGCGGGAACGCCGTGGTTACATCAATGGGGCAGTTCAGAGAAACGTGATTTCTAATCCCTAGCTGCTAATCACTAGTCCCTAGTCACCAGTCCCTAGTCACCAGTCACTCATCCAAGAAACGCCATTTCCTCTTTCCAAGACGCGGACATTTCTTTCATCTTAGCGATCATGTCCCCTGCGTGTGTCTGCTGACGTTCTACGGACTTCGGCCCTGTGCCGCCGTAGCTTTCACGGTTCTTCACACAGTTTTCGATAGAGAGGGCTTCTTTGATGTCTTCTTCAAAGAGCGGGCTCATGGATCTGAATTCCTCCATGGAGAGATCCAGAAGGACCTTATGGTGCTCGATGCAGTAGTGGACAGCATTTCCGACGACGGCATGCGCCTGACGGAAAGGTAGGCCTTTCTTCGCAAGATAGTCTGCCATGTCGGTCGCATTCGAGAAGTCACGTTCAAGGACTTGGCGGGTGTGATCGCCATTGACAGTCATGGTGGAGATCATGCCGGCATAGATGTCGAGGGCGAAGTACAGGGTATCCAAGGCATCAAAGACGCCTTCCTTATCTTCCTGCATATCCTTGTCATAGGCCAGCGGCAGACCCTTCATGACGGTCAGAAGACCGATGAGGTGTCCATAGACACGGCCGGTTTTGCCGCGAATGAGCTCACACATGTCCGGATTCTTCTTCTGAGGCATGATAGAGCTGCCCGTGGAGTATCCGTCATCAAGCTCGATGAACTGGAATTCGCTAGTGGACCAGTAGATGAATTCTTCCGACAGACGCGAGAGATGCATCGCACAGATCGAAGCGAAGGAGAGAAACTGGAGAAGGTAGTCGCGATCCGAGACCGCATCGAGGCTGTTTCCATAGACGGAGGCGAAGTGAAGGTCATTCGCTTCTTCCTCAGGATGTGTCGGGTACGTGGTCCCTGCCAGCGCACAGGCGCCGATCGGCGACATGTCACACATATCGTAGCAGTCTTCGAGACGCTTGAAGTCACGCTCGAGCATCGCAAAGTACGCGAGCATGTAATGAGCGAAGAGGACCGGCTGCGCGCGCTGCATGTGGGTGTAGCCCGGCAGGATGACGTCCTGATATTTCTTGGAAGCAGCGAGGAGGGCTTCTAAGACGGCGATGAGTTTTTCAGACAGGCGCGCGATATTTCTCTTCATGTACATATGGAGATCCAGCGCGCACTGGTCATTGCGGCTTCTCGCCGTGTGGAGGCGGGCGCCGGCATCACCGATCTCCTCGGTGAGCCGTTTTTCGATATTCATATGAATATCTTCGAGCTCGACGGAGAAAGGGAATGTCCCTTCATCGATCTCTTTTTTGATAGAGAGAAGACCCTTGGTGATCTTTTCCTGATCCTCTTTGGAAATGATCCCATGAGCCGCCAGCATTTTGGCATGGGCGATAGAGCCGGCGATGTCTTCACGATACATGCGGCAGTCATAGGAAATGGATGCATTGAAATCCAGTGCATTCTTTTCCTCTGCCTTCGTGAAGCGTCCGCCCCACATCATATCACTCATTTTGCATTCTTCTCCTTCATGAGGGCACGGATGGTGAGCGGCAGGCCGAAGAGGTTGATGAAGCCTTCTGCATCTGCCTGATTGTATACATCATCTTCACCGAAGGTGACGAATTCTTCATTATACAGGGAGTACGGGCTTTCTGCGCCATTGGACATGATGTTGCCCTTGTAGAGACGAAGGGTGACTTTGCCGGTCACGGTTTCGGAGGTCTTGTCAGCGAAGGCCTGCAGTGCTTCGCGCAGCGGTGCGAACCACATCCCGTCATATACGAGCTCCGAGTATTTGACAGCAGCGATTTCTTTGAAATGGAAGGTCGCGCGGTCAAGGCAGAGGCGTTCCAGTTCGGTGTGTGCGTAGAAAAGGATGGAGCCGCATGGGTTTTCATAGACGCCGCGAGACTTCATGCCGACGAGGCGGTTTTCTACGAGGTCATCGATGCCGATGCCGTTGCGTGCGCCGATGGCGTTCAGGGTATTCACGAGCTCTACGCCGTCCATCTTCTTGCCATTGACAGCGGTCGGGATGCCTTTTTCAAAATCGATGGTGACGATCTCCGGCTTATCCGGAGCTTCTTCCGGATCGCAGGTGACGAGGTACATATCTTTGTGCGGCGCATTTGCCGGATTTTCCAGATCATCGCCTTCATGGGACAGATGCCACATGTTCCAGTCCATGGAGTATGGGTATTTCTGTGCAGCCTTTTCTTCATCAGTCTGCTTTTCATCATACTTGTCGATCGGCACACCATGTGCTTCTGCATAAGCCATTTCATCTTCACGGGACTTCATATCCCAAATACGCCATGGAGCGATGATCTTCATGTGCGGAGCCAGTGCTTTGATGGTGAGTTCGAAACGAACCTGGTCATTGCCTTTGCCGGTCGCGCCGTGGCAGATGGCATCAGCGCCATATTTCTTTGCCATGTCGACGAGGCATTTGCCGATCAGTGGACGAGCGAAGGAGGTACCGAGCAGATACTTGCCTTCATAACGGCCATCTGCCTGAAGGACTTTGTATGCATATTCTTCAATGAATTCTTTGCGAACATCAAGGGTCTCTGCATATTCAGCACCGGATGCGAGCGCCTTCTTGTGGATGGCTTCGAAGTCTTCCGGCTGTCCCAGATTTACGGTGCAGGCAATGACTTCACAGCCATAGGTTTCTTTCAGCCACGGAATGATAACGGAGGTATCCAGACCACCGGAATATGCAAGAACTACTTTCTTTACGCTTTTAATATCTGTCATGATAATGCCGCCTTTCAAAATAATATAGACAATTTCATCAGCCCTTTCACATGGGCTTGTTTGACGATGTGATAATTATACAGCGTTGTGCATAAAATTGCAATAGCTTTTGTGAAACTTTTTTCAAATAAAAAACGTGAGAGACTATATCTCTCACGCTTTGGGATCGCTATCCATTTGTCTATTGGCTGGGGCGGCCTTCGAGTCACCAATCACAGATCCATAGGGAGCCTCACTCACTATCCCCGCCCTACGGCTGATGCACGCTGTCAAGGATCACTTCGATGATCTCGCTGCATTCATCCTCGATCTCCAGCATGAAGGAGTACAGGTCTTTGATATCCCGTTTCTTCAGCCCGAGAGACAGCAGGATGAGGGAGGCAAGCTCTCTTCGAAGCACACGAACAGGACCGGTGCGGTCAAAGTCGAAGGCTTGCATATAGCCGAGCATGGCGCCTTTGGAAAGGAGCATGCGTGCATAATATTCATCCGGCTTCAGATAGCCCATACAGTCTGCCTCTGCGAGGTAGTGATCTGCGAGATCCAAATGCGTATGGAGCAGGGCTTCGAAAATCTTTGGCTCCGTATAGGCTTCATAGTAGAGTTCACGGAAAACAGACTCCTTCTCAATCGCATACAGTTCGACCGCCAAGATCGCTGCATAGTGATATTCCAGCGGTTTATCAGAGAAGCGCTTCTCCACTTCATCCACAATCACCTGGCAAAGATCATTCGTAATGGCCGAGAAAACAGCGTCTTTATTGTCAAACAGATTGTAGATACTGCCCGAGGTGATCCCGGACTCCTGTACGATCTGGCGAATGGTTGTCTTTTTATACCCCTGTTCCAAAAAAAGTCTTTTAGCGGTGTTAAGAATATTCGCACGAACGCCCACCATACGTTCTGCTCTTGTTGCTGCCTGTGCCATGATTATGTCCCCTTTTCATGAACAATGAGGCCAAACTCCGAATGGCCCCGGAAACTCAAAAATCAACTCTTCCCCAAATAAGGATACACTATTTCAAATGTATCTGGTTAATTATAAAATATAATAAAACGAATTGTCAATTTAACAAATAAGAAAATCTGCCAGACGGGACTGATTTTCATCGGGAGGATCAGAAACCCCGCCTCCGGCATGCATGCACCGAGCCGCTTTTCTTTTGAGCAATCAGAAAATCTTTTCCTGCACGGGACATGGGACATGGAAGTACATGAAGCTAAGGTCAGTCATCCATCAAAAAAATGCAATAGAAAAAGAGCGGGAAATTAGGGGAGACCCGCTCTTTTCTGCCTGCGCTCTTGTGAGGGCGATGGGATGTCATCGGGGCTATGGGGAAAGCGGGAAACCATGATATAGGGGTATACCATGGCGGGATGACTCGCCGATCACGCGAAACGCAGGCAATGGTTTGCTTTAAGACACAGACAATTTGCTTATGCTCTTAAAACATGCTTTTATTATAAATCATGTTTCATGCTTGTCAAGTGGCTTTCCCTACTTTTAAAAGATTTCCCCGCTGCAGGCAGCTAAAGAAGAAGCTTCATCGCGCTTCCTCGCCTCCCTAGAAGTGCCGGGACCAGTCGATGAGGTCACTTTCAGAGGCTCCGCCGGAGAAACGAGTCCCTGGAAACCATTCGCCACTCTTGGCCGTTTCTTCTAGCAGCACATCGCTGTCTCCAAGATCACTGGAATGCGATGTGCAGAAAGGAATGACCTGCTTTCCGGAAAAGTCATGACTCCGCACAAAATGATACACAATATTCGGTGCTTCGCCCCACCAGATCGGATACCCCAGAAAAACCGTCTCATAGCTATCCCAACCAGGTACATCCCCATCGATCTCCGGCATAAGGCTCCGATCCTGATGTTCGCGGCTGACGCGGCTGTTGTCATTTCTATAATTGAGATCCGAATCCGTATAGGGTTCTTTCGGCTTGATTTCCCATACATCCAGCCCTTTGGTGCGCGCAATGATTTCCGCAGCACGTTTTGTATTCCCTGTCGCAGAAAAAAATACTACGATGGCTTTGGCATCTTTCTTCACCATATGGGTTTCGCTCGATGCGCCTGCTGCTTTGCCCTCGCGATGAGGCACACCCGTGGTTCCCCCGCAGCCGGTTAACCCTCCCGCGGCCAGAAATGCACACGAAAGAGCGATCGCTTTCTTCCACATCATGATCCTTCCTTTCCCTCTTCATTTTTCTTTTGATAAATCTGGTAATCGATCTGGTCGAGCTGCTGCTGCTTTTCGTGAATATCATCCAGCAGGCGGAAGCGTTCTTTTCTGAGCTCTTTGATTTTCATCTTTTCGAGCTCTTGATATGGCACATCCATTCTACCCTCGCACTTTCTTCTTCATCATAGAAATCCAAGCGTCCACATCCTTTTCCGGCGTAATCTGTTCGTCTCCCCCATTCGAGTCAAAGCGGACTTCTATCGTCCCGAGTACTTCATCCGCATTGGTGAAATTCTTAAGATGCTTGATGGCGCTCCCTGGCCAGCCACCATGTGTCGTGAAGAAAATCATTTTCTTTCCAGTGAAGTCATGCGTCGTCACGAAGGTACGCATGGCAGGCGCCATGGTGTACCACCAGGTCGGCGATCCCAAAGCAATCACATCATATCCCGCGATATCCTTCTTCATCGGCCGCAGCGGCGGACACTCCCCCCGCTGTACTTCTGCCTGCCCCACTTCGATGGTTTCTGCATAAGGGCCATATTTCCTGACCGTCTCGATGCGCTCGATATCCCCCTCCGTGGCTTTTGCCAGCGCTTCCGCGATCTTTTTCGTATTTCCATGACTATAGCTGTAGTAAACAATCAGTGTCTTCATAGTCACCTCTTCAGCGAGTCAGCGCGTCATAGGCTGCCGCGCTGACTTCCTCGCACCACTCATTAGAAAGATCGGTCCCCGGGATCTCAAAAGCCAGATGGCTGAACCAGCTCTCCCTCTTTGCCCCATGCCAGTGTTTCACATTTGCGGGGATTTCAACGATATCGCCTGCTTTTAGGCTCTGCGCCTCTTTTCCTTCTTCCTGATACCAGCCTTCGCCATCGACACAGATGAGCACCTGCCCGCCCCCGCTCTTGGCGTGGTGAATATGCCAGTGGTTGCGGCATCCAGGTTCGAAAGTCACTTGGCATATGGTCAGCGGATCGCCTGCTTTAGAAATCACCTTCAAATAGGAATCCCCGGTGAAATACTTCGCGTAAGCCGTATTCGGCTCGCCCTGCCCAAAGAGGCCGCCGTGCTCTGCGTCCCCATTCTCATAGACTTCCATGGCAAGATGGAAGGCCGCCCATGCATTAGGCCAACCAGCGTAAAAAGCAATGTGCGTCAGAAGTTCTGCCATTTCCTCCTGCGTCACGCCATTCTTTTTGGCTTCCTTCAAATGGTAGGCAAGAGACGCATCTGTCATGCCCTTCCCGATCAATGCGCTGACCGTGATGATGGAACGGAGCTTGCGCGACAGTTTCTCCTCTCGGCTCCACACTTCACCAAAAAGAATATCATCATTGAGTGCTGCAAACTTCGGCGCAAAATTCCCCAGAATGGTGCGTCCTGCTGTCTGTTTAACCATAGCATAATCCTTTCTGCTTACATATTGAATAGAAAACGGACAGGGCAAGAAGGTTCTCCAGAGATCATGCGAGATCCTGCGACTCATGCCCCATTTTTCTGATGCGGTGTCCTAGCCCCTCCGCTCAAGATGATGATACGAAGAACTAAGGAAACGCTGATGTCTCGCAGTCATAAGACACTCCGCCCCCTTAATTTCCCAATCACCAATCCTTAGTCACCAGCTACCACCTTCGGAAATTCGAGGTTGATGACCTCCGCCATCATGCGCTTCATATTCCAGTCGCCGTGAATGCCGTCCAGCGCGAGCCAGGTGGGAAGCTCTTCCATCTCTTCAAAGGGCGCGGCGGTATCGATATGGACCTCACCGCGGATGAAAGCATTCACCTCATCGAAAGACGCTTTCCAGCCCTCATAGGTCGGCTCATTAAAAGCCTTCTGGATGTTTTCAGGATTGATCGGCGGCAGCGTCATCAGGATGGGCGTGATACCATGCTCGCGGCACTTTCTCTGGATCTCCTTCAGGTCAGAGATCACATCCGCTGCCGGGACACCGGCGCGAAGACTGTTCGTCCCGCCCATGATGAGAAGGTACTCCGGCGAAAAAGGAAGCACGTCCTTCTCGAAGCGCATGACCATAGCCTCACTCGTATCTCCGCTTTGGGAAAGATTGATCGAAGGAAAGTCCAGATACGACTCATAGCTGTAGGCAAGGTCAGCCGGCCCAAAGGAGAGATGGCCGCCGCCGTGAGAAATGCTGTCGCCATAGACAGCCACCTTCCAATGCTTCACCGGATTTTTGATCTCCTGCGGCAGGCTCCACTCACCCACGGGCTTCCCCGTGCTGTCCATTCCCCTGACGCGCCAGTAGTAGGTTCCCGTCCGCGGCGCATCATCATAGAGATCGGTGAGTTCTGTCTGGGCCGCATAGATGCGATGGACGGATGGCGAGAAGCCATGGAGATTTTCCGGATACTTTGACGTGACTTCGATCTCATAGCGCGCGGCATTCGGATTTCCTGTGTAGGCATAGACCGGATACAGAAGGACACTGCCATTCCCCTTGCCATAGGGATCGTGCGGGATGGGCGCATTGCGCTCCGTCTTAAAAAGTGCGCTCTCCACATCTGCCGGCTGCGAATAGGAGCCGATCGGATGCCCATCCAGATCATAGGCTCGTACACGATAAAAAAGAGGCTTCTCTGCCTGTAATTGTCTCATGTCCAGCATGAGGCTATTCGTGTATACCTGGGTATTTCTGTAAATCGCAGTGGCTGCCGGAGTATCCGCTCGCAGGTCTTTGGGGATCTCTTTGAAAATCTCCACCTCGCTTCTGACGGCATTCAGATTCTGCGGCAAGGTAAGGCAGCCGTACGGCCCTTTCTCCTCTTTGATCACCTGCGCGGCGCGGACTTCCTCACAGTGAAAATGCAAGGATCCTGCGGCCATGATAAGTGGCAGCACCGCAAGCACAAGTCCTGCAGCAAGCCGCCTTTTCCATTGGATCGCCATCGTTCATGCTCCTCCCTTCGTTTCTTCTGCCATTAGTATAGGCAGAATGTTGCTGCATAGCAAATACTTATGGATTATGAATTTGGATAGTGAAAAGGCATGAAGCGGGCTAGCAGCCAGGGATGAGGAATGGGGTGTGACTGGCGACTGGTGGCTAGTCGCTTCAATCCCTCCTCAGGCATCACCGTGATTCATACGCTGCGACGCTTCTATATTTTTATGCATCGCACCACCATTTCGCATTTCTCATGCAAGCAAGGCTTTCCAACGCAATCAAGGGGCAGCACTCCCATGGGCCCCGATTTTCCAATAAAAAACACCTGCTTTCGCAGATGTTTTCCCTCACTTCAACTTCTCTTTCAAAAACTCAATGAACGTTTTCGTGACACGACTGAAGGGCTGATTTCTGCGCCACGCAAGAAATGTGTAGATATACTGCGCCTTATCTCCGATCGGTCTGAAACAGATCCGATGTTCATCAAGAAAGGGGAGTACACCCTCACCGGCGATAAAATAGCCCATGCCCTCATCGATCATGATGGCCAGGTTCGTGGGGAGGTCAGACTCGATCATGGCAGGATGGCTATCCTGATCCGTATGTCTGGCAAAGGACATCGCATCAAGATCTCGACGAAGCCCCTGCAGCAGGGGGCGGCCTTCAAGGTCTTTCATCCATACTTCCGGCTTCTTGGCGAGCGGATCATCCGCACGCATATACACCCCCATCCGGCTCGGTTTTCCGATGGGGCGTGACTCATACTTCTCCCTATCGAAAGGCTGCACAAGGAGGCCCACATCGACGCAGCCATGATCCATACATTCACAAATGTAAGGCGTGATGTCCGTGTAATAGCGGAAACATACAAAAGGATGGAGTGTCTGGAATTCCTTAATGAGACGCACGAAATCACGTGCCTGCGAGAGATCCCCTCCTGCCACGCTGATGGTGCCTTCCAGATTTTCTGCCGCCTGCGAGACTTCCATCTCCGTCTTGTCGACCAGAGAGACGATCTCTTCGGCGCGTCGGCGAAGAAGAATGCCTTCTGGCGTCAATGCGATCTTGCGTCCGCTCCGATCCAGGAGCGGGACGCCCATATCCGCTTCGAGGTCCGCCATCTGGCGCGACAGCGTCGGCTGCGTGATGTGGAGGCGGCTGGCCGCCTTCGTGATGCTCTCCTCACGCGCGACCATGAGAAAATATTTCAACACACGGATTTCCATGGAAATCGCTCCTTTCGTGAAATCGTTTCTCTCATTATAGCATGGGAGGGAAATGGGGTTCAGGGTTCAGGGTTCAGGGTGGTACGGCGCTTCTAAATTATAATGCGCCGCACCACCAACCTGAAGTTTGAAAGCAGGGATGAGTGGCTAGGGATTAGGGATTGGGGATTAGGAGTGACTGGGATTCTCCGGCATCGTCATCCCGAGCGCAGCCGAGGGATCTTTACTGCATTGCGGGAATCTGCATGTATGCGCCGAGGGAAAACGATGTCCCGGTGCTGCCTTACATCAGGCGATGAACGTTCTGCAATAAAGACCCTCGGCTACGCTCAAAATGACGATGCGCGCGAAGCGCTATCAAAACTCCGCGGCGCTTCTTATTTTTATGCGCCGCACCACCACTCCTCACTCCTAACTCCTAACTCCTAACTGGCGAGTAGAGCTTTCACACGCAATCAAAGGGGCAGCACGCCCCACGGGCTAACCCTGAACCTTGAACCCGACAACCACAAAAGACGTGCTTTCGCACGTCTTTTGTCAAAAACTATATTTTCCCTTATAGATCAGGTCTTTGATGAAATTCGGAAGGGCAAAGCAGCTTTTCTGGATATTTTTATTGTAGTACTTCATCGGCTGCGGGCCGTCTTCACGAACCTTGGCTGTCAGCGGGTCGTATTTCTTCGATCCGATCATGAAGGAGTGCATACACTCCGGATAGATCGGCACATGTGAAAAATACATGCGTACGATGGGGAATACATCACGCATCGCCGCAAAGACATCGTGAACGGTCTTCTGCTGGACGATCGGAGACTCGGTCTGCTGGACGATGAGCCCATCTTCTCTAAGAGCCGCCTTGGCGCTCTTGTAGAATTCTCTCGTGAAAAGGCCTTCGCCCGGTCCGATGGGGTCAGAGCAGTCGATGATGATGACGTCATAAAAGTCCTTCACCGCGGCCGCAAAAGCGATGCCATCTCCCACATGGACATGGAGCTTCTTCGGCGGATCCAGGAGAACTTTGGAAATCGTCGGGAAATATTCCTTAGAAAGCTCGATGACACGGCCATCGATGTCGCAAAGATCCACCTGTTTTACACACTCGTGGCGGCAAACTTCGCGTGCGACGCCGCCGTCTCCGCCGCCAATGATGAGTACACGCTCCGGATGAGGATGCATCATGAGCGGGACATGCGCGATCATTTCATGGTAGGTCCACTCATCCTTGACGGAAGTCTGGAAAACACTGTCTAAGATAAGAAGACGTCCATACTGCTCCGTCTCGACGATCTCAATGTGCTGAAAGGGGGTCTGCTCTTCATGCAGTCTTTTTGTGATCGCCAGAGTGAGCCCCAGATGGTCATTGGCCCACTCAGTCACGGTCTGCTTCGTTTCCATAGGCTTAGTTCTCTTCTTTCGGAGCTACTGTCTTAGCCGCCTCATCGAAAAGATTTCCGCCGGCAGGCGCAGGAGCGGCCTCCGGTGCTTCTGCCGCCGGTGCTGCTTCTTCTTCCGTGGCAGAAGGCTCCGCCTCAGCGGCCGGTTCAGACGGTTCAGAAGCTGCCGGCTGCGGAGCCTGCACCGCCTGCGGCGCACGAGCGGCTTTGGCTGCTTCGATCAGCGCCAGCGCAGATTTGAAATTTGACAAGAGCTTTTCGATATACAGATTCATATCGCCTTCTGCCTTCAGCAGATCCGCATTCATCTTGCGACGAGCTGCTTCGGCATCGGAAACGATCTTCTGCGCTTCGCTCTGGGCTTCCTGAATGGAAAGCTCGGCTTCCTTGTGTGCATTCTTCTTCACATTATCCGCGGTTTCCTGCGCCATGACCAGCGTGTGGGACATGGTCGACTCCATCTTTTCGTAGTTGCGGAGCTTCGTGCGGATGATGTCCATTTCTTCTTCCATCGCACGGTGCTCGCGGTAAATCTTCTCATAGTCGCTCGCAAGCTCTTCCAGAAAGGCATTCACTTCATCCTTCGAATAGCCGCGGATCTGACCGGAAAATGTTTTATTATGAATATCCATCGGTGTGATCATATTGTATGCTCCTTTAATGATATTCTTACTTATGAGTTCAAGGGTTCAGGGTTCAAGGTTCATGGTTAGCCCCTCGGGCGTGCCGTCCCATGATTACGTGTGAAAGAGGTTCAGCGGGTTCTATAGGTTCAAGAGGTTCAAAGGGGTTGGTGCGGCGCATAAAAATCAGAAGCGCCGCGGAGGTTTGAAATTAGCGATTTTCCCGTATCGCAAACCTAATCCCAAGCCACTAATCCCTAGCTACCAGTCCACAAGTCGCCAGTCCCTAGCCACTAATCCCGGCTTTCAAACTTCAAGGCTATGGTATTCACGAAAGATGAGAAATCTATGAACCTGTCGAACCTACAGAACCCATTGAACCCATCAACCTGAACCCCGAACCCTTACTTATATCTATCAATCAACAATCCCGTCCGTCCTTTTCGGCTCGTACCGGTCTCTTCTTTGATCTCGATGCGGCCGCGTCCACGGATGCTGATGATATCGCCTGCCTTCACCGTCTGGGACGCGCTCTTGGCAGGCTGCCAGTTCACTTCCGTGCGCCCGTCATCGACGGCCTGCACCATCTTGGAACGGGAGATACCAAAGCCCGCTGCCCCGACGGCATCCAGGCGAAGAGAGGCCACTGTCGCCCGGACTTCCTTGGCCGTTTTCTTCGGCGGCTCGATCTCCTCCATCGGGATCTCTTTGACCGTGACAGGGACCATGGCGACTTTATGGAAATTGTCTCTGATCCACCCGGCCATGGTACTGTCTGCTACGATCTGACAGCCGGCGCCCTGCATGAGGATGTCGCCAAGAACGGCACGGTCAATACCAAGACCCATCAGCGAACCTAAGACGTCCCGATGCCCGATCAGGCGGTAACGGTCATCCCAAGTGACGGAGAGGAGTGTCATGCCAAAGTCGATGGGGCCGTCATAGTCGTCTCTAGAAAAGGCGATGCGCACGCGCTCTGCCTCATGATAGCCGCCTTCACTTTTCACCGTGACCGTCTTCATATGGGTTGCGATAGTCTGCCCGATCTGCGCGGCAAAAGGCGACATAAACGGGCCGACAGCAAATGGCCGTCCACGGTCGACAACATCGGCCAGATCCAGCAGACGGATCGCCATGTCTTTGGCATCGTCACTGGTGGCCGCAAAATAACGAATGATTTTTTCTCTATCTTTCATATGTTGATTCCTGGCTCATCATTTCTAATTATTTCCCCGCCATTTTATCCGATTTTGCGAGGCATGCTTCTACGCCATCCATCAGTGCAGCGCGGATACCCGCGCGCTCCATGGCATGGATCCCCGCAATGGTGGTACCGCCGGGACTAGTGACCTGATCCCGCAGCTCAGCCGGGTGTTTCCCTGTTTCCAACACCATCTTGGCTGCGCCATACAGCGTCTGGGCAGCGGCTTCAATGGCAATCTTTCTGGGAAGACCGATCAGGACGCCGGCATCTGCCAGGGCATCAATGATGACAAACGCATATCCCGGACCTGCGCCCGAGAGCGCGCCAAGCTCATCGAGCTGACGCTCCGTCACGACGGCTTCCTTGCCCAGTGCGCGGAAAATATCCTCTGCCTCAGCGATGAATCCTTCCGAAGCGAATGTCCCCGGAGCGATTGCTGCCATGCCTTCTCCGACAGAGGCCGGGGTATTCGGCATGACGCGGATGACTTCTGTCCCCTTCGGAAGAGCCTTTTCCAGTGTCTCGATCGTGACAGCGGCTGCAATAGAAAGGACCCGGCGGGGCGCATGCCGGGACAATTCTTCCAGCACAGAAGGAACCACGTTCGGCTTCACGGCCACAATGACCAGATCCGCCTCACCGGCTTCGCCCCCCTCTTTGGAGACAGAGACTCCGTATCGTGCTGCTTTTTCTTCCGAAGCCGCAATGGAATGCTCCTTCACGAAGACTTCTTCTTTTTTCCATAAACCTTTGGCAAGGCAGCCGGAGAGGATCGCTCCTCCCATCGCCCCGCATCCGATGATCAGTATCTTTTTCATAGGTTCGGTCCTTTCCAGGCAGGGATGCCTTGGAAATCGGTCAGTCGATCCTTATCGAGCCGTACAGTCTCCGGCAGGCAGATAAGGACATCATCATTCAGAAGCTCGATGCTTCCGTGGGCCAGATAAACAGCTCCACTCATGAAATCGACAAACCGGCTGGCTGTCTCATCATCCACACTGTCATTCAAAACGACAATAACGGCGAGCCCTTTTTCAAGAGCATCCACCCCATGCCGTGCATCTGCATACGTGCCGGGTACCATGATCACCACCTCCAGCGGACGGAGACTTCGGGCCGGCAGCGCGCCTGCCTCCGGAAGTATCTCCCTCTCCTCTGCCTGTGTGTCACGGGCATCCTCGTCCTGGCCATTGAACTGCTTTTTCAGCCAGCCCAGACCCCCTTCCCAGAAAGACATCAAGCCTCTGGAGCCGAGGGTCCCTGCGGCTGCTGGGCATTCCACTGCGGTGCACCGGCCGGTGCGGCTGCCTGCTGGTCCGCATAGGCAGCGAAATTCTCACGGGAAACGCTCATATTATTCGGCGCGCAGAGATAAATGCTTTCAGAGATCTGGTCGATGCGGCCATCCAAAGCATACATGATGCCCTGAACGAAATCCACGATACGCTGGGCTTCATCCGCATCCGTTTTTTCCATATTCATGACGACCGGACGCATAGCCTTCAGATGATCCCCGATCTTTTCCGCATCACTGTAGCTCTTCGGGCTGACAACAACCATGGTGTATGGCTTGGCGGCCTGACGCGGGACAGCACTTCTGCCGATACCGCGGACAGCTGCCGGACGCGGCGGGACGGGCTGAGCAGGATTAACGGGAGCCGTCTCCTCGCCAAGATCCTCTTCTTCCATATCTTCATCATCACGATCAACGAACTGATCTTTAAACTTATCCAATAAACTCATTTCTTTCTCCTCCTAATGGTATACGCGAGAGCCGAAGATCGCGGTGCCGATACGCACCATCGTGGCTCCCTCTTCGATAGCCTGTTCAAAATCATGGGTCATTCCCATAGACAGGATGGAAATCTGTCCCTCGGGAAACTGCTTTTTCATATCCTCCCACATCTCGTGGGCTTTGCGGAAGACGGGACGCGTCATCTCCACATCCTCATAATTCGGTGCCATGCACATCAGTCCGAGCACCCTCACATGAGAGAGCGCCTTCGCTTCATCGATCGCCATTTTCATGTCATCTGGTGAAAGACCTGTCTTGCTTTCTTCTCCGGAAATATTAAACTCCAGGAGTACGTCCTGCACCTTATCAATCTCTGCCGCCCGCTTGTCGATCTCCCGCAGAATGGACAATGAGTCCGCTGACTGGATGAGATCTGCCATAGCGACTGCCTTTTTGACTTTATTTTTCTGCAAATGTCCCTGCAAATGCCAGGTCACCGGGAGCGAGAGCTCCTGGTATTTTTCTTCCATTTCTTGGACACGGTTCTCACCCACATGGGTGACACCGAGAGAAATGGCTTCTTCCATGTCTTTGATGGGATGGAACTTCGTCACAGCCACCAGCGTGACCTGCTGATGATATGGGGACTTCTCCCGCGCTGTTTCGATCCGCTCCATGACATGAGCTAATCGTTCTTTGATTTCTGACATAGCCCCGCCTTCTTTGTGTAGTTTCAGCATAGCTCTTCTGGTAGAAATAGTTATACTTATGATTTATTATAGCACAGAAATCCATGGGGAAAAAGAGAAAAGGCTTAACGAGGAAGGGAGCCTGGGATCGGAGAATGCGCGGTGACGCCTGACTGACAGAAAGCGATCCCTTCCTTCCATGTAAGGAAGGCCATGACGAAATGCGGCATGAAAAGGCGTATGGTGGTGACCGGATCAGCGTTTCCTGACCTACCGCTTCCGGCATCGCCGCAATGAAGCCGCTGCCGAACCTTTTGACCTTATCAACCGCATACACAAAAGCCCCGACAGCTCATCTGAGCCATCGAGGCTTTTATCACTTGTTCCTTATACCATATTCGCTTTCTTTGCGATCTCCTCCGGAATCGTCAGCCCCAGGATCTCCGCATCCTGCTTATTGATGACGATGGTATAGTCCTTCTGATGTTGGATCGGAGACGTCTCCGGCTTGACCTTGCCATCGAGGATATCCGCCGCCAGTTCTCCTGTCTGCTTGCCGAGGCGATAGTAATCGACCGAGAGCGCTGCGAGCGCACCGTCCTTCGCCATGATGTCTGCCCCGACGATGACGGGGATCTTATTCGCATCCGTGATCTTCATCAGTGTCGGAATGGAGGAAGCCAGCGTGTTATCCGTCGGGACGTAAATGTAGTCCACCTTGCCGATGAGTGACTCCGCCACCTGCTGGATATCATTGACATTGTTCACCGTACGTTCTTCGACGGCAAGACCATGTTTCTTGCAGTAGTCCTTCATCTGGTTCGCCTGTACTTCGCTGTTTACTTCGCTCGAGCAGTAGATGAGGCCGACATGCTTCGCCTGCGGGATGAGCTTGGCAGCAAGCTCCATCTGGGCATCCATGGCTGCGAAATCACTAACTCCGGTCACGTTACCTCCGGGTCTCTCATCATTCTCTACCAGCTTTGCACTGGTATAGTCAGTGATCGCAGTACCGACGATCGGGATGTCCTTGATCTCATTCGCTGCTGCCTGCGCCGCCGGTGTCGCGATGGCACAGATCAGCTTCGGCTTCTCTGCTTTGAACCTGGAAACGATGGTCTTCAGATTCGACTGATCGCCCTGTGCATTTTCCTGCTCGATCTCGACCTTATCCGGCCCATAGCCGCGCTCCTTCAATGCATCGACGAAGCCTCTATTGGCCTCGTCGAGTGAGCCATGCTGCACGATCTGTACGACACCGATCTTGATCTTGCCCGAGGCATCTCCGCTCTGTCCACCACAACCGCCGGAGATCAGAGCCGCCGCTGCGAGCGCGGCCGCTATACTGCATTTCATCCAGTTTTTCATCTTATGTTGCCTTCTTTTATTTATACAATACTATATGGGGCTCAAGGTTCAGGGTTGACCCCGAGGACGTGCTGTCCCTTGATTGTGAATGAAAGCTTTGCTCGAATGAGAAATTAGGAATGAGGAATGATGGTGCGGCGCATAAAAATCAGAAGCGCCGCGAAGTTTTGATAGCGCTTCGTGCGCATCGTCATTTCTAGGGAAACGCTGACTAAATCGCAGAGTCAGATTCCACAAGAAATTTTATGCATGGCTTCGTCATAACCTTCCTTAAATAGCTCGCTATTCGCGTCAGGTTATTCCTCGCCATGTATAAAATTTCAAGAGTAAAATCTGACAACGATTTAATCAGTGTTTCCCTAGCGTAGCCCTCGATCTTTATTGCAGAACGCTCATCGTCTGATGTGAGGCAGCACCAGGACATCGTTTTCCCTCTGCGCATACACGCTGATTCCCGCAATGCAGTAAAGATCCCTCGGCTACGCTCGGGATGACGATGCCGGCGAATCCCAGTCACCAGTCACTCCCAATCCCTAATCCCTAGCTACTCATCCCTAGTCCACCATCGTAGCATTCTTGTATTCATCCGGGATCTTAATACCAAGAATCTCCGCATTTTTCTTATTGATGATGACCTCATAGACTTCCGGATCCTCGACCGGAGTTTCTTCCGGCTTGATCTTTCCATCCAGGATCTGGGCCGCCATGTGGCCGGCCTGGACGCCCGATTTATAGAAATCTACGGAGAGAGAGGCGAGCGCTCCGTCTCTGGCCATGCTGTCAGCGCCGACGAGGACCGGGATCTTAGCCGGGTCTGTCACTTTGACAAGGGTCGGGATGGAAGACGCGAGAACATTGTCCGTCGGGACATAGATGAAGTCGACCTGTCCTACCATGGATTCTGCGACCTGCTGGATATCATTCACAGAGGAAACCGTTTTTTCTACGACAGAAAGGCCAATGGAAGCGGCATGCTTCTTCGCCTGGTTCGCCTGGATCTCACTGTTTACTTCACTCGAGCAGTAAAGAAGCCCCATGGTCTTGGCATTCGGCAGGAAGACCTTGCCCATATCTACCTGCTTTTCGACCGGACCGCGGTCATTGACGCCGGTGACATTCGTTTCCGGCTTCTGATTCGATTTGACGAGCTTCGCGGTCTCAAAGTCAGTGATGGCACAGCCGACGATCGGAATATCTTTGATCTCATTGGCTACCGCCTGCGTTGCCGGAGTAGAAATCCCGAAAATGATGTCCGGCTTATTGCTCTTGAAACGTGCCGTGATGCTCTTCAGATTCGACTGATCGCCCTGTGCATTCTGCTGATCGACTTCGACCTTGTCCGGTCCATAGCCTTTATCCTTCAGCCCATCGATCATCCCTTGATTGGCTGCATCCAGCGAACCGTGCTGCATGATCTGCACGACTGCGACCTGTTTCTTGCCGGAAGTCTTACTGCTCCCTGCCGAATTGCCGCCACATCCTCCATAGACCAGTGTCATTCCTGCCAATGCTGCGATAAGCCCTGCTTTTACCCATTTGTTCATGATGATATTCCTTTCTACTTTTCTACTATGCTGCTTTCAGACATATGATTCTGCGTGACAGAGATTTACGCGCTTCTTTCTATGGCCGCGCCGCTCTTCCTCTCACTTAAGGAAACGCTGATTAAATCGCAGAGTCAGATTTTACAAGAATTTTTATACATAGCTTCGTCATAACCTTCCTTAAATAGCTCGCTATTCGCGTCAGGTTATTTCTCGCTATGCATAAAAATTCAAGAGTAAAATCAGACAACGATTTAATCAGTGTTTCCTTAAACAAAAAGTCCCTTGCTTCACTCAGCAAGGGACGACGGGGACTCATCGCGGTACCACCCAATTTATCTAAGGAATACAAAAAGGGTGGTACCAAGGGACGGATTCTCCGTGGTACCACCCTCATTCATCTTCATCAGATCAACTCTCGGCTCCTTAACGCAAGCCACCCCGGCAAGACCTACTTCGATTTCAGTCATGCAGTTCCGGAAAGAACTTCCCTATTTCCTATTTACCGGTTCCCAGCATTCCCGGCTCTCTGTGAAAAATCAGAAATACGTACTTTTTTCCATCAGCACTTTTATAATATGTGCTTATTGTATCGGATGATGAGAAAAATGTCAAGCCGAAAAGACCTCATAAATCAGGAGAGACGCTCTGGAGCCATCCAAAGGAGGCGTTCTGCGAAGGGGATCCCATCTGCGGATCTCCTTTCATCTCCATAGAAAACCCCCGACCGAAAAATTCGATCGGGGGATGCATATTAACGATTCGCAGTCGCCTTGACGGCATCCACGACTTTGGCTCCGCCGGCACGATTTCCGCGATCGACGAAACGATAGCCGATGAAAAGGAGAATGAACCAGACCGGAGTGACATAGAGAGCGACTCTCGTATCCTCACGGAAGGCAGAAGCTACGACTACGCAGGCAAGGAAAGCCATGGTGATATAGCCGGAGTAAGGAGCCCACGGCATCTTGTACGTGAGCTTCGCCTTTTCTTCTTCCGAGAGAGAGGCACGGAATTTCTGCTGGGTGCGCAGGATGACGAACCAAGTCCAGAGCGCCCCGAAGGAACCGACGCTGGTGACGTAGACGAAAAGCTCCGCCGGCATGACATAGTTCAGACCGACAGCGACGAGCAGGATCGCTGCGGAGAAAAGGATGCCGACCCACGGCAGACGATGACGGTTCAGCGTCTGGAAGCAGGCAGGTGCATTCCCCTGCAGGGACAGATTGTAGAGCATACGGCCGGAGCTGAAGATCCCGCTGTTGCAGGAAGAGAGTACCGCCGTGATGACGACGATATTGATAATATCCGCTGCACCGGCGATACCAAGTTTTTCAAAGGTCACAACAAATGGGGATCCCATGTGTCCGATCTCATTCCATGGGTAGATGGACATGATGACGCCCAGAGAGAGCACATAGAAAATAAGGATACGCCAGAAGACTTCGTCGATGGCTTTCTTGATGGTGGACTTTGGATCATGCGCTTCACCCGCAGTGACGCCGATGATCTCGATGCCAAGATAGGAATACATGACCATGACAAGTGCCATCAGGGTGCCAGAAAAACCATTCGGGAAGAAGCCGCCGTTCTGCCAAAGGTTTGCGATGCCGGTCGCAATGCCGCCATTGCCGATGCCGAAGACGATCATGCCGATGCCGCTGATGATCATGAAAATGATGGTGCAGATCTTCACGAGGGCAAACCAGAATTCAAACTCGCCATAGGCAGAGACGGCGATGAAATTCACCACGGTCATGATAACAAGTGCAACGAGCGCTGACAGCCACTGCGGCAGGTCCGGATACCAGAAATTCATGTATATCCCGACGGCAGTGAGCTCGGCCATGCAGGTGACCATCCACATGTACCAGTACGTCCAGCCGGTGAGATAGCCCCATTTCGGGCCTAAGAAACGTGCCGCATGCGCACTGAAGGCCCCGGAGACCGGGTAGGCGACGGAGAGCTCACCGAGCGCACGCATGATGAAATAAATCGCAATGCCGCCGATGACATACGTCAAGAGTACCGATGGGCCGGCAAGTTCGATCGCAGTCGCCGAGCCAAGAAACAGACCGACACCGATCGCACCGCCAAGACCGATGAGCTGGATATGTCTGTTTTTCAGGCCGCGTTCCAGGTTTTCATGCATTTCCTGTTCTTTGTCTTCCATAATTCTTTCCTCCTAGCAAGTCCTGATGATCCCAAGTCCGGCAGCTGAGACTGCCCCGCCGGAGAGTGGATCCCCTCCCCCGACATAACCGCTTTCCTTTCTTCATCTGCTTTCAGAAATGTGCTTTCCATTCCTGCATGTGACAATGAGGCTAAGTAATAACGCAACTAATATTTTATACAAAATAAAGGTGCATGGCAAGATAAAATAGGGGTAGATCCATATAAATTCAATCATATGAGAGCATATTCCATGATTTTTATTTTATAAGAAAGCATGCATTATCACGTTTTGGCATGAATATGATCATCCATAATTCAGTCATGGCAAATACCCAGAGAACGGGAGTGAGTGGTGAATAGTCGCTAGGGATTAGGAGCCTCGCGTGACTGGTGACTTGAATGCCATTTTCGGGCATCGCCATTTACAAAAACAGGCGCTCGGCTGCTGCCGTGAATCGCCTGCTTGATGCGCATTTCCTCGCGCACTTTCATACCGCCGGTGCCCTATCCGCCCCTTTCGGGCACCTTCCCCTAGAGGGGAAGGCTGCGATACGAGAATACCATCTTCTAAAAAAAGGCGGCGAAGCCGCCACGAGAGCCCTGAACCTTGAACCCTGAACCCTGAACCTTGAACCTTGAACCCTGAACCCTGAACCAAATGAAAGCAAAGTAAAAAGGAGCTGTGAAGAAATGCGGATTCATTTCTTCACAGCTCCTTTCATTTTGACCGGATGCCTACTGCTCACAGGGCTCTTTCACCTTGTACCACCAGCAGTACATGGCAGGTACGACGAGGAGTCCGATCGCGGTCGCAAGGAGAAGACCGCCGATGAAGGAGACGGCGAGCGGACGCCAGAAGGGATTCGGAATCAGGGGCACGAAGCCCAGGACATCCGTCACCGAAGAGAGCATGATGGGGCGGAAACGGAGCGCCGCCGACTCGACAACGGCGTCATACGGTGTCTTGCCGCTTTCCAGATGCTGGCGGATCTGATCCAGAAGGATGATGCTGTTTCGGATGACCATGCCGGAGAGCGCCACAAAGCCGATGATGGCGACGAAGCCGATCGCCTGCCGCGTCACCAGCAGTGTCAGGATCGCGCCGATGAGTCCGAGCGGTCCGGTCACGACAGCCATGATGAGCTTGGGAATATTTCCCAGCTCGAACATCAATACCATGAGGACGAAGAAGACCATCATAGGCATGGCGCCTACGATGTAGGTCATGGACTTCTCGCTCCACTCAAGCGACCCGTCCTTCTCGAACGTCACCCCTTCCGGAAGGCCGGCCCGGAAGGCTTTGAGATCCGTATCATAGAGCGCCATGGAGACGGAGTCTGCCTTGGCTCCGCCTGTTACATCTGCCCGAAGCGTGATGGTCGGCTTCAGATCCCTGCGCCAGATGGTGCTTGTCTCATTTTCATAGGACAGATCTGCAAATTCGCCAAGTGGCACGTAACGGCCATTTCCCACATGGACAGGCAGTGAGTCGAGGCTGGCCAGACGCGCTGCATTATCTCCTTCCAGCTTGAAGGAGATCGGGATGAGCTGATCGCCCTGATACGACTCAGCCACCTTGTAGCCGGAAAGCTTCACGTAGAGATCCTGCGATACCGCATAGTTATCGATCCCCAGCTCGCGCACCTTGTCCTGATTGATCTTGAGCTTCAGTGTCGGTGTCTCCTGCGGCCAGTCGAGGCTCGCATTCGTGACATTCGGATTCTTCTTCATGATGGAGAGTGCTTCGGAAGCCAGTTTCACCGTCTCATCGATGGATTCGCCCGACAGGCGGAACATCACCGGATACTCGGACGGCGGGCCGGTCGTGATGAGACGGGTATGTGCCTGTGCATCCGGATATTTCTCCGTCACCGTATCCATGATCTCTTGGCGAAGCGCATCACGGCTCTTCTGGTCTCTCGCGACGATGATCATCTGCCCATGCCCGTCTTCCGGTGCTTTGGGATCAAAGAGCAGGATGAAACGCGGCGCGGTATCGCCGATGTATGTCGAGAAGGAGGATACACGCTCATCCCCATAGAGTGTATCGGCGATGCCGTTCATGACACGCTTCGTTTCCTGTATGGAAGCCCCAGAGGGGAGATTCACATCCAGAATGATCTCCGGACGCACCGAGTCGGGGAAGAATTCCTGATTCACCAGCGGGATCATCGCAAGCGTCAGACAGAAAAGGCCGGCAGTCCCCACGATGACCGTCTTCTTGAAATGGATACAGAGCGCAATGAGCTTGTAGAAGATCCGGTACGCCTTGTCTCCGATGGACGATTTCCAGCTTTTCCCCTTTTCGCGTGCTTCCTTCTCCTTCTCTTCCTTTGTTTTTACTTGAATGAATTTGTATCCCAAGACAGGGCTGACAAAGATGGATGCCACCCAGGAGAGGAGAAGGGCTGCTGCGATGACCCAGAAGAGTGCCGCGCAGTACTCCGATGTCTGGCCTTCTGCCATCCCGACGGGGATGAAGCCCGCCGCCGTGATGAGCGTCCCGGCGAGCATCGGCTTCGCGCAGCTCTTATAGGCCGCTTCCGCCGCTGACAGGCGGTCCATGCCTTCTTCGAGCTTCACCTGCATCATCTCGATGACGATGATCGCATCATCGACAAGAAGACCAAGGGAGACGATGAGCGCTCCCAAAGACACGATATGCAGATCGATCCCCTGCCATTTCATGAAGAGGAAGGTCGCACACACGACGACCGGGATACAGAGCGCCAGCACGATGCCGCTCCAAAGTCCGAGCGAGAGGAAGGACGCCGCCATGACAATCACGATGGCCTCCAAGAGCGACTCCGTGAAATCATGGATGGACTCATTCACCACCTTCGGCTGATCCGCCACGAGCCCGATGTCCATGCCCGCCGGAAGATCCGCCTTCGACCGCTCGATCTCCCGATTGAGATTGTCCCCGAGCGTCAGGTTATTCCCGCCCACCCGCATCGAGACCGCGATACCGATCGCCGGTTTTCCATTGAAATAGAAAAGGGAAGACTCCGGCGTCGTGTAGGTCTGCGTGACCTTTGCCACATCGCCCAGATGGAAGCTCCGCTCGCCCACATGGATCGGGATATTCTCCAAGGCTTCCACACTGCCTAGGAGACCATCCACGCGGATCGCCACATTGCGAGACGATGTATGGATCGTCCCTGCCGGCATCATCGCCGACTGCTGCTGAAGGATGCGGAATATATCGGATGGATTCATCCCGAAAGAGGCGAGCTTATTCTGATCCATCTCGATGTACATATTCTGCTCCTGCACCCCTAGGAGCTCGACCTTCTGCACATCCTCGACAGCGGCGAGACGACGGCGCAGCATTTCCGCCGACTTACGCTTCTCCTCATAGGAAAAGCCGTCCCCCGTCACTGCGTAGATCGAGCCATAGACATCATCAAAGCGGTCATTCACATACGGACCGTACACACCGGCGGGAAGAGCTGCCTTCTCATCATTCACGAGATTTCGCACCTCATGCCAGCGCGTCTGGATATCCTCCTTCTTGACCGAGTCCTTCAGATTCACATAGATGACCGTCTTGCCATCATGCGTGAAGGACTTCAGATAGTCCAGCCCCTTCGTATCCTGGAGCTTTTTCTCGAGCGGATCCGTCACCTGCTCGGTAATCTGCTCCGCTGTCGCGCCCGGCCAGGCCGTCGACACCACCGCCTGACGGATGGTGAAGTCCGGATCCTCACTGCGCCCCAGATGGAAATACGACCACAAGCCTCCCAGGAGGATGAAGAAAATGAAGAAATAGACCACCGGCTTGTGCTTGATGGCCCACTCTGCCAGATTCAGCCCTTTCATACGCGTACCTCTTCTCCTTCAGCCAGTTTCGAAACGCCCGCCGTCACGATGCGATCACCCTTGGCAAGTCCTTCGATGATCTCCACCGTATCCTCGCCGTAGCGCCCCACCTTGACCGGCGTCAGCGTCACCTTGTTATCCCGGATCACCCAGACAGACGGCTTCTGATCCTGCGTCGCCATCGCAGAAAGCGGGATCATGATGCCCTTGCCGACCTCTCTGTCGCCAAATTTCACTTCTGCCGTCATACCGACGGCGATATTCTCCGGCGGATCGACCAAAGTCACCTTCGCATCATATGTCCCCGTCTGTGCATTCGGCGCAGCCGCCACTTCGCGGACGCGCCCCTCTACGCTCACATTCGGCAGCGCCCAGAATGTCACCGTACACGGCATCCCTACCGAATACTCCCGATACTGCTTCTCTGTCAAAGAAATGTAGACATCCAGCTGCGAATCATCAATGATCGACACCACCGGTGTCCCCGCCGCGACGACCTGCCCCACCTCATAGAGCGTCGTGCCGACGATCCCATCGCGATCTGCCGAAAGCACCGTGAAGCCAAGATTATTCTCCGCACGCGAGAGCGCCGCCTGTGCGGACTCGAGCTGCGCCGCTGCAAGCTCCGCCTGATTTCTCGTCTGATCAATGGCAAGATCAGAGATCGCCGACACCGAGTGCAGCTTCTCATACCGCGCCAGCGTCGACTGGGCGAGGCGATACGATGCTTCCGCCGCATTCAGCTGCGAACGCGCCGCCGCTGCCTGCTCCTCTGCATCCTTCGAGTCTACCTTGAAGAGTGCCTGCCCTGCGCTGACACGCTCACCGGATGTGACATAGCGCTGCATGATCCGGCCTCCCACCTGAAATGCCAGAGGCGATTCAAAAAAACCATGCACCGTGCCGGAGAACGTATTCTTCACGCCCGACTCCGTCTCACCGATGACCATCGACTTCACCAATGGCGCCTTTGGCGCCGCTGCCTTCTCTGCTCCGCACCCCGACAGCGCGATCGAAGCACCTATAAGCATCACACCGATATACATAGCTAAACGTTTCATAGACTGACTCCTTGTATGATAAAAGTGACTGGTGACTTGTGACTAGGGATTAGGGATTGGGGATTGGGGATTAGGTTTGCGATACGAGAAAACCGCTGGTTTCAAACCTCTGCGGCGCTTCCATATTTTTATGCGCCGCACCACCATTTCGCATTTCTCATTTCTAATTTCTCATTCGAGCAGAGCTTTCATTCACAATCAAGGGGCAGCACGCCCGAGGGGCTAACCTTGAACCCATTAACCTTACTTTTCTATCCCATGCAGAATGATATCCTCGAGCACATTCATCACATCCGTACCCGTCATATTCTGCTCGCGAAGGAAATCCGCATCATTCAGATTGTGCGTCGATGTGATGAGGATCATGCGAAGGATCGTCAAATTCACCTCACGAAAAGCCCCCGCCGCGACCCCGGCCTTAAGGAGCTCCATCATATAGTCGAACTCCTCATACTTGAAATCCATCCACATCTTCCAGATCTCCGGATAATGGATCTCTATATCCTGATAAAACCCATCCGGCATCGCCCACAGCGTCTCCACAAAAAGACGGCAGTACGAGAGCAGCCGCCCGCGCGCCGTGTCCTTCTTCATCATGAGCGCTTCCTTCGCCTTCCGAAACGCCTCCTGATCTGCCAGACACACCATGCGGATCAGCACCGCCTTCGAAGACGCCTTCTGGTACAGCGTGCTTTTCGAGATATGGAGCTTTCTTGCGATATCGTCCATCGTGAATTTGACCGAGTGCAGCCGCATCTCTTCCTTCGCCGCCGCGATCAGCTGTTCATCCATAATGATTCCTCCAGTACTCTTTTCGTTTTTTTAGTACTCTACTCGTATTATAGCATGGTTTCTTAGAAAAACAAATTCTATTCGCATGCAGAAAGTACAAAAGAGCGATGAGCCTGCAAAGCTCATCGCTCTTTTGCACTTTCCGCGCATCCAATCAGTCTTCATATCCCGCAAGTACGGCTGACGCACCGATTTCTACCTTGTTGCCCGATTCGATCGACACATTCCCGCTTACGCTTCCCACGGTCGATGACTTCTGAAGACGGTCAGCATCTTTGTACCGATCTTTCCGTTTCTCCGTCCCGATGGTGAAGCCGAGTCCGCCACTCGAGAGAAGACCGCTCTGCTTTCACATGGCTTCCGATGATGTCTGTATCTTTTCCGCTCTCGATGCTGACAGTGCGCCCGGCAAACACGGTGCTTTCTTTATTCGCCGTGTCTTTTGCTGTACTATTTTGGCTACCTTTTCCATAGGATGCACTTAGCCCCTGCAAACCACCAAGGAGCATCATTGATTACTATCATTAGCTGTCAAAGCCCCATTTTTTGAAATATATCATTTACATCAATCATCATGCTCCATCGTTCTTCCCCTGTCCTATGAAAAATATACCAGTTCATATTACCTTTTTGCAAATGAATGTGCTGCTCGCGTTGATTACGCCATGAATTATTCTCTTTGATTTTCCACCCATTGTTTCGGGCATAATTTGTCCAAAAATCAATACCATCTTTAGTTGGAAGTTCTCGATAAAACCTTTCCGCTTCTAAATACTTCACAACCCACCTTTTTTTAATTTTCACACCTTCTTTATACTTCATTGAAGGATCCGGTATGGACTGATAAACATCTATCATTAAATCAACGTTTGATATTATATATTTTCTATCTATATATTTTTCTCCCCAATAGAAGCCTGCCCACAAGAGAATAATAATAACAGTTATACAAATAGAAGCGATGGTACTCTTTGCATCAGTTTTCACAGTCATTTTAACCTCATACCATTACAAATTTTTTATATTGCAAATGTATTCAGTATCTACAAATTCGCCGGTCATTGAAATATCTTTCCATGCGATGATATCAGATACATTTACGTGGACTTTTTCTTAACCTTAAACCAATTATCTTCAAAACTTAATACACTATGATGTTGCCCTAGATAAAAA
>ERZ1034781.266-NODE-266-length-29213-cov-8.592187_pt1 | contig 29213 bp, 20 predicted proteins | sample MGYA00520700_ERZ1034781 | MGnify/ENA primary metagenome ERZ1034781 (study PRJEB33766, sample SAMN09781709) | gut metagenome | biome: gut microbiome | host: Homo sapiens | place: Madagascar | study: EMG produced TPA metagenomics assembly of the PRJNA485056 data set...
TAGGCTGCGTGGTATGGGCAAGATGCCCATACCTCCTACTTTTTACCTTTTTACTTTTATCAGACTTTCATAAGGTTGCTCATCACCATGTCGCTCACAAAAAGCCCTTTGCGTGTGAGTCGCAGATGGTCATCGGTGAGCTCGAGAAGTCCGCCGTCGATATCGCTCTTTGCAGAGCACAGAGCATAGTCGCGATACTCAGGTTTCAGACGTTTCAAGTCTACGCCTTCGTGGGTTCGCATGGCAGTCGTAATGATGTCGTCGTAGTGAGTGTCGTCGTCAATGCGCTCGCTATCAGATGGCAGTTTGCTACTTCCGACGGTGTTAATATATTCTTTAATGTCTGCAACGTTCCAGCTGCGTGTCAGTAAGTTATACGAGTGGGCAGCTGCTCCAAAACCTAAGTATGGCGTATCGTTCCAATAACTACTGTTGTGTATGGCGCGATAGCCAGGTAAGCAGAAGTTGCTTATCTCGTAATGTTCGTAACCATTGGCTGAAAGCGTGTCCATAAGCATGGTATACATAGCAAGGCAAGTATCATCGTCGGTCTGTTTGATCTTGCCGTTTTGAAGCAGCAGATAGAGTGGGGTGCCCTCTTCGTACATTAGACTATATGCTGATATGTGATTTGGACGTAGCTTCAAGGCTGTGTTCAAGTCGCTCTGCCAATCATCTAATGTTTCGTCGGGGAAGCCGAACATAAGGTCGATGCTAATGTTATCGATGCCTGCACGCCGGATTGTCTCAACGGCTTCTGCGGCTTGCGCAGCGTTGTGGCGACGACGGATGAAGCGCAGGCGTTCGTCGCTGAAGGTCTGCACGCCAAGACTGATGCGGTTCACGCCAAGCGTACGTACCGAGGTGATGAGTTCGGGCGTAACATCGTCGGGATTCATCTCCATCGTTATCTCGCGCGTAGTGCAAGGATAAACCTCTTTTATAGTGTTTATGATGCGTGCGATGTCTTCAGTGGAGAGTGTAGAAGGTGTTCCGCCGCCAATGTAAACAGTATCAATCGTACATTCGTTGTCAGGATAAAGGCTGCGTAACTCATCGCTGCGCATACGCATCTCCTTCAAAAGTGCGTCTACGTAGCGAGTACACCAGTCTTTTGCCGTTGTACTATAAAAGCCGCAGTAGATGCAACGGCTCTCGCAAAATGGTATATGTACGTATATTCCTGCTTTCATTCACTATATAATAAGGTGTACATAGTGTCACACTATGTTTTATGGCTACAAATTTACTAATAAGTTTAAAATTTTGATTAGTTTTTGTGTAATTCTTTTGGAAATACCATATAAATATATAATTTAGTAGACGGATAGACACCCGCCCCAAAGTCAATCCGCCTGAATTTATTATTAACCATTTAAAACCTGAAGAATATGAGGGTCTATCAAACAAATGAGATTAAGAACATTGCCCTTTTAGGCAGTGCGGGTAGCGGCAAGACCACCCTTGCCGAGTCTATGATTTATGGTAGTGGTATTATCAAGCGCCGTGGTACGGTGGAAGCAAAGAACACGGTAAGCGACTACTTCCCGGTAGAACATGAGTATGGCTACTCGGTGTTCCCCACAGTGTTCCATGTAGAGTGGAACAACAAGAAACTCAACATTATCGATTGCCCAGGTTCTGACGACTTTATCGGTGGTGCAATCACAGCTCTCAACGTAACCGATCAGGCTGTTATCCTTATTAACGGTCAGTATGGTCCTGAGGTTGGTACACAGAACAACTTCCGTTATACCGAGAAACTTCATAAGCCAGTCATTTTCCTTATCAACCAGTTGGACTCTGATAAGTGCGACTTCGACAATGTCATGGTAAACATGAATGCTATCTACGGCTCTAAGTGTGTTCAGATTCAGTATCCGGTAAGCACAGGTGCAGGCTTTAATGCTATCGTTGATGTGCTCTTGATGAAGATGTACACATGGGGACCAGAAGGTGGTATGCCTACAATCGTTGACATCCCTGCAGAAGAGATGGATAAGGCAATGGAACTCCATAAGCTTCTTGTTGAGGCAGCAGCCGAGAACGATGAGACATTGATGGAGAAGTTCTTTGAGGAAGGAGCTCTTTCTGAGGACGAATTGCGCGAAGGCATCCGCAAGGGACTCGTTACACGTTCTATATTCCCCGTGTTCTGCGTTTGTGCAGGCAAAGATATGGGCGTTCGTCGTTTGATGGAGTTCTTGGGCAATGTAGTACCTTTCGTAAGTGAAATGCCGAAGCTTCACAATACACGTGGTGAGGAAATTGTTGCTGATACAAACGGACCGGAGTCTGTTTACTTCTTCAAGACAGGTTTGGAACCGCATATTGGTGAGGTAAGCTACTTCAAGGTTATGAGCGGCAAGATTAAGTCGGGTGATGACTTGACAAACGCTGATCGTGGCTCAAAGGAGCGTATCGGTCAGATATTCGCTTGTGCTGGTGCGAACAGAATACCAGTGGACGAACTCGTTGCCGGCGATATCGGTTGCACAGTTAAGTTGAAAGATGTAAAGACAGGAAACACCCTCAATGGTAAAGATTGCGAATGGCGCTTTGACTTTATCAAATATCCTAACCCTAAGTTTTCACGTGCAATCAAGGCTGTCAATACAGCAGAAACAGAAAAACTTATGTCGGCATTGCTGCGTATGCATCAGGAGGATCCGACATGGCTCGTCGAGCAGAGCAAGGAGTTGCGTCAGACTATCGTACGTGGTCAGGGCGAATTCCATCTCCGCACATTGAAGTGGCGTCTTGAGAACAATGAGAAGCTCGCTATCAAGTTTGAGCCGACACGCATACCTTATCGTGAGACTATCACAAAGATGTCACGCGCTGAGTATCGTCATAAGAAGCAGTCGGGTGGTGCAGGTCAGTTTGGTGAGGTACACCTCATCGTTGAACCGTATGCAGAAGGAATGCCCGATCCTACATCATACAAGATTAACGGACAGGAGTTTAAGATTAATATCAAGGGTCGCGAAGAGATTAACTTGGAATGGGGCGGCAAACTCGTATTCATCAACTCTGTTGTCGGTGGTGCCATCGACGCACGCTTCATGCCTGCTATCCTAAAGGGTATTATGGAGCGCATGGAGCACGGACCATTGACTGGTAGCTATGCACGTGATGTGCGTGTTATCGTTTATGATGGAAAGATGCACCCAGTTGACTCTAATGAGCTTTCGTTCATGTTGGCAGCACGCAATGCATTCTCGGCAGCGTTTAAGGAGGCAGGTCCGAAGATTTTGGAGCCTATTTACGATCTCGAGGTGTACGTACCGAGCGACTATATGGGTGACGTAATGTCTGATCTTCAGGGTCGTCGCGCGCTCATTATGGGTATGGATAGTGAGGCTGGCTATCAGAAACTTCAGGCTAAAATACCATTGAAGGAGCTCAGCAACTATTCAATCTCGTTGAGTAGCTTGACAGGTGGTCGTGCTTCGTTCACAACGAAGTTCGCAAGCTATGAGCTTGTTCCGAACGATTTGCAGCAGAAGCTTATTGAGGAGCACGCAGCAGAGGCAGAGGAAGAAGAATAATCGATTATTATTTTATAGCAAAGACCGTTTTTGTACACTTTTGTACAAGGACGGTCTTTTTTTGCGTTGTATTAATACAATTTAAAAATGTAATGATTTTTTGCCTCTTTGTCTATTTTACAGTAACTTTGCATTTATGAAGAGGATTTTTTACATACATATATATATCATATTAGGACTGTTTTATTCTTGCCCAGTATTTTCTCAAGACAATCTTGTGCAATGCGAAGACACCTGTGCACATGTGCATGGTATCGATTTGAGTCATTATCAAGGCGAGGTGTTTTGGGAAGTAATAGGCAATAATACAAAAATGGCTTATGTCTATCTAAAGGCTACTGAAGGTGGCGATCGTATAGATCACATGTACGAGCAGAATATTGATTTAGCACATAAGTATGGCTTGAAGGTAGGGTCGTATCATTTTTTCAGACCAAAGACCGACCTCTCAAAGCAGTTAGCAAACTTTAAGACCCAGTGCCGTCCCAGTCAACAAGATCTGATACCGATGATAGATATCGAAGTAAAGCAAGGGATGAGCACAGAGGCATTCCGCGATTCTGTTGCGAAGTTTCTTGTTATGGTAGAAAAGGCTTATCATCAGAAACCTCTTGTGTACACAGGTACCAATTTCTATAACAAATATCTTGTAGGAGTGTTAGATGATTATAAGCTGATGATTGCGCAATACTCTGCAAACGAACCAATATTGGCAGATGATAAAGACTATATGTTATGGCAGTATACTGGTAAGGGATACATCGATGGCATTAGGGGCTATGTAGATAAAAGTCGCTTTATGGGTAGACATAGTTTGCGCGAACTTAAATACCAAAGACGTTGAGAGTGAAAAGTATATAAATGACAGCTGCATCAGTAGATGAAAGTGTTTAATAGAATAATATAATTAATTTAAAATCATGGCAATAATTAAGTGTCCTGAGTGTAATCAGGAAATTAGTGACAAAGCCCCAGTCTGTCCTTCATGTGGAGTACCTATTGCAGGACATGTTACAACTTGCTCGCAATGTGGGTTTACGTATTTTAATAGCAATGCGGAATGTCCACAATGTCATCATAAAACCACAGTTGATAATACTACAATGTGTGGAGACGAGAGTGATTGTAAAGTCAATCAAAAGGCTTCGGGCTTACGCAATAATCGTATTGTAATAGCAGTTGTGTCATTGGTTGTAGTGGTTCTGGGTGCTGTTTTATACGCTTTCTATAGAAATGCTCAAAGCGATAAGGAGGAGTCTGCGTATGAGTTTGCCCTTTCGAGCAACGACCCCCAAGTGTTGCAAAACTATCTGAATACATACACAGATGCGCCTGAAGCTCATCGCGATTCTATTTCTGCACATTTGGAATATTTTGCACAGCTTGACCGCGATTGGACTAATGTTGTTGTTAGTGGTTCAAAAAGCGACTTCCAACGATACATCGAGCAACATCCAAACTCTCCGTTCTGCCAAGTTGCGCAACACAAGATTGACTCTATTGATTGGTCGAGGGCTGATGCGGCGAACACCCTTGAGGCTGTACAACTCTATTTGGAGCAGCATCCTGATGGTGAGCACTTCGATGAAGCTACAGATAAGATGAAAATGCTTAATGCAAACACGGTGACCCCAGAGGATAAAATACTCGTAGGAACAGTGTTTGATGGATTGTTCCAAAGTCTAAACAACCGAGATGAAAATGGATTGATGAATTCATTCAGTCCGCTGATTGCAAAGTTTCTTGGAAAGGCAAACGCCACACGCAGCGACGTAGTTACGTTTATGCACAAAATCTACAAGAGTGACGTGGCTTCGATGAATTGGATGTCGCTTGAGGATTACGCCATAACGAAAAAGGAAGTAGGCGATCAGCAATATGAGTACACTGTTGTCTTCTCTGGGTTGCAGAAAGTGGAACATACAGACAACAGTTCAAGCGAGACAAGATTTCGTTTTAATGCCAAGGTTAATCCTGATGGCAGAATTACGGAGCTGAATATGACAAAGATTTTAGAATAATTTAAGTGAAAAATAAGTGGCGAAAGGTTATTGTTTCATTTATTATAACTAACTTTGTAATATTAATTAGAAACTTAAATTATTAACAACGTTAACATACATTTATATTATGGGAGACAATAGAGAACTCATAAAGCAGTGTGAGGAAAGAGCACAGCAGTGGCTTACTCCTGCTTTCGACGAGGAAACACGTAACGAGGTGAAGGCAATGCTTGAGGCAGAGGACAAGTCTGCACTTATCGATGCTTTCTATCAGAACCTCGAGTTTGGTACTGGTGGTCTGCGCGGCGTTATGGGTGCTGGTACAAACCGTATGAACAAGTACATCGTTGGCATGGCAACACAGGGCTTTGCTAACTATATATTAAAGGCGTTCCCAGGCGAGGAGAACCTTTCTGTTGTTGTAGGTCACGACTGCCGTAACAATTCTCGTCTCTTTGCTGAGACTGTTGCTGCTATCTTCTCTGCAAATGGCATTAAGGCTTATTTGTTCGAGGGGCTCCGTCCTACACCAGAGATATCATTTGCTATCCGCCAACTCGGTGCGAAAGCTGGTGTGAACGTTACAGCTTCTCACAACCCGAAGGAATACAACGGCTATAAGGCATACTGGAGCGACGGTGCTCAGGTATTGGCTCCGCACGATAAGGGTATTATCGACGAGGTTAACAAGGTGACTATTAACGACGTAAAGTTCGAAGCTAACTGGGATAAGATTCAGATTATCGGTGGCGAGATGGACTACGACTATATGACAGCTGTTCATTCTGCAATGATTGACCAGGATGTTATCAATCGTCAGAAGGATCTCAATATCGTTTATTCTGCAATGCACGGCACAGGTCGCGTAATTGTTCCTCTCTGCTTGCGTTCATGGGGCTTCCAGAACATAAATGTTGTTCCGGAGCAGATGGTTGTTGACGGCAACTTCCCAACTGTCGTTTCTCCAAACCCAGAGAATGCAGAAGCAATGACATTAGGTATGAAGCTTGGTACAAAGCTCAATGCCGACTTGGTTGTTGCTACTGATCCCGATGCAGACCGTCTTGCTATCGTTTGCCGTGATGATAAGGGCGAATGGATGATTATCAATGGTAACCAGACTTGCATGATGTTCTGCTATTACATCATTGAGAATAAGAAGAAGCTTGGTAAGCTGAAGCCGACAGACTTCCTTGTTAAGACTATCGTTACAACAGAGGTGATTGCTGAAATCGCTAAGAAGAACAACGTGGAACTTCGCGACTGCTACACTGGCTTCAAATGGATTGCACGTGAGATTGCTATCTCTGAGGGCAAGCAGGACTACATCGGTGGTGGCGAGGAGAGCTTCGGCTTCCTGCCTTACGACAAGGTTCGCGATAAGGACGCTCCAGCTTCAATCTGCCTTATCTGCGAGATTGCTGCTTGGGCTAAGGACCAAGGCAAGACTCTCTACGACCTCTTGATGCAGATTTATCAGGAGTATGGCTTCAGCAAGGAGTTCACAGTGAACGTAGTTCGCCCGGGCAAGACTGGCGCTGACGAAATCAAGCAGATGATGGCTGACTTCCGTGCCAATCCTCCTCAGGAGTTGGGTGGTAGTAAGGTGGTTCTCTGGAAGGACTATCAGGCTCTCACATCTACAAAGGCCGACGGCACTGTAGAGAAGCTCGATATGCCTACAACAAGCAACGTGCTCCAGTGGTTCTGCGACGACAACACTAAGGTTAGCGTTCGCCCATCGGGTACAGAACCTAAGATTAAGTTCTATCTTGAGGTTAAGGATCCGTCATTCAAGTGTGCTGGTTGCTACGAGCGTTGCAGCAAGGCTGCCGACGATAAGATTGAAGCTATCAAGAAGTCGCTTCATCTTGACTAATTAAAACACTGCTTCCTCGGAAGTTGCAATTTGAATATATAATAATAGATAAGTCCACTTAAAGATATGGCCAAATTGGACATTCCTTAAGTGGACTTTATTTTTATCTTTCATCTTTTCAATTCAAATCTTCATATTTTATAATGATGAGAAAGACATTAATTTCTATTATTTTTTTGGCTGCTTGTACCTTACATACCACTACATATGCCAAAGATTATGCTTCAAAAGTGAATACGCTTATAGGTACCGACTATACAGGTAATACTTATCCTGGAGCACAGGTGCCTTTCGGAATGGTGCAGCTAAGTCCAGACAACGGTTTGCCAGGATGGGATCGTATTGCTGGTTATTTCTATCCAGATAGTACGATAGCCGGTTTTAGTCATACTCACTTGTTAGGAACGGGTGCTGGCGATTTGTATGATATCTCGTTTATGCCCGTAACGTTGCCGTACAACGAGGCTGAAGAGCCGTTGGGTATACACTCGCGCTTCTCTCACAAGGACGAAACGGCACATGCAGGATATTACCAAGTGCGTCTAACCGACTATGACATTAACGTAGAGCTAACCGCAACGCCCCGGTGTGGAGTTCAGTGCTATACATTCCCTAATGATGGCAAGGAACGTATGGTCATCTTAGATTTGAACAAGGCGATGAACTGGGACGCAACGGTTGACAGCAAGATAAGCGTTGTTGACTCTTTCACCATTGAAGGCTATCGTTATTCGGATGGTTGGGCTCGCAATCAGCGAGTTTGGTTCAGAACACGTTTCTCACAACCTATCAAATCTGTAGAGATTGATAGTAAAGCGTTGAAGAATAATCGGGATGGAGTAGGCTGCATTGCTCGCTTTAAGTTTGCTTCAGAGGGTTTTGACAAACTTGTGGTAACAACAGCTCTTTCGCCAACAAGCCTTGCAGGAGCACAAAAGAACCTGCAGGCAGAAGCAGTGTCTGACGACTTCGACGCAGTGAGAAGACAGGCTGAAAGCCTATGGAATAAGGAATTGGGTAGGATAGAGATAGAGGGAGGTTCGCAGTCGCAAGAAACAGTTTTCTATACATCACTCTACCACGCCATGTCTGCGCCTACGTTGCTCTGCGATGTTGACGGCAGCTATCTTGGTGCTGATCGTCAGCTGCATAAGGCGAATGGGTGGTTCAACTATGAGACTTGCTCGTTGTGGGATACCTATCGTGCTGCCCATCCGCTTTATGATATCCTAATGCCTACACGTGCCAGCGATATGGTCAATTCGCTCATTGCGTTTAGTAAGGAGAACGGACGTTTGCCAATTTGGAATATGTGGTCGTCGGAGACGGATATGATGATTGGATATCATGCCGCTTCTGTTATTGCTGAAGCTATTCTGAAAGGTGTGCCTAATATCAACAAGGAAGAGGCTTTAGCAGAGTGCGTGAAGACAGCCAACTTAGACGACTATAGAGGTATCGGACTTTATAAGAAGTTGGGCTATGTACCCTATGATGTGAAGGAGCCTACGCTTGGCGATGACTGGTCGCTCTCTCGAACGCTCGAATATGCTTACGACGACGCTTGCATAGCAGCTCTTGCAAAGTCGATGAATAAAACAGACCTTTACAAGGAGTTCAGTAAGCGTGCACAAAACTATCGCAATGTATATTGTAAGGGCAATACGTTTATGCAACCACGTCATTCTGATGGCAGTTTCCAGCCTGCCTATTCGCCCGATGAGTACACATCGCACATTTGTGAGAGCAATGGATGGCACTATATGTGGTCGGTGCAGCATGATATAAAGGGACTTGAGAAACTTGTTGGCAAGAAACGTTTTGCTGAAAAACTTGATAGCTTCTTCACTTATACACCAACTGCCAATGTCGAACTGCCATTGTTTAGTACGGGTATGATAGGACAATATGCACACGGAAACGAACCCAGTCACCATGCTGCATATATCTTTAACAAGATTGGTCAGCCTCACAAGACGCAAAAGTATGTTCGCCAAATACTGACAGAACTCTACAACGACACACCTGCCGGACTCTGTGGAAACGAAGACTGCGGACAGATGTCTGCTTGGTATGTTTTCAGTGCGTTAGGCTTCTATCCATTAAATCCTGTTAGTTGCGAATACGAGATTGGTTCACCGCTCTTCCGCAACGCAACAATTCACTTGGAGAATGGTAATACGTTTAAGGTCGAGGCAGAAGGCTATTCGCCAGAGAAGTATCTTGTAAAGGAAGTACTGCTCAATGGTAAGCGACTTCGTAGCACGAACATTTCGCATGAAGATATTCTGAAAGGTGGAACATTGACATTTGTGATGCAATAATCTCGATAGATAGTGTAAAAAAACTGAACAACTCAGTTTTTTTACACTATTATTATTGTCGTATTAAAAGTTTTTGTATCTTTGCAAAAACAAATCATTACATTAAAACGTTAGCTTATGACAAAATATATACTCGTTATATTACTTGCTATCTTTATGGTAGGTGTTCCAAAATCAGCAATGGCTGAGTGTATGCCAGAAATTGAGCTCATTGACAATGTGCAGAAGCCCCTCATATCCATAGAGGATAACGTTGTGCGTGTCACAGATGCTTTTGGAATGACAATGAGCATCTACAATCTGGCAGGAGGTGCTCCAGTTATGTCTGTAAAGATTGATAGTCAGGACAAACGATTTGATTTGAACTTGCCAAAGGGTATTTACATTGTTAAAGTTGGTAAGATAGCACGTAAAATTGTGATTAAGTAACAAGTTTTGTCAATATCCAATTTGAATATTAGCAAGTTCTCATTGTTTCTCTTCTTTCTTATGGCTTTTGTTTTATGCTCATGTCATAAGAAAGAAGAACGTATGTATGTATCGTTAGACGATTTTGCGACGTTGCGAACATCCCGTTACGATATTTCTGCGGATAGAGTATTCTCTAATATCCGCACACTCATTCTGTCCGACAAGTCTAACAGTCCAGCTGACATACACGCTCGCAAGCACTACAACACCTGTATGGAGATGCTGTGGATAACGCGTGGTGATGTTTCTTCAAAAGCAGATACCTTACTTAGTTACATCTCTCACGTCGATTCATTGGGCTTCTCTCGTGACAAATTCTATTATTCCTTACTGAAAGAAGATTTACAACGTGTACGCACCCTTGATTTCGATTCTATTAAAACAGCCGACAATTCGGCTGTTAAAGTGTTCGCACGCTTAGAGTATTATCTTACAAAAGCCTTCTTGCGCTACACAGAGGGGCAGCGTTTTGGTTTTATGAACCCTTACAAAGCGTTCAATCGACTCGATCAGCGTAAAGACGACACCCTACACGTCACATATCGTTCACTTTATGGTTGGCATACAAGTCTGCCCAATGACACCTATCTTGCAACCGCTTGTGCTGTGATAAAGGGTGATATGGATAAGTTTGCAGACTTTCTCGCAAAGTCGAAGCCCCACAATCCATTATACGCCAAATACATTTCTGCTTTGAACAAGACCAGGGACAAGGACTATCGCCGTCGTTTGCTTTGCAATATAGAGCGTTGTCGTTGGGAAAACGATGGCGACTACCCGCAGCTGCACAAGAAGTATGTGGTTGTGAACGTGCCCGCTCTGTATCTGTTTGCCCATGATGGTGACGAACGTCTGGTTATGAAGGTGGCTGTAGGTAGTCTTGAGACGAAGACTCCGCTATTAAGCAGCAAGATAAAACGTATGGACTTCAATCCGCAGTGGATAATACCGAAAAGCATAGTGAAGACAAGCGTAATACACCATGTCGGCAATCACTCATATTTCGATAATAACAATTACTTTGTGCGCGACCGCAACACTGGTAAGATTGTAGCACCGGAGAACGTTACACGCGACATGCTCCTTAGTGCCAACTATTCCGTTGTGCAGTGGGGTGGGCGTGGCAATGCGCTTGGAAGGGTTATTTTCCGTTTCGACAACAATTATAGCATATACCTGCACGACACATCCTCGCCCAGAGTCTTCGCCCGTAATAACCGCATGGTGTCGCATGGTTGCATACGTGTAGAGAAACCCTACGAGTTGGCTGTTTTCATGTTGAACGATAAAAACGAGAAGCTGATGGAAAAGATGAAGTACTCTATGGCTGCCGATTTTAGCGAACGGCCACGCGAAGATGCGCCAGAAGCAGAACGTCCTAATCGTTCAAAGATGGTGCGTAGTTTGAAGGTAGAACCATTAGTGCCGATATACATCACCTATTATACGCTCTATCCTGATAGCAATGGCAATCTTGTTCGCTATGACGACATATATGGCTATGACAGTATAATCTACGACAACATACAAAAGTATCTTTAACCAAGATGTTCAAGGCAAAATGAAAGATACAGAAAAGAATAAACTGTTTACTGAATTGGTTGCCCAATATAGCGAAAAACTATATTGGACGATACGTCGTATTGTGCTCAATCACGACGATGCCAACGATGTAATGCAGAATGTCTTTGTAAAAGCATGGAACAACCTTGATCAATTTGAAGAGCGTTCGAAACCATCCACCTGGCTGTATCGTATAGCCATCAACGAGTCGCTCGACTTTCTACGCCGTAAGCGCGACTTCGTAGCTTACGACTCCGATCTTACCGATGGAGTTGGTTCGCACCTTGTTGCCGACGAATATTTTGACGGCGATGCCACGCAAGCAGCTTTGCAAGAAGCTATTGCAACACTGCCCGATGTGCAGCGCGTTGTCTTCAATCTTCGCTATTACGAAGAAATGAAGTATTCGGAGATGAGTAGCCTGCTCAACACCTCAGAAGGCTCCTTAAAAGCAAGCTACCACATTGCCGTGAAGAAAATCTACAACCATCTTCTTTCAAAAAACACTTAACTTGTTTTCTATTATGCAGAGATGACCCCATGAATCTGCTTGATGAAATCCTTTAGATTTACAAAATGGTCGCCGAAGATAGTACGCCAGTTGTATTGTTTTAGCGGATACTCCATAAAGCTTTTTGTTTCAATATCGCCATTCATACTTACATAGTCGATGATATTCTTCAGATATTGCTCCTGTTCCGAAGTAAGATTATAGCCATCTACAAACTGCTGATATATCTGTAACGCTTTCTTGTGGTCGATGCCGTTGATGACACGTATGAAGGCAGCTACATTATTCTTGTACGGATGTCCCTCGGTGAGTGCGTTGTACTCGTCCTTGGTGCCCAGCTCCTCGAAGAAGATGCGCTCCAACTCCTGTATATCGGCAGCGGTGAGCTGCTCAAAGTTCTGTATCTTTCGCAGTGTTTCGTTGTTGCTGTTCTCTGCCAAGTAATCGATTACTCGCTGCTTGTACGTAGTCTGTATAACCACGTTGACGGGGGCTTTGGAGGTGGTGTATTCGTCCTCTATGTCGATGACGAACTTCTTGTTTTGGCGTTGCTCCTTCAGCAAGTGCACTATTTCGCGCAGTTCTCTGCGCACACCCTCCAACGCGTCAAGCGACTCGTTCTCCCAGAACTGTGGTGTCTGCACCATTCGTATGGTGTTGATGTGTGCCATTACAGCCGGCACAGTAGCTTTCTTCTCCAATATTGCAGCCACGTTCACCACCACTTGGCGGAACTGTCCCACACTTACCGTTGTGTTGATGTGTGCCAGCATTATGTGGAGCATCACCACGTCAAACCTCTTTGTCTCCTCTTCGTCCTTTTCTACAGGTACAAGGTGGCTGATTTTCTTTAGTTGCAGGGCGCCCACCTCCGAGATATATGTCCACTTGTCCTTCTCACGGAACGGCTCAATGATGCCCAGGAACGGTCGCGTCTCCTTGCGCTCCTTGCCGATGGAAGCCACCTGCTTGTGCAGCAGTGTTTTCAAATCGTCGTGCAGTTGCTTGTCGAACGGCTTTTCCTGATGTTCGGCACTCTGCAGTTCTTTCGCAATGTCTATGCGCAGCTCGAAGAGTCGCTGGGTTAGTGTCTTTATGTTTGTCGGTGCTATGTCGTCGCCATTCTTCGAGAAGTAGGTGAAGTTGCCACACCAGTCGAAGATGTAGAACTCCTTCTTGTTTTGGTCTGGACCGAAGATGTCCTGGCACAGACGTGTGCCGCGACCAATCATCTGGTCGAACTTGATCTTCGACTTCACTATCTTGAAGAACACGAGGTTAAGAATCTCCGGCACGTCGATGCCGGTGTCGAGCATATCCACCGACACCGCTATCTGTGGCATCTTTTCAGCCTCCCTGAAGTCGGCTATGATAGCCGAATGATGCTTCACCTGATTGTCTATCAACTGACAGTAGTCGGCACCACGCTCTGGGTAAAGCGCACGAAAACGCTCCACTATGCGCTCTGCGTGTTTGTGGTTGTATGCAAAGATGATTGTTTTGCCCACATCCTCGCCACAATTAATCTTCAAGCCGTTGGTCATCAGCTCCGAGAGCACGTTGTCAATGGTGTCGTCGTTGATGAGGTAGCGGAATAGTTCGTTGCCCTGTATGTCGCGGTGATACTCCTGGGCATTCGGTATGCCCTTCAGAGCCTTCTCGTATTCCCACACCTTTTCCAGTTCGTCGCGCTCCTCCTTGCTCAGCTCGTCATACTTAATGCCGCGGTTTATCATCTTCGATGTGCAGTTCTTCAGACGGTAGGGGCAGAGATATCCGTCGCCGATAGCCTCGTCGTAGGTGTATTCGTAGTTGGGCGCATTCTCAAGCTCAAGCAGCTTGAATGTGTTCTTGTCAATCTCTGCGCGTGGCGTTGCTGTCAATCCGATGAGGAGCGAGTCGAAATATTGGAAAATAGCTCCATACTTGCCGAACACGCTTCGGTGAGCCTCATCGATGATGATGAGGTCGAAGTGTCCCACGGAGAATTCCACCGGCACAGCGTTGATGTAGTTGATCATCGTCTGATAGGTAGAGAAGATGAAGCGTGCATCTAAGTCGGGCTCTTTCTCCTCCGACAGACAGCTCATCGACTCGCTGGGCAGAAACTCCTCAAACTTTCCATGTGCCTGATTTACCAGTTCGGTGCGGTCGGCAAGGAAGAGCACCTTCTTTATCCAGTTGTTGTTTGAGAGCAGTTTGCAGAGCGATATGCTCACGCGTGTCTTGCCCGTGCCGGTAGCAAGCACGAGCAGTCCACGGCGATGCTTCTTGTTGAGCCATTCCACCAAACTCTTGATAGCTGTCTTCTGATACGGACGATTGGTTATCTCGTCGTCGATGGTGAGGTCGGTGATGTCGGCACGTCCACGTTTCTGTATCATGCGCTCAAGGTCGTCCTCGCTGTGGAACGAGATAACCTCACGATCCCGATAGCCCAAGCCGTCAATCACCTTGGTCTCGTAGCCATTGGTATAGTATATCACCGGTCGCACACCATGCTTCTTCTCCAGTCCGTCGGCATACTCCATAGCTTGCTTGCGTCCTTTGTCTGCGTTCTGTATGGTGCTCTTCGCCTCAATCACCGCCAATGGCTTGCCGCCTTTGCTGTACAACACATAGTCGGCGTAGCCAACGCCCGATGGATACGTAGCCTTGTCCATGCCTTCAATCTTCACCTCGATGGCAGCCTTTCCACCCTGTATGTCGCCTTTCACATTAAGGATTTCCCATTTGGCTTCGTTCAGCATATAGTCGATGAGACACTTGCGTGTGATTGCCTCGCTCGCGAGCGACTCCTTCGGCTCCTGCTCAGGTGCTTTCGGGTGGTCTATCGCCTCAGCCGGCACGCTGTCTACCACCTGCAACGACACGGTAGGCTCCGACTGGTCTGCCACGTGCATTCCACTGAAGCCAGTAGGCACAAGCGTAGCATCGAAGGCTGTAATTTCTTTTATGGCTTGCCAGCGGAAGAGAAAACCGCTCACTACATAGTACAAGGCACGCAGACAGACGAAGGCATCGTTCTTCCTCACCGGCTGCGAACCAATGTGCGAGGCGTAGTTGCCAATCTTCTTCACCGTGCGCATGTGTTGCTCAAAGTTCCAGTCGTCGTTGATGAACGCGTCTATCTGTGGACGTTTTATCATCTGGCTGAGCGTTTCGTAAGGGTCTAAGGTTACGTTTGCCATCGAAAGGTGGTTCTTCACCAACCATTCCAATGCCTTACGCGCATTGCTCGCACTCTCTTCTGGGAATGTACTTTGAAATATTTCTGCCTTGTCGCAGTATTCGTGTAGCTGGGCGAAGTCGGGTATGATCTCCGTCAGTTTCTTGATAAAGTCAAAATTCTTCATAGGGTATTGTAGGCTGGTTTTCGTTAAGCAGATCAAAGTCCGAACGGAACAATCTGTCTTGTATCACTCTATATTTCTCAAATTCGCTTTCGGCATGTTGCTTGGCGTATTCTGCAGTAATGTTTCCTGCACCTTGTAGGATATCTCTGTCTGTTGCGTCAAGAAATTTGTCTATACGCTTAGCCCAGTCCTCCATGGTCATTGGTATATGTCGTTCAGCCATATCCTTTGCAATATCAAGATAGGCGTTGACCAATCGTCCAAGGGCTTGCAGCTCGTTCTCCTTAAGATAGTTCTTTGCTACACTCACGTCCGATCGTAGGATCTTTCCGCTTGGAGCTTTTGCCCATGTTGTTAGTCCCATGTGTTCCTTGTCTGCATCGGCACGCTCTACTATTAGTTCGGCAGCAGTATGACCGTGTACGGCATAGTGCATTTTGTTTTGCACCTTCTTGAAGAAGTCTCTTGTGGTAGGAGCTTCATGGTTGTAGTCGATGGCTGTGGCGTAGATGTCGGTAAGCTTCTGGTAGAAGTTGCGCTCAGATAGACGAATCTCGCGAATCTCCTCCAAGAGTTGCTCAAAGTAGTCAACACCAATGAACGAGCCGTTCTCCATACGCTTTTTGTCTATCACGTAGCCACGGATGGCGTATTGGCGAAGTACGAATGTACACCATTGGCGGAACTGGGTAGCGCGACGAGAGTTAGCTCTGTAACCTACGCTTATGATTGCATCTAGATTATAGAACTGAGTGTTGTAAGATTTACCATCGGCGGCAGTTCGTCGGAAATTCCGACAAACTGAATCTTTGTCCAATTCTCCTTCTTTGAAAATGTTTGACAGATGTTCTGCTATAGTTGATCTGCCTTTGTCGAAAAGGTTTGCAATAGCGTCTTGTGTACACCAAATATTTTCATCGGCATACATAACTTCAATACCGTCCTCCTTACCCTCTGCCATGAAGATAAGGAATTCGGCTGTACTATTTCGTATTTCAAATTTCTTTGCCATATATTCAAGTTTTTAGAGTCGTCTATAATATGGATGGTTGATGCAAAGCGTAGGAGGCTATGGCGTCCTCGCTGTAGTTTGTGCAAGCAGCTGGCTATCTATAGGAGGGTATAGCATCCCTGCTATACCCACTCAATCAACTGCAAATTAAGGCAGAGTGGGTAGGGCAGGGATGCCCAACCCTCCTAAGTTTCCGCTACTCGAACCAATGCTGCATACGAGAGGCGAGGAGGGTTTCAAGGTCGGTTATCGCTTTCGTCACCTCTGACTTCTGATGCTCTATCTGCTCAATGCGCTGGGCAAAGAGGTGTTGGAGGGGGAGAGGGGGGATTGATACATCTACTTTTCTTACTAATGAAGAATTTAAGTTATTTACAACTCCACCAACTGCAAGTTTAGAAAATTTTGCATACATTATAGAACTTGCTAGAAGATAATACAGATAAATCTTTATAAATACATTATTGTTATCATGTATTACCAACCAACCATCATGTATACAACCATCAATTTTAAGAATGTATGGTTTTCCAAAACTCATAGAATTGGAAAGGATAAAGTCTCCCTTATGAACAAAGCGTGATTTCTTAAGACCTTCAGGTTTTATCTTTTCTTTAGTTGAGGTTATGTATTTGGAACCTTCTTGGGCATCTCCTATCTTTATCCAATTTATACCATCTTTAGAATCTGTAATATATGCAGTTATTGGTCGAGGGGAACTGCCACGCTCAATTGTGCATACCTCTCCCAACTTCTTCACTTCCCATCCCTTTTCATTCTCCACGGGGTCTCCAAACATCTCATAGAAGATGCTTTGTGCGAGGTTGTCATAATCTTTCAGTTGCTCCTTCTTTAGACGAATCAACTCGTTAATCTTGTCAAGTTCAGAGACAATGGAGAGTTGGGTGGACTTGGGAGGAATGGGGATTGCAACCTTTCTTACTAATGACGAATTCAAATTATTTACCACTCCGCCAACAGCAAGTTGTGAAAACTTTGCATACATGATAGAACTTGACAAGATATAATAAAGATAGTCCTTTATGAATACCTCATTATCATCATGTATTACAAGCCATCCATCATGTATACAGCCATCCACTTTAAGGATGTACGGTCTTCCAAAACTCATAGAATTGGAAAGTATAAAATCGCCTTTATGTACAAAGCGTGATTTTTTTATACCTTCTGGTCTTATTTTTTCTTTAGTTGATGTTATGTATTTGGAACCTTCTTGGGCATCTCCTATCTTAATCCAATTTATTCCATCTTCAGAATCGGTTATGTAGTCGGTGATTGGGCGAGGAGAACCTCCGCGCTCAATTGTACATACCTCTCCCAACTTCTTATGTTCCCATCCTTGTTTCATTCGTTTTCCTCCTTATTAAATTGTTTTTCCGTCCCGATTTTTGTTATGTCATTTGTTCGGGATGCATTCGGGATGATTGTGCAATTGATTGTACAATCCAATGCCCTTAACCGTAAGCAGATATTTCTGCTTTGGGTGGCGTGGTGAATCAGGATAGAGCATACGGACAAAGCCCGTAGAAATAGCTGGCGTAAGAGAATACTCAATAAAATTCTTACGGTCTTTTAAGCCAACTGCATTCATCATCTCTTTTATGGACAGACTTTCTTGTCCCAAGATGTTAACTATCTTGCGTATATTTTTATTGTCCGTATGGAACATATCACCACTTACTTGTGGGGGTACTGGTTCTGTATCTTGCGAACTTGTGGGGGTGCTTGTCGAACTTGTGGGGGTACTTGCGGGGGTGTTTATCGTACTTGTGGGGGTATCGAGTCTCGGTTGCTCCGCATATTCGGCAGGCGGATTTATAACGAGATATCGGTTGCGAAGGTCCCATTGCTCGCCAAGAAGCATGTTGCGGAAGAAACGTTCCAGGAATTTAGGTTCGGGCATAACGCCCTCGTTGTTCTTATATACGTAGCGCACCATGGCATTGCGGAAATACCATGAATGGCGGGCAAATATTTCGTTGTTTACAGAGAAACCCATAGAGCGCAGATACTGAATTACGAATACTGCCGTGGTGCGTGTGTTGCCCTCGCAGAACGCATGTATCTGCCACAGATTGGCTGTGAAACGGCTTACGTGGCGTATTATCTCGTCAGACGACAGACCGCCATAATCGAACATGCGCTCCTGTTCCAAGTCGTATTCTACGGCACGCTGAAGGTCGGCGGCATACATATAATTTACGGTGTCGCCTCTTAGCACCCATTCGCGTTTGGTGATGTCGTAATCGCGTATCTGTCCTGCGTGCTTGAATACGCCCTCAAATATGTTGCGATGCACCTGGGTATAGCCAAAGAAACTGAAGGCAAGCGTGTTTGAACTCAGCAGTTTTGCAATGTTGGCTGCCACACGATCTGCCTCCTCCTTGTCTTCGTTGTCCTCGTTGTGTGCCTGGCGACTAATGTAATAGGCGTTAACAAGTTCTTTAGCCTCATCAATCGTTATTTCGCCCTCAATGTTTTTTAATGCCGTCTGTTGCAGATAGGCAGAAGTCTCCAGTCCATCTACCTTTTGCAGGCCGATGGCTGTACCCCATACTATGGCTTTCTCTCTTTGCGACGGTTCGCCCTGTCGCAAATACGTATCAAAATCAAAATATAACTGTCCTGACTTTCCCATTACCGTCTTTCTTACTCCTCCAACATGCTTCTCAGCTCTTCATACCCCTTGGCATATTCCGCTTCGTTCTGCTCCAATCGTGCGAGTATGTCCTTCACCGGTTCGTACTCCACGCGCTCGCGCTCTACCTCCTTGTATTTGTTGATGGAGAGGTCGTAGTCGTTCTGGCGGATTTCGTCGACGGGCACAAAGAAGCTCTGCTCCTTGCGTGTGCGCTGTTCCTCGGCATCGAGGTTGTGGAAGCGTTCGACGATGTCGGGTATGTCGTTGTCGTTGATGGCTGCACGCTTGTCGTCGAGCGAGAAACCATCGGCTCGCATGTCGTAGAACCACACGCGGTCGGTGCCTCCGCAGTTGGTCTTGGTGAATACGAGTACGGCTGTCGACACGCCGGCGTAGGGCTTGAACACACCGCTTGGCATGGAGATGACGGCACGCAACTGCTGATTGTCTACAATCTCCTTGCGTATAGCCACGTGAGCCTTGCTGGTACCGAAGAGCACGCCGTCGGGCACGATGCTGGCGCAACGTCCGCCTATCTCCAACGAGCGCACAAACTGCGCAAGGAACAGCAGCTCGGTCTTGCTGGTGTTGGCGTAGCTGAGGATGCGCTTGTTCACGTTACCTTTGTCAAGACTGCCTGCAAAGGGAGGGTTCGCCATGACGAGCGTGTAGCAGCTCTGGTCCTCGTTCTGTTCAGAAAGTGAGTCGCGCCAAGCCAGTTCGGGAGCGGTTATGTCGTGCAGCAGGAGGTTCATGGCACCGATGCGAAGCATGGTCTGGTCGGTGTCGTAACCGTTAATCATGGATGTCTTCATGTGCTGCACTTCCTCGCTTACGTACATCGCCGTTGCGTGCTTCTCCTTGATGTACTTCACAGCCTCTACGAGGAAGCCTGCCGAACCCATTGCAGGGTCGCATATGTAGTCTTGTGGGGTAGGCTCCATCAGCTCCACAATCATGCGTATGATGTGGCGAGGTGTGCGAAACTGTCCGTTGGTGCCGCTGGCTGCCATCTTGCCCAAGATGTACTCGTAGACATCGCCCATGGCATCGCGGTTGTTCATATCGAGCGAGTCGACACCGTCCACCACCTTGGCAAGGGTGCGAGCGTTGGGGATGAGGAAGATTGCCGACTTCATGTAGCGGCTATAGGCAGACTCCTCGCCAGTGCCGATGTGCTTGATAAACTCGAACACGCTCTGACGAACCACCTTGAACATATTGTCGGCACCGAAGTTCTTGAACACATGCCAGCGCAGGTTTTCGTAGGGTACACCTGCTCGCTCCTCGTCGCTCACAGCCTCCGGATTTACCCACAGCTGTCCGTTGAGGAAGGTGGGGTTCTCTACCTCACAGTCCCAGTCGCGTGCGTTCTCCTCCTCTTGCAACTGCTTGTCGTCGAGCATCTTCATAAAAAAGATGTACGTCATCTGCTCCAGAACGGTGATGGGGTTAGTGATGCCAGCCACAAAGAACGTGTCCCATATCTGGTCGATTTTGTTTTTTATCTCGCCTGTTATCATTTGTTGTATTTTTGTGATTTTGTTACAAAGTTAATAATTCTTTTTGTTATTTTGTTGGCTGCAATAAAAAATAATATGTACCTTTGCTTGTGAAAAAACCTACTAATGGACGACGGAACTTTGCACACACAATCTGCACAAGCAGGATGTGCTGCTCAATAGTCCCAAAACTAATCATTCAGTTATGTTAAAACAAATAATTAATGGTCGCGTTCTTACTCCACAAGGATGGCTTGAAGGCGGCTCTGTAATCATTGACGGTAATAAGATTTTAGCCGTATCGAACAGTGATTTGCACATCGTTAACGCTCAGATTATCGACGCCAAAGGCTGCTATGTAGTACCAGGCGGAGTAGATTTGCACGTGCATGGAGGAGGCGGACGCGACTTCATGGAGGGCACAGAGGAGGCGTTCCGTGTAGCCATAAAAGCACACATGAAGCACGGCACAACCTCTATATTCCCAACCCTCTCGTCTTCTACCGTGCCAATGATTGAGGCAGCTTGCGAGACCTGTCAGAAACTCATGGAAGAAGAGAATAGCCCCGTACTCGGACTCCATCTCGAAGGTCCATACTTCAACCCGAAGCAGGCAGGCGCACAGATACCCGAATGGATAAAGCCACCGGTGGCGGAAGAGTACGAGCCATTGCTCGACAAGTATCTATGCATTAAGCGTTGGGACGAAGCTCCGGAGCTGCCAGGTTCTGTGGAGTTCATACAGTCGTGTCGTAAGCACGGCGTAGTGGCATCTATCGGTCACACACGCGCCACATACGCAGATGTTGTAGCCGGACACAAGGCTGGCATGATGCACGCTACACACTTCTACAACGCAATGCCAGTGGTATATAAGGAACACGAGTTCAAGGTGCCGGGCACCGTGGAGAGCGTGTACGCCCTTCCAGATATGACCGTAGAGGTGATTGCCGACGGCATACATGTGCCCCCAGTGATGCTCCGCGTGGTTTATCAGATAAAGGGCGTAGAGAAAACCGCCCTCATCACCGACTCGTTAGCATGTGCCGCAAGCGACGAGGGCGTAGCATTCGACCCGCGCGTGATACTTGAAGACGGCGTGTGCAAGCTTGCCGACCACTCAGCTCTTGCTGGTTCTATCGCCACAATGGACCGCCTCATCCGCACATGTGTGCAGATGGCAAACATACCGATGGAAGACGCATGTCGCATGGCGAGCGAGACACCAGCAAAGATTATGGGCGTGTTCGATCGTAAGGGTTCGCTCGAGGACGGTAAGGACGCTGATATCATGATGTTCGACAAAGACCTTAAACTCACCTACGTAATGCAGATGGGTAACGAGGTGACTAACGAACTCTAAAAAGAAATAATATGTTGAAACAATTTGTCAATGGTCGCATCCTAACACCTAAAGGATGGCTTGATGGCGGCTCCATAGTGACGGACGGCAACAAAATCAGAGCCGTCTCAAACATCGACTTGCATGTTGTGGGAGCTGAAATCATCGATGCCCAAGGAGGCTATATCGTCCCAGGCGGCATTGATATGCACGCTCATGGCGGAGGCGGTCGCGACTTCATTGAAGCCACGCAGGATGCTTTTCGTGCAGGTGTCAATGCTCATCTGAAGCATGGCACCACCGCAATATACCCAACATTATCGTCGTCGACAATACCTACCATTGAGGCTGCCTGCAACGTGTGTCAGAAACTCATGGCGGAGAAAGATAGCCCAGTGCTTGGATTGCACATCGAAGGTTCGTATATCAATAGAAAGCAAGCTGGTGCACAAAACCCAGTGTTGATAAAGGCACCTATTATATATGAATATGAGACGCTGCTCAAAAAGTATAAGTGCATCAAACGTTGGGATGAGGCACCAGAGCTGCCCGGCTCGGTGAGATTTATCAAAGAGCTACGCAAGCATGGCGTGCTTTCTGCTCTCACCTGCACACGCGCTACCTATGAGGATGTGGTGAAGGCGCATGATGCCGGAATGACACATGCCTCGCACTTCTACAACGCAATGCCCGTAGTGTACAAGGAGCACGAGTTCAAGGTGCCAGGCACCGTGGAGAGTGTTTATGCGCTGCAGGATATGACGGTAGAGGTGATTGCCGATGGTATACACGTGCCACCAATGATGCTCAAGATTGTATATAAGATAAAAGGCGTAGAAAGAACAGCCCTCATCACCGACTCTTTGGCTTATGCAGCAAGCGAAGGTGATGTGTCTCCGGAGGCTCGTGTGATTATGGAAGACGGTGTGTGTAAACTCGCCGACCGCTCGGTGCTTGCCGGCTCCATTGCCACTATGGATGTGCTCATCCGCACATGTATACAAAAGGCAGAAATACCGATGATAGATGTGTTCCGTATGGCAAGCGAAACACCTGCAAAGATTATGGGCGTGTTCGACCGCAAAGGCTCAATAGAGGAGGGTAAGGATGCCGATATCGTTGTCTACGACAAGGATATAAACCTTACCTACGTAATGCAAATGGGCAAGGAAATTGCCAATAAATTATAACTGCGAGTTTGCCACGCTACGGCAACATTGTTGTTGTGCTACCGAAACTTTATTGCCGTAGCGCGACAACAATGTTGCCGTAGCGTGGCAAACTCACAGCGTAATTTTGTGGATGTAATGTTGTCTATTCTTGCGTTGTGTCGTTGATGTTGTCTGTGTGCAGAATGACACTCGTAGCACCAATTGTGAACAATGTGCCGTCCTCGATAACGCGTTGCTCGCGGTCGCCAAGAATAACGTTGTCGACGAAGGTACCAGTGTAGCTCGGTCCGTCCTTAAGCACATACTTCAAGTTGCCCTTTTTGTCGCGGCTTACTGTGATAGAACAATGGTTGATGTCGATGCTCGGGTCGTTTGTCTCGATAGCGCAGTTTACACCGCTATTCTTCATGTAGCGTCCGATGACGTTCACACCCATGTGTAGCGGAATGACCTGCTTGTAATGGAATACGTTTTCGATAACGGTGATGTAGCCACACTCGCTTCCTTCTGCATTTTCTTCAGGAATATCCTCTTTCTGTGTGTTGCGCAGTTTTGAAACACCAATGCGTATGCCAAATTGCTTGCCACAGTCGGGGCATTGGAATACTAACGACTGTCCTTCGGTGTATTTCTTCTCGTCGAATGTGATGAAGTTATCACATTTTGGGCATCTTACTCTTTTCATTTATTTTATTTCTGTTATCCAAGATCCTTCAAATTCGATGTTGTCTGTCAGCATGTTCTTTGCTTTGTTTGCCTCTTCTCGAGTGCTGAACTTGCGATAGATCACCTTTACGTGGCCATTGGCACCGATATAGACACGGGCTTCTTTCATGCCTTTACGATGAAGTTTGCTTACATACTCCTCTGCGTTCTTTTTTGCTACACGGCTTGCAAGCACAATGCTGAAGTATCGCTCTGATGTTTGCTCGTTGGTGTTGTTGATTATTGTTGCAACTTCTTTGTTCTCAGCGTTATTTGCTGTGTTCGCTTCAGTGTTTGTTGCGCCTTCTGCTGCCGCTTCGGTTGCTGTCATGTCGTTCAGTTTATCGGGCGTGCCACTGGTTATGTCTTTTGGCATAATCTCGTAGAACCAGTTTGCGTTTATAGCACTTTGGTTGATGTTGGGCTTGCTCGAATCGCCCAACTTGGCAGGCATTGTGAGCATGAAGATGATGGCAATGCAAGCTGCAGCCACATGTTTTATGTAGCGCAACGGAATGTGTACAGATAGTGTTTCGTCTGCCACGTCCTCTTCCGTTTCGGTCTGCTCGATAGTTTCGCTTACTTTTGCTGTAGCTATGGCTTTTTCCTCAACAGTATTTGCCACAGGGCGTATGTTGATAGCGTCAAGTCCGTAGAGCGCAGGAGTGATAACGCCAGTCTCTTCGGGGATGAACTCTAATGTGGAGCCGTTGATGACAAATTTACCGATTCTTAATAGCTCGTATATGCGCTCTTCTTCGATGTGACGTTTGAGACTTTCAACATCTGTTGCTATCTGTTTAAGTGCTTCAGGGAAACTGATGTCGTATGTGTTGACATATTCCTGGGCTAAGAGCGAGTCGTTCATAGTCAGCTGCGGATTGAAGCCAACAATGCGCATCGGAGGAATAAAAATGCAGTTCTCTTCGTCGTATTTGGCAGGAATATTGTGAGCCATAAATCCACCAAAGCCCGGAACAATGACACAATCATTGTTCAACAGTAACCTTGCTATATGTTTCTCCAAATATCTCATATCTGCAAATTTACGAATTTTTAATTATAACTTTGATATAAATGAATAAAAAGTGAATGGAAAAGATTAAAATATGCTTATTGTTTTGGTTTTCTTGCGAAATATGCTAACTTTGCAAGTGTTATGGCTGTGAAATCAGCATTGAGTAACGTGTAATAATTATGTATAAAAATATAGCAAAAACTTTATTTGTTCTGCTACTTGTCCTCAAGGTAAGTGCGTGTGGAAATCGTCAGAATAAGGCGGTAGAGCCGACAGAAGATTTAACAGCAAAGCATGATTTGCAAGGAATATGGCTTGATGAGGATGGGGAAGATGTGGCTTTTCGTGTGAAGGGCGACTCTGTTTATTTCCCCGATTCGACCAGTGTACCTACGTATTTCCGCATCGAGAACCACTCGTTTGTGCTCATAGGAGGCAAGACTACTAAGTATAAGATAATGAAGCAGACACCAAATGTGTTCGAGTTTAAGAACCAAAGTGGTGAGACTGTGAAGCTTTACAAGACTAACGACGCGTCGTACATGGATGCTTTCGTTCCAAAAGCGGTGCAGAACATTAATCAAAAGAAAGTGGTGAAACGCGATAGTGTTGTCTTCTTCAACGATGAGAAGTATCATTGCTACATACAGATTAATCCAACAACATATAGGGTGGTGAAGCCATCGGTTAATGATGACGGAGTGGAGGTGGACAATGTGTATTATGACAACATTGTTAACCTAACGGTGTTCAATGGAAATAAACGCTTATTCTCTGCCGATATGCGTAAGGAGGCATTCATCAATGAGGTGCCAGAACAGTTCCTAAAACAAGCAGTTTATAGCGATTTGTATTTTGATCGTATTGATGCGGAAGGTTTACATTTTTTCGCTGTTCTTGCTATGCCAGAGACATCAATAAGCTATATGGTAGAATCTATTGTAGAGTTTAATGGTAAACTTATAAAGCGGATTAAAAAGTGATTTAGTCCGCTTCACTATTTTTCGAGTTGTATTATCAAGAATATTTCATTTGGATATAAAACAAAAAACATAGATTGTCTCACGACAACCTATGCTTTCTTAACCTTAATAATCTAATACCATGAAAAACACGTTGCAAAGATAGTCTGAATTTATAATATAGACAAGTGTTGTTCTAAAATAACACATTGAAAATAATATAATTTAAGTAAACGGACGTACTTTGTATGGTGCTTTTAATATCGTTTTACAATATTTGTCTTATATTGGAAGTATTATTTCCATTGTTTTTTATAGCCCCAACATAGTTCCTATTTGATAGACCACAGCCGAGACAATCCATGCTAATGCTGTTGTGTAAACAGCTGCGAATGATGCCCACTTCCAAGAACCAGTCTCGCCTTTTATTGCAGCAATGGTTGCGATGCAAGGGAAGTAGAGCAGAACAAACAGCAAGAAGCAATATGATGAGAGCGGAGTGATGCCGTCGGCTACCATCTGCTTGCGCAGATTAGAGTAAGACTCTTCGCTTCCTTCCTCTACTACATCGTCGTTGTGGTAGAGAATTCCCATGGAAGAGGCTACAATCTCCTTTGCACCGATGCCTGAAATAAGACCTACATCAAGCTTCCAGTCGAAGCCTTGTGGGCGGAAAACGGGTTCTATGGCGCGACCAATGCGTCCGATGTAGCTCTGCTCCTGCTGCTCTACGCGCGAAAGTTCTTCGTTGTGTGGAAAGTAGCCAAGAGCCCACACTATGATGCTTGCAACCAGGATGATACCACCCATCTTCTTCAGATATTCTTTGCCTTTCTGCCAAGTGTGTCTGCCGATAGCTTTCGCTGTTGGGAAGCGATAAGGCGGAAGCTCCATAACGAACGGAGTGTCTTCACCTTTGAACAACATCTTGCTGAAGAGACGGCTCATGAGTATAGCCATGATTATGCCTACGACGTAGAGAGACATCATCACACTGGAGCGATATTGCTGCGCAAACATCGTTCCTATAATCATTATATATATAGGGAAGCGTGCAGAACAACTCATAAGTGGAAGTATCATCATGGTTATGAGTCGTGAGCGGCGACTTTCAATGGTGCGTGTAGCCATTACGGCTGGCACATTGCAGCCAAAGCCCATGATGAGCGGTATGAACGACTTGCCATGAAGCCCCATTTTGTGCATCAGTTTATCCATGATGAAAGCAGCACGAGCCATGTATCCACTGTCTTCCATGAAAGATATGAAGAAGTAGAGTATCAAGATTTGTGGCAAGAAGACAATCACCGAGCCAACACCGCCGATGACACCGTCGATAAGCATATCCTTTAGAGGACCGCTTGGCATGGTGCCGGCTATTGTTGTTCCAATCCACTCAACACCACTCTCAATCCACCCCATAGGGTACTGACCCAAGGAGAATGTTGCTTCAAACATTATCCAAATCATAAGGATGAAGATGGGGAAACCAACGTATCTGTTGGTGATAATTTGGTCTATGAGGTGTGTCAGCTGGTAGGTGTCCTTTTTGTTGCCAGTTTGGTAGCCTGCCTCTTGCAACGCACCGTGAATGAAGCCATACTTCGCGTCCATGATGACCGTTTCGCAGTCTTCATGGGTGTAGTTCTGTACATCAGCAACAGCCTTGTCGCGCACAGAGAATATCTCTTCTGCACGGCTTGTTGATGAAACGATGAGATGCTCGGTCTCCTTGTCTTTCTCCAAGAGTTTTATGGCGAGGTAGCGAGTGGAGTAGCGATGTCGCAAATCGTTCTCCTGTTTTAGTACGGCTTGTATAGCCTCAATACCTTCCTCTACGTATGGACCGTGGTTGATGTGGATATGACGGAACACATTGTGCTTGGGCTTTACACCGCTTGCAAAGTCCTCCTCGTGCTCTGCATCCTCCTTCTCCGATTTGCGGTATTGCTCGTGCCACTGTCGTATGCCCTCAGCTACTTCAGGGTCGAGATTGCCTTTGTCATCGAGGAAGTCGAGGCCCTCGTACATATTAATAATAATGTGGAAAAGCAACTCGACACCTCTGCCAGTGGTGAACGTTGTGGGAATCATTGGCACACCAAAGAGTTCGCCGAGCTTCGCATAGTCGACATTGTCGCCACGCTTCTCTGTTTCGTCGAACATATTTAGAGCACAAACCATGCGTAAGTGCATGTCTATGAGTTGGGTTGTGAGGTAAAGATTGCGCTCAATGTTGCTTGCATCAATCACGTTGATAACAACATCAGGCGTGTGCTCAATAATCTCTTTGCGCACATAAAGCTCCTCTGGAGAATATGCTGAGAGTGAGTATGTTCCAGGCAAGTCGACTATATTGAAGTCGTAACCCTCAAAAGAGGCGTGTCCCGTCTTTGCGTCAACAGTAACTCCTGAATAATTGCCAACTCGCTCGTGAGCTCCAGAGGCGAAGTTGAACAACGATGTCTTTCCGCAATTCGGGTTGCCAACCAATGCTACGTTAATGGTGCGACGCTTTTTCATCGCGGCATCGCGTAGCTGTGTGTCGCTCAAGCTATCGCTTTCTTTCTCAAGTGGTTCTGAAATCTTGGGTCTATTCTTTTCTATTTCGGCTGCTTCTTCTACCGAAATCACTTCTATCATGTCTGCTTCAGAGCGACGAAGAGAAACTTCGTAGCCCAGAATCTTGTATTTTACGGGGTCTTGCAGTGGCGCATTTAATAGCACGTCAACTACTTTTCCTTTGATAAATCCCATCTCGACGATCCGTTTGCGAAAGCCTCCGTGTCCCATGACCTTCACAATTACTCCGCGTTCGCCAGTCTTTAATTCAGATAATTTCATATTGTTTCAATATTTGTTCGATGATATTATCCCTCTTGAAAGTGAATGTTATTAATATACGATGTCTTATAAGGGCACAAAAGTACACATAAAAATTGAAAAAGAAATAACTTCATGTCGTACATTTTTTCAAATACCTAAAAATGATTAATGGATGTGTTGTGTTCAAATACAAATTAAAATTGCTAACTTTGCATTTTGGAACAAATAAAACAAATAAATAAGGGAATAAGCAGTAATTTATACGAAAACAACAAAAAATATGTTAATCCAGAAACTGGATATAGAAATATAGATACTAGTATAGAAAAAAATAATCGTGAGATAAGATTTGTG
>ERZ1034781.267-NODE-267-length-29089-cov-7.374699_pt1 | contig 29089 bp, 32 predicted proteins | sample MGYA00520700_ERZ1034781 | MGnify/ENA primary metagenome ERZ1034781 (study PRJEB33766, sample SAMN09781709) | gut metagenome | biome: gut microbiome | host: Homo sapiens | place: Madagascar | study: EMG produced TPA metagenomics assembly of the PRJNA485056 data set...
AGATGCCCATACCTCCTACTTTTTACTCTTTTACTTTTTTACTCTTTTACTTTTTCAAAGTAGTATTGTCCTTTTCCTTTTGTTCTTCCGCCGTACTCTATGGCTCGGGTGGGGCAGTGGTGATAGCAAGCGAAGCACGATAGGCACTTGCCGTTGTGTAGCCATGCTGGGTGTTTGTTCTCGTCCATTGTCATGTCGTTGACGGGGCAGTTGTTGACGCACAGACCACAACTGATGCAACGGTTGGGGTCTACGCGGAACGGGGTGTCTTTGATAATCCAACGGATGAACACATCGCCGATGAGTCGGCTGTTGATGCGTGGCCAGTTGCCGATGAGGATGTCGCGTATGCCGCTGCGTCGTTGGCGTATGTCGTCGATGAACTTCGAGAGTTTCTCGTCGGCTTCGCGCTTCTTTTGGGCTTCTTTTTCGGGTTTATCCACGTCCATGAATGGCAGTCCGACGTACGACTCGGGCATGATGAGCGATATTGCACTGTGCACCTTTATGCCCACTTCCGCCAAGTCTTTTTCCAGAATGTCGACAGCCTCGCCCACATTGTCGCCAGCCGTGCATACGACGTAGCAGTAGCTGCCAACTTGATTGATGCGTAGGCGGCGCACGAACTCCTTCACTATCAGTGGTGGTCGCCAACCGTGTACGGGGAAGAAGAATCCCATGGGCTCGTCGTCCTTCAGTTCGTAGCTGAATGTGCTGTCGCTATCGGCGTGCTTCAGTGTGGCTGCTATGTCTATGAGTTGGTCGTCGAGGGCAGCGGCAGTCTTGCTCGCAGCCCACTTCGTGTTGCCGGTTCCTGAGAAGTAGAATATCATAAGTGTATGTATTGAAATAAAAAAGGTGGGGAGCAAACATCTGTCAGTTTCTCTCCCCACCCCGTATGGTTTGTAATGATTGTTTTTGCTTATTTCTTAGTCTCGCTCATAACGCCTTCGATGTAGAGGCGTGTGAGCTCTGTTACACCATTGGTGCGCACAGTGATGGTCTTTTTGAAGTGACCAGGAAATGCGCCAGTGCCGTTGTATGTCACCTTTATCTCGCCCTTCTCGCCTGGCTTGATAGGAGCCTTTGTGTATGAAGGTATGGTGCATCCGCAGCTTGCTACAGCCTGATTGATGATAAGTGGTGCTGTGCCAGTGTTTGTGAAGGTGAACACGCACTTCTGAGTAGGCGCATCTTCTGAGAATGTGCCGAAATTGTGAACCACTTTGTCGAACTTAATCGAAGCCTGATTCCCCTGAGCCATGGCGAAGCATACGCTAAGCATGAGCATGAATGACATTATAAAAAATTTCTTCATAGTCTTTTATATTATGTTGCAAAAGTACTAAAACTATTATATGTGGAACTATAATGGGCGTTATTTTTGACATTAATTAAACCTCTTTAGGTTATATCGTGCATTAGACAGATAAAAAAACAAATTGTTTTGGTCATGTCGTCCGTTTTATTTAATTTTGTAATAATAACCAAAAAACGAATTGCCATGTATAAAATCCAAGCTAACGCCTCAGGCACAAGAAGTATAGAGATAAGTGACGAACATCTGCAAACAATAAGTAAATACTCTTTGTTTGATGGTCTGGTAGACAGCAATGGCTTTGTAGATGAGCCAGTGCTCGACAAATTGAAGTTCCACGTGCGCTCGTTGCTCGAGAACACAGTTGAGAACGATAAGGCTCTGCTCGATCTTTGCCTTGACGTGATTTACAATAACAATATGAAGGCTCTCGGACTGCAGAACCTCATCGCGCTTTATCGCGAGTGGGCTCCGTCTCACGTTGAGGAGAATGCAGAAGCCCAACCGACTGATGGCGAATAAGTAATCAGTATGGTTATTTAATAACGAAAATAATATACAATGAAAGAATACCGTCTTACCGACTGGTTGCCTACAACAAAGAAAGAAATCGAACTGCGTGGATGGGACTCCGTCGACGTCATTCTCTTCTCTGCCGATGCCTATGTGGATCATCCCTCGTTTGGCGCGGCAGTGATTGGTCGTACACTTGAGGCTGCGGGCTACACCGTGGCTATCGTGCCACAGCCCGACTGGCATGGCGACTTCCGCGACTTCAAGAAGCTGGGTCGTCCTAATCTGTTCTTCGGCATAGCACCGGGCTGCATGGACTCGATGGTGAACAAATACACAGCTGGCAAACGTCTACGTTCGGAAGATGCTTATAGTCCGGACGGTCGTCACGACTGTCGTCCGGAGTATCCTACCATTGTATATACAAAGATTTTGAAGCAACTGTTCCCCGATGTGCCCGTCGTATTGGGCGGCATCGAGGCTTCGTTGCGCCGTCTGACGCACTACGACTACTGGAAGGATTCGCTGCAGAAGTGCATACTCTGCGACTCGGGTGCTGACATGATAATCTACGGCATGGGCGAGAAACCTATTGTAGAACTCTGTCGCAACCTCGCCGAGGGCTTGCCTATAAGCGCAGTGCACAACATTCCGCAGACCGTTTACCTCTGCCGTGAGAAGGAGATACCCAACGGCATTGGCGACGACGACATCGTGCTGCACAGCCACGAGGGGTGTTTGCGCAACAAGAAGGCGCAAGCAGACAATTTCCGGCACATCGAAGAGGAGTCGAACAAGATGCACGCACAGCGTCTGCTGCAGGCTGTAGACAACAAGTATGCCGTTGTCAATCCGCCTTATCCGCCGATGACCTCTGACGAACTCGACCGCTCGTTCGACCTGCCTTACACCCGTCTGCCACATCCCAAGTACAAGGGCAAGCGCATACCGGCTTACGAGATGATTAAGTTCTCGGTCAATCTGCACCGCGGATGCTTCGGCGGTTGCGCCTTCTGCACAATCAGCGCGCATCAGGGCAAGTTCATAGCGTGCCGTTCTAAGCGCAGCATCGTGGAGGAGGTGAAGAAGGTGATAGAGATGCCCGACTTCAAGGGCTACCTCTCCGACCTCGGTGGTCCGTCAGCCAATATGTACGGTATGCACGGCAACAACCCAAAGGCGTGCGCCGTCTGCAAACGTCCGTCGTGTATCCATCCGCAGGTGTGCCCCAACCTCAACACCGACCATTCGAAGCTACTCGAGATATATCACGCCGTCGACGCTCTGCCCGGCATAAAGAAGAGTTTCATCGGTAGCGGTGTGCGCTACGACCTGCTGCTACATCGTAGCAAGGACGAGACAATCAACGCCGTAGCACGCCAGTACACACGCGAACTAATCACCAAACACGTGAGCGGACGACTCAAAGTGGCACCCGAACACACGTCGGATGCGGTGCTCAAGCTCATGCGTAAGCCGTCGTTCAAGCTGTTCGGCGAGTTCAAGTGTATCTTCGACCGCATAAACCGTGAGGAGCATCTCAACCAACAGATTATTCCTTACTTCATCAGTTCGCATCCGGGTTGTAGAGAAGAGGACATGGCTGAGCTCGCGGTGCTCACAAAGCAACTTGACTTCCACTTAGAGCAGGTGCAGGATTTCACACCGACACCAATGACCGTGAGCACGGAGACATGGTATACGGGCTATGATCCCTACACGCTGGAGCCGGTGTTCAGTGCAAAGACTCCGCGCGAGAAACTCGCACAGCGCCAGTTCTTCTTCTGGTACAAACCCGAGGAACGTCGCGCCATTGAGCAGGAGCTGCGTCGCATAGGTAGGGCTGACCTCATACAGAAGCTCTACGCCGGTGTGCCGGCTCCTAACTACGGACGCAACTTCGGCAACAACCGTCGCCCGGAGTTTGAACGTCGCGAGGGCAGAGACGAGATGGACACTCGCGATAGCCGTAAGGGGCGCAACTATCGTAACAATAAGAGCGGCTACAAGGGCAGAAAGCCGAAGTGGTAATCGCCTAAATGCAAATCTTTCAAATTACTACTACCTATGAATATCAAGACTATTTGTGTGCACATAGCCCTTGCTGCCCTTGTGTTTGTTGGTGCTTCATGCGAGAAACAATTCGTAGAAAGCACCAACGAAGGTGGCGATGTGGTGGTTGATAACAAAGACGATAATGGAAATAAACTACCTACACTCAACGTGAAGTTTAATGTGCTCGGTGTAGAATCGGCGCAGAACGGTACTGCTTCGCTGAAAAGCAAGTGTAAGCGATTGAGTTTCTCGGTGTTCGATGCAGGAGGAGAGCGTCTGAATTATCGCACAATCACTCAGCTCAGCAGCGATAAGGATTTTGGAAAAGTGTCGCTTGCCATACCCAAAGGCAAGTATTCGTTTGTATTTGTTGCGGAGAACGGCAATGCCGCACCTACAATATCGGAGCCAAATACCGTAACGTTCAAGAAGAACAAACTTACCGATACCTATTGTTATTATGGCGAATTAGACATAAAAGGTAAGGCTTCTTACGACATCACCTTGAAACATTGTATAGCCAAGTTGCGTGTGACGCTTAACGACGTTACACCGCAAGAGGTAGATACTCTATCGTTTTACTACATAGGCGGTAGCAGTACGCTCGACCCCACAACGGGATACGGCAAGGTGAGTTCGCGTCAGACGGAGTCACATGCCGTGGAAAGGCTTGCATATAGAGGTAAATCAACATACGAACTCTACACCTTTCCACATGCCGATGCGCGAAAGCTAAAGCTGAGAATAACGGCAAAGTCGGGCGAACAAATGCTATACACGCGTGCAATTGATGATATAGCGGTGGAGAGTGACGATGTGACGGATTGTTCGCTCAACTTCTTTGGCGAAAATCCAGAAGTGGGACGATAAAAAAGGTGCAAAGCTTATTTGCTTTGCACCTCTGCCAATGCTTTTGGCCAGTCGGTATCAAGAGAGAACTGTGTTATGAAGTTCTCGTTGTCCACATAACTGTATATCACTTCCTTGTCAACGTCGTTGAAGAGTGAGTTGTTGATAGTAGCTGTGCGGAACACCGCTTTCAGCATATCCTTGTCTTTGTTCTTTTTTAAAGTGCTGAGTTTGCTTACGAAGAGGTTCACAAATTCAATCATAGCATTTGTCTGCACACCCAATTCGTACTCGCTGAAGAGAGGTTCTTGGCTCGCTTTGTCGACGAGATAGTAGATAGCATCGTATTTGAACGTAGCTATCTTGCGTGCCTCCAAATTGTTTTTCGTGTCGTTGGCAAATGCTTTTGCCTCCTTTTCAATTCTTCTCACCTCGTCGTATATCTCCTGAGCCGATGTACTCAGTACCGACATACATACAAGTGCCAATATTATAAACAACTTTTTCATACGTTCTTATTTTTCTTTACAGCTATAAAGCTGCTACAGTAGTGTGTGTCGCTTAGTGTCCGATGCGGCTCACCTTATCTTGGTTTTTGTTTATGAAGTCCTTCCAACCGCTATAGTGAGTGTCGCTTACAGGATTGCCTTGCTGCATGAAGTGGCAGTAAGCCACGCCAAGAGCGTCGGTGGCATCCATCAGTTTCGGCATCTCGTCGGCTTCGATGCGCAGCAAGCGTTGCAGCATAGCAGCCACCTGTTCCTTCGACGCCTGACCTTGCCCCGTGATAGCCATCTTTATCTTCATCGGTGCGTACTCGTGTACGGGTACGCTGTGTCCCACAGCAGCTGCTATGGCTACGCCTTGCGATCGTCCGAGCTTGAGCATCGACTGCACGTTCTTGCCGAAGAACGGAGCCTCGATAGCCATCTCGTCGGGCAGGAAGCGGTCGATTATCGCCGTCACCTGCTCGTGTATCTTGCCAAGACGCAGGTAAGGGTCGTGGTCTTTGCGCATATCTATCACGCCCATGTGCAGCATCTCCGCCTTGTTGCCCACGGCTCGCAGCACACCATATCCCATCACGTTCGTACCTGGGTCGATGCCGAGAATTATTTTTTCTGCTTTCATCTATCGGTCCAAGTACGGGTTGTGCGCCAGCTCATATCCCATTGTGGTCTTCGGTCCGTGTCCAGGCAGCAGCGTGATGTCGTCGGGGAACTGCACGAACATGCGCAGACTCTGTATAATCATCAGCATACTTCCACCCTCGAAGTCGGTTCTGCCGATAGAGCCACGGAAGAGAGTGTCGCCGGTGAACGCCACGCGTTCGTCTTTGATGTACAGCACTACGCTGCCCATAGAGTGTCCCGGTGTTTCGATTACCTCGATGTCGTGCGAGCCGAACTTGAGGTGGGCACCTGCTGTGAACGGTTTGATGTCTGTAGCGATAGGCTCTGTGAGAGCTATGCCGAAGAGCGCAGCCTGCTTGTCGGCAGCGCGAACGTAAGCCTCGTCAGATGCATCAAGCTCCAACGGCAATCCGTATGTGCTGGTGATGAAAGCGTCGCCGAAGTTATGGTCGAGGTGTCCGTGTGTAGCAATGAGATGTACTGGACGCAGCTCGTTCTCGTTGATGTATTTCTCGATGGCGAGCTTCTCTGCCTCGGTGTATGCACCACAGTCGATGATGACGCACTCCTTGGTCTCGTCGCTAACAACATAGCAGTTCTCCTGCAGCATGTTGCATGTGAATGTTTCTATCTTGAGCATTTCTTTTCTTCTTTTTTGTAGGTCTCTTTATGGTGGTGTTTAAGCCTAACTAAGCCTTTTTGAACCTCTTTAAGCCTTGCCTCTTTATTTTAGTGACTTTGGGGAGACTGCGTGGTATGGGCAAGATGCCCATACCTCCTATATTTTACTTTTTTACTCTTTTACCTTTTTACTTTTACAGGGGTAGGTAGATAAGATACTTCTCCTTGAACCACTCCTCTTTGAACATATCGTGTATTTCGGTGAGGCTCACGATGTTCTTGAACGGCTTTGTTTCAGCCTGCAGGTCGCCACCTTTAAGACAGATGAGTCCGTTAGGCAGCGAGTTGTGCTGGTTCTTGCGGTTCACGTTCTTCTTAATAATCTTCACGAGGTCGGGTAGGGGCATCACGGCACGACTCACCACGAAGTCGTACTGCGCCTTCTCCTCTTCGCCCGACAGTTGTTCAGCCACCACGTTCTTCAGTCCGATTGCCTGCGCCACCTCGTTCACCACACGAATCTTTTTGCCCGTGCGGTCGATGAGCTTGAACTGGCTGTCGGGGAACATGATTGCGAGTGGTATGCCCGGGAAGCCGCCGCCCGTGCCGAGGTCGAGCACCTTTGTGCCTTCGCGGAAGCGTATCTCGTGAGCTATGGCAAGCGAGTGGAGCACGTGGTGCTCGTAGAAGTTGTCCATATCCTTGCGCGAGATTACGTTAATCTTGCTGTTCCAGTCCTCGTAGAGAGCCTTCAGCGCAGCGAACTGTTCGCGCTGAGTGTCGCTGAGATTAGGGAAGTATTTCAGTATCAATTCCATTTTCTTATCGTTCGTTGTGTGATTGTTGTTGTTTTAAAGATTAGTGCATGGCACATCCTGATCGTCTTTCGCGGTCTTCTGCCCTCACCGCACCGGCGTGCTGCTGGCTGAATTCGCGATTTATGTCCGCCAGTTCGCGTCTGCCGAAGATATAGTCGTCGTACATATCGTCCATGTCGATGCCTTCGCAGTCGCAGTTGCCGAATCCGCCGAGTGCTTCCTTCACAATCTGCATACGCTCGTCGACGGTAGTGTCCTTTATAAGTAAGCTCTTCATATTCTGTATTTACACAATTGATATTGTTTTTAAGAGTGTAAAATTACAGAAAAAAACTGAAACGAGCGATTGTTTTTTGCAAAAGAAAGGTTATTCAATAATTTTTTGTACTTTTGTATTACAATTAACTTAAACAACAATGAACAAATTCTTACTTGTAATATCGTCACTTTTTGTGTCTTTAAGTGCGGCAGCACAGGGTAATAACACGCTTATGGGTGGCAATGACGGCTGTGTGCAGTCAATCGCCGAGCGTATAACCAAACTGGAGAAGAAGCACGATGCCTTCAATGTTTACGTCAACTTTGCCGGTTCGGTGAGGGCTGAGCACGACAGTCGCACCGACGAGTGGGACTCGAAGTTTGTCAACCGTCAGTTGCGTCTTGAGATCAAAGGCACCATCAACGACAAACTCTTCTATCGTCTGCGTCACCGACTAAATAAGTCGTCGGCAGGTCAGAGTCTTGACAACTTTGCTAAGGCTACTGACATTATGATGGTGGGTTACAACATCAACGACAAGTTCACTATCGCTGGCGGTAAGTTGGCGCAGTTGTGGGGTGGTTATGAGTTTGACGAGAACCCGATTTATGTCTACGAGTATTCGGACGTAGTGGGCAATATGGGTGACTTTATGACAGGTGTGATGGCAAGCTATCACCCCACGCCCAATCATGAGATAGCTGTAGAGGTGAGCAATACGTATCAGGAGAAGTTCTCCGAACGATATGGCGAGACTCCAGTGATAGTGAATGGCAGCAAAGTGGCACCGTTGAAGAAGTCGAACGCCCCCTTTGTATATATCCTCAACTGGAACGGGTCGATGTTCGGCGGAGTGCTCAACACGCGCTGGTCGTGTGGAGTGCAGACACAGGCCAAGGGCAAGTACAGCAAGATGATAACCTTGGGACAGCAACTCAATCTGCCCAAGTTTCAGTGCTACCTCGATTATATGGGTGCGTTCGACGACCTCGACCAGCTCGGCATCGCCACGTCAGAAGTGATGCCGTTGCTTAATGTCGCTGATGATGAAACCGAGGTCAATCCCCACTTCGGCAAGGTGAAATATCACACGCTAACAGCCAAGTCCGACTGGCAGTTCGCACCATCGTGGAACCTTCAGTTGAAGGGCATATATGGCATCACGACCGTATGCAACAGCGAGCTGTTGCACAACTATCGTCGCAGCTATGGCTACGTGGGCACCTTGGAGTACTTCCCCGTGAAGAAGCAAGACTTCCGTGTGTTCCTTTCCTATGCAGGTCGCAAGTATAACTACACACGTCGCAGCACGCTCACCGATTACAACACCGACCGCTTGGAGTTGGGTATAATCTATCGCATAAAGGCTTATTAAAAAGCCTGTAGATTTAATGTTGGGCGGACGTTTGCAGGTACTACGCCTTGTATTTGCCTATATATAGACATCCGCATCGACCGGCGCAGACATCCGCATCGACCGACGCAGACATCCGCATCGACCGACGCAGACATCCGCATCGACCGACGCAGACATCTGCATCGACCGACGCGTATGGATTAATCGTAACTTTTACTGTCTTATACAATGAACGTTTATTAATACTACATAAGCGTTCATTTTCTTTTTACGCCCCTCACAGCCTCCGCTTCCAGTGGATTTTCGGGCCAGTAGTGCTTCGGGTATCTGCGTCTTAGCTCCTTGCGCACTTCGAAGTAAGTGCCCTGCCAGAAGCTGGCAAGGTCTTGCGTCAGCTGCACGGGCTTGAAGCCGGGAGACAGAAGTTCCATAAGCACCGGTCGTTTGCCATCGTCAACACATGGCGTGCGCTCCATTCCGAAGCACTCCTGCAGACGCACGCTCAGCACGGGTGCTTCGGCTCCAGTGCGGTAGTCGATGCGTATGCGCGACCCCGTAGGCACTTCGATGTGTGTCGGTGCCAGTCGGTCTATCTCCTGCTGTGCTTCGTATGGCAGGAGGTTCCATATTATCTCAGCAAGGTTAAGCTTTCTCAGTTCCTGAACGCTCGACTTCACGCGTCCTCCTTCTTCAAGATAGAACGGCAGCCAGTCGGCAGCTGTGCTCAGCAAGTGCTCGGTCGACACGTCGGGCAACGCCAGTTCGGGGTGCCACGCAGCCACTTGCGCCACACGTCGCTGCACCTGCTCCACGGCTTTCTCGCTCCATGCCATCATCGTCAGTCCGTCCTTCTTCATCGCCTCGCACACTATGCTCTTCCCTTGTTCTTTGTCAGCATCGTGTATCGGTTTCTCGCTGAGCATGAGTTTGCCTATGCGCTGTTCTCGCTGCATCACCACGCAGCCCTGCTTGGTGTCCCACGAAATGTTGTCAACCTCCTTTACGAACTCTGCGTTTAGATCCTCTGGGTCTAACGGTGCAGCGAGGAACACTCTGCCCGTAGCTCCAGGTGCACTATGGAGCGATGCTATGGCAAGCCACGAGTGAGCCGACTGTTGGTCGGTGGCATCCAGCTGCACATTGGCACCACTTGCAAGGCGGTAGCTACCTATGCTGTTCGTGCTGCTTGCGATGCGCTCCGGGTAGGCATGAGCCACGAGCAGTCCAACTTCCGTAGGTGCAGGGTCGCGGTTTTCCTCGTCGGTGTGTGCCATGCGGCGATACTCGGCTGCAATCTTCGCTATGCGCTGCCATCTGCCCATCTGACCTTTACGGCGTGCGGCGCGCAGGGCGGAGAGGCGCAGAGTAAGATCGGTGCCACCGGTCTCGGATAGTGGGTCTTTTTCTTCGAGCAGAGCGGCTATGTCGCAAGCTAAAGAGGTGGTGTTGTGGTGAGATGTTGAGGTGGTGAGGTGTTGTTGGTGCACTTGAGACAAGTGCACCCCCTGAGGTGGTGAGGTGGTGAGATTGGTTGTTGCGAGAATCATTCTTGCGATACGCGGGTGGCAGGGTAGTGCTGCCATGCGCTTGCCGATAGGCGTTATATTGCCGTTCTCGTCAATAGCACCGAGCGACATGAGTAGTTCTTTCGCCTTGAATACACCGGCGCGTGGCGGCATGGTGAGCCACGGAAGGGCTTCTACGTCGCTCTCGCCGAAGGCAGCCGTGTCGAGCACCATCGGCGCGAGGTCGGCTTCCTCAATCTCCGGTTTGCGCTGCTCAGCCATCAGATGCTCCGACGCTTTCGTCCAAAGGCGGTAGCACACGCCCTCTGCCACACGTCCGGCGCGACCCATGCGCTGTGTTGCCATGTCCATGCTGATGCGCACGGTCTGAAGATGGCTCAGTCCGGTGCGTGCGTCGAACACTACTTGACGGCACAGACCTGCGTCTACCACTACGTGCACGCCCTCAATCGTTATGGATGTCTCGGCGATAGGCGTTGCTATCACAATCTTGCGCTCGCCAGGTGCAGACGGGGCGATGGCGCGACGCTGGTTCTCTGGCGAGAGGTTGCCGTAGAGGGAATGTATGGTGAGATGTTGATATGGTGAGGTGGTGATATGGTGAGGTGGTGTGGTGTTGAGGTGTTGAGATGGTGATGGGTTGAGGTGTTGAGAATTGCTGAGGAGTTCAAAGCAACGTTCTATCTCTGCCTGTCCTGGCAGAAACACGAGTATGTCGCCTTCGTGTTTCTTGTACGCTTCGATAGTTGTTGAGGCTGCTACGGCGGCTATATCGCGTGGATCGGTGTCCTCGTCGGCGTAGTGAAGCTCTACGGGGAACATGCGTCCCTCGCTCTCTATTAGCGGAGCCTTCAACGCTGCGCAGATACCGCAGGCGTCGATAGTCGCCGACATGATAACAATCTTCAGGTCGGGGCGTATAATCTCTTGTGCCTGGCGTGTTAGTGCGAGTGCAAGGTCGGAGTTGATGCTACGCTCGTGAAACTCGTCGAAGATGACGATGCTCACACCGTCGAGCGTTGCGTCATCTACGAGCATACGTGTGAGGATGCCCTCCGTCAGCACTTCGATGCGTGTACGCTTCGACACCTTACTCTCGAACCTCACTCTGTAGCCCACCGTCTCGCCCACCGTTTCGCCTAATATCTGCGCCATGCGCTCCGCAATCTGTCGTGCTGCCAGTCGGCGCGGCTCAAGCATGAGTATCTTCTCGCCGTCGCCGAGCGAGGAGAGGATGGTCAGAGGCAGCAATGTCGACTTGCCGGCACCAGGCGGAGCCGTGATGACAAGTGAATGGTGCGTTTGCAGTGCGCTGTTCACGTCGTCAGCAATCAGCGAGGCAGGCAGCGAGGCGCACTTTTTTGTTATATCTTGTGTTGAAAATGTCATTCTTACTTTTGATTTGGTCTGCTATGAAAAAACGTTCTTTCTGCTAAAAAACGCATGATTATTAGGTTGCAAAATTAACTCTTCATTTTGACAACCACAAACTAATGCCGTTTTTTTAGTCCATTCGCTTCCTGTTTACAATTGTTTTCTGTACTTTTGTACTTTATAATGAAACTAAGAAAGCGAAACAACGATGATATTTGAATTTAAGAATGCTACGGCGGTGAAGGGTGGGGAGACACTTTTCAGTGATGTCTCGTTCGTGGCTCAGCCAGGTGATGCGGTTGCCGTAACGGGCAATGCAGAGTCGCGCAAGGCTCTGCTGCTCGCTATGCTTGGTATGCGACCGCTTAAATCGGGGTGGGTGAGCATCGATGGAGAGCCCGTCACAGCCACTACGGGCACCTACTTCCGCCAGTTCATCGCCTATCAGCCCGACTCGCTCGACTTCGAGGGGCTCACCGTGCAGGAGGTGGCGAAGAGTCAGTTCGCCCTAAAAGTCAATGCCGACTATGCCTATTCGGCAAAGGCGGTGGCAGCTGAATTGATGCGCCTCGGCGTTGCTGACGACTGTATGCAGAAGGGCTTCGACGAGATGGAGGAGGCGGTGGCTCAGCGAGCGTCGCTTACGCTCGTTGGCATGTTCGAACGTCAACTGTTGTTGCTCGACAACCCCACATCGCGACAGGACGAAGCAGGATGCCGACTTGTGGCTGACTATATCATGCAGAAGCGGTCGGAAGGCGTTGCGCTGATCGTAGCAACCGACAGTCAGGCTCTGCTCGCTGTGTGCAATAAAAGGGTTAACTTATAAACCAAACAATTTAAGCTATGGTAAATCTCTGGATGGCATTGACACTCGGTGTCATTTTCATAATAATACCCATCGTAGTGATGGGAATGGCAGGCGTGAACATGGTTGGCAAGATGATGAAAGGTCTGTTCTCTATGGCACTGCGAATGGGCATCATAGGCTCCATTGTCTATTGGCTCGTGCAGTGGGACAGCATCGCACTCGACATTGTGTTCGTCATCATCATGCTATTCTACTCGGCAATAGAGGTGAAAGTGAAGGCGCGTCTGCGCTCTACGTCGTATGTGCTTCCTGCTATAGCCGGACTCTTCGTCGGCACCATGCTTACGGGCGTGGGTATGTCGCTCGTCAACATTACATCGCTGGCGGCCCTCAGTGCGCGCTTCATGCTGCCCGTATTCGCTATATTGCTCACAGGCACGGCTGATGTGTTGGCTCGTGCGTTGTCTATGTACTACGCCGGACTGCGTCATCACAACCAATTCTACTATTATATGCTTGGCAACGGCGCTACGCATCACGAGGCGTTGGGCTATCTCACACGCCGTGCTGTGCAACAGGCAGTCACGCGTGGCATAAGTGCTATGGTAGGCGGCACGTCCGTAGGCGCAGGTGCGGTTATGATGTGGGCTATGATTATGGGCGGAATGACGGTAGTCGATGCGGTAGTGCTCTTCGTGCTACTGTTGTTCGGCGTGTTCTGCTCGTCGATTGTGGCTACGGTGGTGGCTGTGAAAGTGGCGCGTCGCTATTCGCTCGACGCTTATGGACGAATGAAAAACACGAAGTAAACGCTGAACGATAATTAGTAAATGATGAACAATACTGATTGCGCAACCCTGCACGAAAAACTGCAGGGCATACGCGCTATTGCTTTCGATGCCGACGACACGCTTTGGGAGTTGCAGAACCACTTCGAGGCGGTGGAACATGAGTACTGCCGTCTGCTTGCCCCGTGGGGAAGCAAGGAGGAGGTGTCAGCGGCTCTCTTCGCTACCGAGACGGCGAACATGGCTGACATGGGCTACGGCTGCAAGGCTTTCACTATCTCGCTTGTAGAGAATGCGGTGAGGGTGAGTCGTGGAACAGTAACTGGCGATATCATTGGCAGAATAGTGGAGTTGGGAAAGAGTCTGCTTCACATTGATGCCACACCGCTTGAGGGCGTTGAACAGACTCTGCGCTATCTGCACGACCAGACTGATGAACATGGCGCACGTCGATACCGTTTGGCTGTCTTCACCAAGGGCGAACTGCTCGACCAGGAGAACAAGCTGCGCCGTTCGGGACTTGCACCTTTCTTCGATGTGGTCAGCATAGTGAGCGACAAGACGGAGGATGCTTATCATAATCTTTGCACCGAACTGCAGGTGTCGCCTGCCGAACTGCTTATGGTTGGCAACAGCTTCCGAAGCGACATCGCTCCTGCATTGCAGATTGGTGCCTACGCTGTTCATGTGCCTTTTCATACTATATGGGCGCACGAAAAGACAGAGGAGTATGAGCACGAACGGTTGTGGCGCGTGGAGAGTCTGAAGGAAATGTTGGGTTCATAATTCAAAACTCTAAAATGAACAAAATAAGAACAATACTTGTTGCTTGCTGTCTTCTGCCTGTGTTCTGCTCTTGTGGCGAAGTGGCGAAGCGCATGGACGCAAAGCTTGCCGAGAGTAAGGCGGCTATAGGCATATTTGAGAACACGAAGGCTGACGGAGTGGGCGAGAGCAGTCTTGCTTCCGGCAGCAAGGAGTCGTCGGCAACCGCTGCTGCGACTGTAGAGTACAATGACCTGGAGGTTCCGGCACGCTTGACATCAGTGCCCGAGCAGATACTGCGCCGCACGGGCTACACCGTGTCGTATAACAGCAATCGCCGTGTGCCCAACTGGGTGGCGTGGTGCCTCACCGCGGAGCGTCTTACGGGCAACAGCAAGCGCAGCGATGCGAAGTTTCATGAGGACACGGATGTGCCAGAGCCGCGCGCTGTCGACTTCGACTATGTGCGTTCGGGCTACGACCGTGGTCATATGTGTCCGGCTGGCGACAACAAATGGAGCGCGCAGGCTATGGACGAGTCGTTCCTCTTCACAAACATCTGTCCGCAGGCACCGCAACTGAACCGTGGCGACTGGAACGAGATGGAGCAAGCGTGCCGCAAGTGGGCGAAGCAGGACGGTGCGCTCTACATCGTGTGCGGTCCGATATTCTACAAGAACAGCAAGAAAACCATCGGCAAGAACCGTGTCTCGGTGCCCGATGCCTTCTTCAAGGTGGTGCTCTGTATGACGGACGAACCGAAGGCAATCGGCTTTATATATAAGAATGGTGACGGCAACCGACCGAAGGGCGACTATGCCAACTCGGTTGACGAGGTGGAGCGCATCACGGGCATCGACTTCTTCCCTGCGTTGCCCGATAAAATTGAAAACAAAGTGGAGGCAACGTGCAATCCCGACGACTGGAATATTTGATAAAACTCAAAACTTATAATGGAATATATGTCACAAGAGGGCTACGACAAGCTGGTAGCCGAACTACGCGAACTTGAACTCGTTGAACTGCCGCGCGTGCGCGATGCCATTGCAGAGGCGCGCGACAAGGGCGACCTTAGCGAGAACTTTGAATATCATGCTGCCAAGCGCGAGCAGGGCAGACTGTTAGGACAGATACGCTTCAAGCAGAAGGTGCTTGAGAACGCGCGCGTCATCGACCGCTCACGCCTGCAGGCTGACCGCGTCGGACTGCTCAGCCGCATCGAGCTTACGAACATCGCCAACAACCGCACCATGAAGTATATGGTGGTCAATCCGCATGAGGCGAACCTCACTGAGGGCAAGATATCAATCAAATCGCCTATAGCCCAGGCACTGCTCAACAAGCAGGCCGGCGACGTTGTTGAGGTGCGCGTGCCTGCCGGACTCGTCAAGCTGCGCATCGAGAGCGTACAGTTGTAACGGTAGGAGGCTACGGCATCCTTGCCGTAGTCACGCTGTTTTTTAAGTATAGCGGTTATGAAGGGTGCGTGGGTATGGCAGGATGCTGTGAAGGGTGCGTGGATATGGCAGGATGCTATGAAGGGTGCGTGGGTATGGCAGGATGCCATACCCTCCTATGTATGTCGTTAAAATATTCTAATTAAGAGGGCGCAGAGCTGTTGCTTTGCCAAAAAAGTCGTAACTTTGTATCTCTAAATAGATATTCTATCGACATACATAAGGCTGAATAGCGTGAAAATAAAGGAAGTAATTGAAGCCCTTGAACGTTTCGCGCCTCTGCCCTTGCAGGAAAGTTGGGATAATGCTGGCTTGCAAGTTGGATTGACAGAGGCGGAAGTATCAGGGGCATTATTGTGTCTGGACGTTACTGAACGTATCGTCGACGAGGCTGCCCAGAAGGGCTGCAACCTCATAGTGTCGCACCATCCGCTCATCTTCCGCAAGCTCTCTCGCCTCACCGGTGAGGACTATGTGCAGCGTTGCGTGATGAAGGCCCTTGCGCAGGGCATCGTCATCCTCTCGCTCCATACCAACATGGACAATGCGAAGGGCGGTGTCAACTACAAGATTGCCGAGAAGATGGGGCTTACGGACGTGCGCTTCATGAGTGCGAAGGAGATGAATGGTGTTGAGTATGGTTCGGGCGTTGTAGGCTGTTTCGCCGAACCGCTTGCTGCCGACGACTTCATCATCCTGCTTAAGCGTGTGTTCGGCGTAGAGTGTGTGCAGACAAATGAGCTGTTGCGCCGCCCGATACGCACGGTTGCCATCTGCGGCGGTTCGGGTTCGTTCCTTCTCGACGACGCAGCGAATGCCGGCATCGACGCTTTCGTAACGGGCGAGATGCACTACCACGAGTATTTCGGACGAGAGCAGCAGATACAGATAGCGGTGATAGGCCACTATCAGAGCGAGCAGTTCACGAGCGAGATCTTCCGCGAGATAATAGAAAACAGTTGTGAGGGCGTGAAGTGTTTCATCGCCGACACATGTACAAATCCGATAATGTATTTTTAAAATATCAAAGACTATGGCAAAAAAGGAATCAGAAATTTCAGTAGAGGAAAGACTGAAGACCCTCTACCAGCTTCAGACCACTCTCTCATCTATCGACGAGAAGCGCGCATTGCGCGGCGAGTTGCCTCTTGAGGTGCAGGACCTTGAAGACGAGATTGCAGGCTTGAAGACACGTGTGGAGCACATCGAGGGCGACATCGTTAGCTTCCAGCAGGCTGTCGCTCAGAAGCAGGGCGAGATAGCAGAGGCAGAGGAGAGCGTAGAGCGCTACAAGAAGCAGCTCGACGAGGTACGCAACAACCGCGAGTACGACACACTGACCAAGGAGATTGAGTTCCAGAGCCTTGAGATAGAGCTTTGCAACAAGAAGATTAAGGAGGCTAACGTAAAGGTTGAGGACAAGAAGCGCGAGCTTGCTCACACTAACGACCTCATCGCCGACCGCCAGCAGGCACTCGTTGAGAAGAAGAATGAGCTTGACGAGATCATGCAGGAGACTCGTGAGGAGGAGGAAGTGCTGAAAGCTAAGGCTGCCGAATTGGAAACAAAGATTGAGCCGCGTTTGCTCTCAAGCTTCCTGCGCATCCGCAAGAATGCACGCAACGGTCTCGGTATCGTCTACGTACAGCGCGACGCTTGCGGTGGCTGCTTCAACAAGATTCCGCCACAGCGCCAGCTCGACATCAAGATGCACAAGAAGATTATCGTGTGTGAGTACTGCGGTCGTATCATGATCGACCCGGAATTGGCAGGCGTTAAGACTGCTTCTGAAACTACAGAGGAGAAGCCGAAGCGCAAGCGTGCTACTACTCGCAAGACTGCTTCTAAGAAGTCGGAAGAGTCTGACGAGAAGCTTAGCTAACTATTATATAAGAGGGCGTGTAAAAATTCCACGCATCCGATTGTCCTCCCACAGAATTCGCAGAATACACAGAACTGATTGCTGAGTATATTCTCCCACAGATGTCACAGATCCACACAGATTGGCTAACCATAGCATCCTTATTTTCTGTGGATTCCGTGAATTTCGTGGGTACTTCCGCAACCTAACCATCTGTGTAGATTCGTGAAATCTGTGGGAGGATATTTTGATACATACTCTTTTTTTATTTTACCCAAATCGTATAATCGTCCTTTCTTGGTTTCGCTTCTGCGGCTTCTTTCAGCGCATAGCCCAACGCTACGTGTCCGATGCCCTCGTAGTCGCCCTCGATGCCCCATGAGGCGAGCAGCAGCTTGCCCTCAACGGAGTCGAACACTTCGTGAGCGCGGTGAATCCAGCAGCTGCCCAATCCTACGGCGTGCGCTGCGTTCATCAGGTTGCCCATCACGAGTGAACCATCATAGATATATGTAGGGCGTGAGCGGTCGGCGAGCACGAGAATTATCACCGGCGCACCATAGAACGGGTCCGACTCTACGCCCATCACTTCGGCGTTGAGCTGCGAGAGCTTGTCGCGCACCGCCTTGTTTGTCACTACCACTATTCGTGGCGACTGCATACCTCTGCCCGTAGGGGCATATTCGCCGGCACGCACCACCTGCTTGATGAGCTCGTCGGACGGCATACGTTCGGGGTCGAAACCGCGCACGCTGCGGCGGGTTTCAAGTACATTTAATGTTTCGTTCATACTCTATATTTTTTTTATCCATTCAGTTATTATGCCAAGCACCTCCGGTGCCATCGTTTCCTCTATCTGCTGATACTCCATGACGATGCCCGTCTTGCAATGCTGGAAGAGATGGTTCACGCCCTCCACCTTCTTGATGTCGTGTTGGCAGTTGGTGAGCCCCTTCTCAAGTGTTGTGAGGTTCTGTGTGCAATCTACCTGCGTGTCCTTCGTGCCATTGAGTGCAAGCACGGGGCACTTTATCTTCGGCAGTAGGGCAGAGGGGCAGAGTGTCAGGAAATGGCGCAGGTAGGGCGAGTTGCCCTGCAACAGTGTCTTCTTGAACACCGGCTTCATCTCCGCCGGCACATCAGCATCGCTAATCTCCTCTACAGCCTTACCCGCAGCCAGCTCGTCGAGTGCTTTGGCGATAGGCTTGCAGTAGTTCTCTATCATGTTGGGTGCCACGCCAGCCGCCTGCAGTGCGAGTCGGTTCTGCTGCAGGAGGGTCTCTCTGCCCGATGCCGCCATACCGGCGAGCGACACGATGAAGTCCGCCTTGCCCTCGGCTGCGAGCATCAGAGCGATAGTGCCACCCTCGCTGTGTCCGACGATGCCCACACGGCGGAAGCGTTGGCGCAGCAGTTGTAGTGCAGCAGCCGCGTCCTGCTTGAAGTCGTCGGTGGTAAAACGGCTGAAGTCGGTGCTCTTGTCGCCCCATCCGCGGTCGTCGTAGCGCAGCGAGGCGATGCCGTTGCGCGCTAAAGCGTCGGCAATCACGGCGAACGGTCGGTGTCCGAACAGCTCCTCGTCGCGGTTCTGCTGTCCGCTACCCGTCACGAGTAGCACTACGGGCGTATCGCTGGTGCAGTCGGCAGGCGTGCAGAGCGTGCCACCGAAGCGGAAGCCAGCGTTCTCGAAGCTCACCTCCTCCTGCTTGTACGGGAATGGTGCCACCGGTGTTTGCGGTCTGCGCACCTCCTGTGCTCCCCGTTTCAGTGTGAGTGGCAGCTGCAGTGCGCCCTGCGCGAACGTGCCGTTGATGCAGTCGCCCTCCATCTTGCCCTCGAACGTAGCACCAATCATCGCCACCGTCACCTTTATCGTGCCGTCCTCCGCCACGCTCTTCTGCGCCGGAATATCCTTAGCGCCCTGCGCCGGCGAGTCGAGCGTGCAGCCGTCAGCCGAGAAGTTGAACACCAGCGGCAGCTTCGTGCCCATCACGTTGAGGTCGCCGCTCCATGCGCCCTGCTGTGCGCAGGCTGTGGAGCAACAGATAGAGAGCAGCACAGCTGCCAAGGTCTTTGTTATTCTCATAAGTAGGTATGTTTTTTAGTATATATATATTGTTACTTGTAATTATATTTTACGTCTACATCTCCCAAAAACTTTTCTTTAGCAGGTCTTTTGTCTCCGCAGCCACGTCGTATGGTATAGCCGGCAGACAGTCGGGCAGGGCGAACTGGTCGGTTTCGCTGTGGTCCTTCATCTCTGCCTTCGCCTCCTCCTTGGTCATGGTCTTTACGTCGGTTGTCACGAAGTCGTTGATTTCCTCCGTAGCAATGGGCGCCTTTGTTGGTAGTGGGCGGTAGTCGTAATTGTACACGCGTCGGTAGGAGAGCAGAGAACTCCACGAGTGCTTGAGACTTGAGAACGTCCAGTCGAACAGCTGCGTTTTCACGCTCAACAGCAGACTGGCCGGTCGGTTGTATTTCGTGCCGTCGATGATGAAGCGGTAGACCCCCTCACGGTGAGAGTTGAGGTATATGATTGCGCTGTCGGCAGATGCTCCCCTATAGTGCGACTTGTAGAAGGTGGAGTCGCCACTTGCGCCACTCACCGAGTCGCATTTTATGAAGCGGATGCGCGAGATGTCGAACGAGCGCGCCTCTCCCAGTATGGCGATGTTGAAGTTGAAGAGTCGGCGCAGCGTAGGCAGTTCGTACTGTCGGCAAGCACGCACGCGTCGCTTAGCCTTGCCCGTCTTTATGTTTATGTAGAAGTCGGCGAGCCCCTCGCGGTATAGAATCGTCTTGCCGTTGTTGCGGCAGATGTCCCTGAAGGCACCGTTCAGCTTCACATATTCTGCTTTGCCCACCGCCACTTCCGGCAGCGTGTATGCCTTCGGCTTCATGCAGACCGTGCCCTTCTCTTTCGCAGCGTCAACCGTCAGCGGTTCGTAGGCGAGGTTGCTGATCGTCACCATACCTTCCTGCAGCTTCACATTTCCGTCGGCATCGCTTATACATAGCAGCGTGCCCTTGCTGCTGAAGACGTACGCTCCGCTTACCGGCTTGCCGTCCTGCTCGTCTACGATTCTGAACTGCGCCTTCAGTTGGCTTGCTCCGGCGAACAACTGTATGAGGATGAACGCCATCATCGCGATTCTGTTGTGTTTCATAGCTCGTATATTATTGATGCAAAGATACAGATTCTCCCTAAAACCCCTGCATTTCTGTTTGTAAAAGTTTTGTGAAAAGAGTCTAAAAGTGCTGCTTAAGTCGTGCCAAACATTATGTTCAGACACCGGACAGCATCCGCCACCCGATCAGTTTCCGTCCGCCGTCCGATCAGATTGCGTCCGCCATCCGATCAGATTGCGTTCGGAGCACGATGACTTTTGATGATGTTTTACGTCGTAAATGTACTACTTTCGCGTTGTAGAAGTTGAGGAAAAAGAACACTATAGCACAACTTTTTCTGCCCGATACTTGCAACCGCTTGCGCAATGTTATAACTTTGTGCGCAGAAACACATTAATAATAATCTAAACGAAAAACACAACTATGAGTATCAAGTACGAAATTCACGGCATCAAGAATGCCAAGGGCGAGGGAAAGGAACAAAAGTATGTACACCTATTTGCGCACGAACCGCAGTCGGACCATGCACTTGAGGACGACATCCAGGCAAGCTGCTCGCTCACGAAAGCCGACGTGCGTGCGGCGTTCAGTGCCCTGCGCGACCACATGGTGCGAGCACTTGCCAGCGGCTCACGCTTCCATCTCCCCGGCGTGGGCTATTTCTCGCTCTCCGTAGGTCTCGACGCTCCCGACGACCTCCACGACGACAAGATGCGTGCCGACTATATCCGTCTGCGCAACATCCGCTTCCGCCCCGAGCGCTCGTTGCTCAGCGAGGTGGGCAGCGGTGTCAGCTTCGAGCGCGCCGGCTTCTCCTCACGTTCACGCCAGTACACAGAGGAGCAGCTCCTCTCGCTCCTCCGCCACTATTTCGCCACCCACACCTGCCTCACCCGCCGCGACCTGCAACGCGTGGCAGGCTTGCGCGAGAGCGCAGCAAAGAAATGGTTGCAGCATCTCACCGCCACCGGCGTGCTGCAGAAAGACGGCGCAAACAATGCGCCGGTGTATCTGTGGAGAGGGTGAGGGGGCTTTGTGTGAAATGTAGTAAAAAGAGAATGATAAATTAATATGAAAAGTTTTTTGTCTTTTATGCTTTTTACTCGTTTTTTTTGTGTATTTTTGAAAATTAAAATTAGTCGAGGCCTTTATAAGGCAAGTTGCGTGTTTGTATTTGCTATATATAGTGTAGTATTACAATATGCAATGTTTGAAATATATGCTATAAGAAATATTTAATAATGGTATAATGAATACAGAATTAATCAATAGTATAGCTAAATATGTTGAACAACATATAGGGGAGTTTCACAGAAACCGAATTGCTAAATTACAATCGGTTAACTTAAAAGAACTCCTTTCTCGTAAAAATCCATATTTGTTTAAAGCAAAATATAGTTACAGCTGGGGGGATGGTGGAAAGTTTAGCATCTGCAACTATGTCATCAGCAGAAGAAAGTATTTTTGGAAATTGGATGGAAGGTGTTGCTATGTTTGTTGCAGAACAGGTGTATGCTGGCTATAAATCTTCCGCAGAAGGAATTGATTTAGAGTTTGACAAGGAGGGTGTCCATTACTTCGTCTCAGTAAAATCAGGTCCTTCATGGAGCAATTCTACTTCAATGAAAAAACAAAAGGAACAGTTTGCTAAAGCAAGACGAGTTTTTAATACAAGTCGCAAAACTGTACCAACAATGTGTATTGAGGGTTGCTGTTATGGCAATGACAATAAGGGATATAATGATAGTGATCATGAAAAATATTGTGGCGAAAAATTTTGGACTCTGATATCTGGAGAACCAACTCTTTTTGTGGATATCATAGAGCCTCTTGGATTTAAATCCAAAGAAAAAAACGAAGAATACTTCGTAGAATATGGTCGTATGATTAATAAGTTCACACAGGAGTTTATACAAGATTACTGCAATGCTGATGGTGATATTGAATGGGACAAAATTGTTCGTTTGAATGCCGCTATCAAAGCACCCAAAAAAACTAAAAAGAAATGAATATGTTTTTCTTCTTTTTTGACGAGAATAGCAAAAAGCAAGATTATACCAATGCATCAGAGGCAATCCTTTCTGTAATCAAAAAGTTGATGGATGGAGTTATGGATAATGTTTTGTTTAAACATCCTTTTATAGCGGAGGATTTTAGTAAAGACAAACCATTATACGCAGCTCTTGTACCTAATGAAATATGGAAAGGATCTCATTTTGAAAGGCGTTTCACAACTCCTTTTGGTAAAGCTTGGCAATCTCTCGCTGTTGCTGTTGGTAAGACCTATTATGGACAATGTGGGCAAGAGGTAAAGGTGGAAGGTCTCGTTGGTAAAGAAAGTTTACGAAGAATACAGGAAGTTCTAAATAAACTAGAAACACGAGAATTAACTCCTGATTGGAATGAAGAGTTGAAATATATTCTAGATGGTGGTGGTGAACCGGTTCCAGTGGCTGTTAATTGTGACATCCTTGCAACTAACAAAGATACGGGTAAAACGTACGCTTTTGAGTTGAAAGGACCTCTACCTAATAGTGATCAGACTAAAGTTAGCAAAGAGAAGATGTTCAAATTGCTAGCAATGCAAGGACATCCAGTTGATAGTGCATTTTTTGCTCTTCCATATAATCCTTATCGTTTGAAAGAGAACTATTCATGGAGTCTTCCGGCACGTTGGTTTGATATGAAACATGATCCATGCGTACTTATTGGAGAAGAGACTTGGGATAGAATTGGTGGAGAAGGAACTTATCAATTCTTCATCGATGAAGTTAATAAATTGGGCAAACATTATAAAGATCGGATATATAGAGAATACCTATGTATTAATCCTCCAGAAGGATTTGACTTTGATACATTAAGATAATTTCATGGCTAATTTTACTTTTATAGATCTTTTTGCTGGTATTGGTGGCTTTAGGCTTGCACTTGAAAGTGTAGGTGGCACCTGTATTGGATTTAGTGAAATCGCCACAGATGCGATCAATACATATTGTTGTAATTTTAAGGAAGATGATAGTGCAAACTTTGGAAATATAACAAAACTTGAAACTCTTCCAGAACATGATTTTATGACAGCAGGCGTACCATGTCAAAGTTGGTCAATTGCAGGTAAAAATCTTGGATTTGACGATGATCGTGGTCAATTGTGGAATGACACATTGTATCTCCTCAATAAAATACGACCAAAGGCTTTTATTTTCGAAAATGTAAAAGGCTTGGCTGATCCAAGAAATTCAGAGGCATTGGATTATATTCTAGAGCGTATAAAACAAGCCGGATATTATGCACAAGTAAACGTGCTTAATGCTTACGATTATGGAGTTCCTCAGACACGAGTACGTATTTATATCGTAGGTTTCAAAGAGAAGAAGTATTTAGATAAATTTGTTCTTGCGTCACCAACTCCAGGGTGTGTTCAGCTAAGTGATGTTCTTGATGGTTGTGATGCCAAAGAGTGTCGTCAATCAAATGGTAATAATGCACGATGGAGTCTATCATGTAATGAGAAAGGTTTTAATGACTATTTTTTGTTCAATGATTTACGTAATGGCAATACGACTATACATTCGTGGGATATTCAAGAAACAACGGAACGAGAGAAAAATATCTGTTACATTTTGTTGAAAAATCGCAGAAAAGATAAGTATGGCGAACTTGATGGTAATCCGCTTAGTCTAAAACATTTTCAAGAACTTGACCAAAGTATAAAGAAGGATGAGTTAGAAAAACTTGTAGAGAAAGGCATTCTTAAGCGGGTGTCTTATCTTTATAAAGTTTGCAAGGTAAATGATGGCTTGTCTGATGATGCATTATGGATTTTGGAACAAGCAAATGATGGTATTATAAATTATGATGCATTAAAATCAAGTAAGGAAATCAAGAAACGCAAACTTAATGCGCAAGATATGTTATCTACGCTTGAAATGATAGGTGCTGTTAGTTGTATTGAAGAAAGGTATGACTTTAAAAATACAAAAATCAGCACTGGACTTTTGGGCGTGAATCGTATATTTTTGCCAACATGTAAAATTTATCCAACCTTAGTTGCAAGTGATACTAATGACTATGTAACAACGGTAAATATCAATGCTGATAGTATTGAGGATTTCCGCGCAAGGTTCATGCAGTCTGTCTATAGGCCGGGAAATTATAGGCAGATTACAAAAGAAGAGGCATGTCGTATTCAAGGATTCCCTTCAGACTACAAATTGCCTCCAACTCGTGCACGTTGGATGAAACTTATAGGAAATAGTGTTGCGGTACCTGTAATTAAGATGCTTGCGAATGCTATAGTTAATACGGGGGTCTTTGCGGGACAAAAGGAAGTTGTTAAAAAGAAAAATGCCAGATGTTTACAGTTGGATTTATTCTCCCTTTTTGAAAAATATGGAGAATCTCCAATTATGGATAATTGTATGGTTCATGAGGCCATTGATATAAAATATGGCAAGACGATATCAAGACAAATTATGATAGATGAATCAAAGAACGTTTTGATTTCGCTTGTCAAAAAGGATAATGAAAATGTTTTTCTTGATAAAACAGCTAAGATTTATTATACAGGCAAAAAATTTCCAACAACCATTGCGCTAAATAAATTATACTATTTCATGCCATATATTAAAGGAAAAGGGGTGAAAGATTTGTGGATGATAAAGGTAGCTCGACTTGGTTTTAGAAAGGAAGGAACTGATTCTGAGGACAAGAATGATTTACGCTTGGTCTTTGAAATAGAATATGTCGGTCAACTTTTTGATGATTATCAGCTGGTAAAGTTGGAAATATGGAGGGCTTTTACGGACACAACAATGGCAAGACTGAAATCAAATGCTCCTCGTATTCGTTATAATATCGAATGTAGATCAAAAATGTAGCAAATTAGCTACGGCAAGTAGAATGGGCTGGCAGATACGCTTTTGAGGCTGGGGAATTTCGGTTCTGAATTATCTAGCAATGGATATGTTTTATGTAAAGGTAAACGCTTGAAAAACTTGAAGTTACAATTTGCTCCCGTCATCAATGTCGGGAGCAAAACCACACAGCTTGGTTTGTTCAACTTCCGTTCGTTCCTAAATATTGGAATGTTGCTTACGGAGAGTGAAAAAGCGAAGGCTTTGCGTAGTGCCATTTTGGATCTTGTGATAGCTATGATAAATGAGAAAACAGGTGGCGGCACAAAATATATCAATCGCCGTGATGTAAACTATATTCCAGCAGCTATCACTGAAGAGAACTATCGTAAGAACCTAACATGGAAGAAAGGCTGGCAGATATCTTCAAAACTGAGACGATTTTGAAATGGATATAGGAAGATTCCTTACTCCAAAAAAGAGTTAAATCATTTTGAACTTACGATAAAAACGACTAACTTTGCGACACTAAAGTGAATATGGGAGGCTCAGGCACCCACAGGCACTATAAAAAAGATTTCAACTCCGACTAGTAATAGCCGGAGTTTTTTATACCCTCATGTGAAATATGTAAAAGGTTTAAAGAAAATGAAGAAACTATTGATGCTTTTTTGTATTGTTCTAAGTTGCTGCACTATGGCTAATGCTCACTCAGGAATGTCTGATCGCTATCTTGATATGAAGATCTGCGTTGATGCTCTTGTAATGGTCATTGCTGTTATCCAAGTCTCCATTTATCTTTTTCTCAGATATAGCAAATCTAAAGTAAGTTGTTGGTACAAAAGACTTATAATACGCATTGCCAAAAAGGTATATAAGAAATCATACCTCAAATGGTTTGCGTCTTGGGCATTATCATCATTAGTATTTACTCCATATGTTATTGGTCTCTCTATGGAGTCTTTCTTTTTTGCTTTTATTCCATTGGCAGTATTCCTGATATATTACAGTTATTTGGTCTTGAACACGGAAAAGCGCAAAAAGCACCTAACCGGAATAAATGGTTTGTCATTGCTCTTATCTGTCTCATTTCAACAAGCATTAGGCTATTTGATATATGCTCTTATTTGCGAAACCTCTACATTTCATAGGTTTGTGTATTATACTGACGAAGAATATGAAATGTTTGACTTCAAACTATATCCTGGAATTGAAGGATTCTACTATATAACTGAAGGATTTGCCGTTATATCTATCATAACCGCAATGCCATTTATTGTACTATTCGTTATGAGAACTATACGTTATTTATTCTTTACATTTCTCAAAAGATAAAGACAACAATGATGCTTCTAAACTGCTGGCTACTATATTATACTACACTTCTAAAGCTATACTCATAGTATGGTCGATATAGTATTGTCAGCTGATGATTATGTTACAACAGAAATAGTTGTAGAATAAACTGGTAGATACGTCTTTGAACCTGGAAGAAAGGCTGGAAGATATTCTCAAAACTGAGATATCTTCCAGCCTTTATTATGTTAATAATGAACTTGGTACGTTTATTCCTTGATATTAGGCTCTTCAAGTCCGAGTCCCTTCTTCTTGTCTACGACTTTAAGGAACAAACCGATTACGAGAGCTGCAACGCCCAAGCATGCAAGCATAACGAGCGGGGCAGTGTAATTCAGTTGCGTGGCATCTGTCACTCCTTCGTTTGTTGCAGTCAGCACTTTGCCTATAAGCAAAGGGAACAGCCATAGTCCGATATTCTGAATCCAGAATATCAAGGCATAAGCAGAGCCGATGACCTTGGCATCAACGAGCTTAGGCACGCTTGGCCATAATGATGCAGGAACGAGAGAAAATGATGCTCCGAGAACAAGAATCGTTAAGTATGCAATGATTACTCCGCCAATTTCGTTGCCCTTGAATGCCGGGAGAACGAAAGCGAAAGTAAGATGGCATGCTATAAGCAGGAGAGAACCGAGAACAAGCATAGATGCTGCTTTTCCCTTGTGGTCTACATAGTTGCCCAACACCGGAGTTATTCCTACGGCGAGGAGAGGGAACACAGCGAAGATGGATTCTGCCGATTGTCTCATGTATCCCATATAGCAATAGGTTACAAGGGCAAGAATTGAGATTGATAGCATTGTGTATTTCATTCCCTTCTTCTTCATGAAGTTAAACATAAATGCTGTAGCTGCTACGATGAGCATGATGACATACTGCACGATAGTAACCGACGGAGAAGCCCAGAATGAATCAGACGGTACCTCTGAGAATGTAAGGTTACATTGTAGCATGTTTACTGCATATTTCTGGAATGGGAATATTGCAGAGTAGTAGAGTACGCAAAGTAATGACACGAGCCAGAATCCCATAGAAGAAAGAATCTGTCCTATGTCTGAAATCTTAAACGGTTCGTCTTTCTCTTCTGCTTCGCCTGTTTGTGCATCAAGTTTCTTGTCCATGAAGAAATATACGACCAACATAATCATCGCTATGCAAAGCAAAACCACGCCGAATGCAACAGAACGTGACACGCTGATTACGCCACCTAATTTTGCGAAGAAGGGTGAGAATATCATACAGGTTGCCATTCCAAGCCTGGCGAGAGCCATTTCCGAGCCCATGGCGAGAGCCATTTCTCTGCCCTTAAACCATTTCACAATACCACGGCTAACGGTAATACCGCCCATTTCAGCTCCACAACCGAAGATCATAAAACCTAAGGCTGCAAGTTTTGCCGATGCAGGCATTCCTTCATAGAAAGGCGATACTCCGAGTTGTTCGAATACTGGGATGTGATTGAGATTTTGTGTGAACCATGCTTCAAGTCCGCTTCCGATAAATCCGTCGCTTACAGCATACCATTTGATGCAGGCTCCGGCAAGCATTACAGCTCCAGAGAGCAAGGCTGTAAAGCGAACTCCCATCTTGTCGAGGATGATTCCGGCAAAAATCAGGAAGAACACAAAAACGTTGAGGAACGTTTCTGAGCCCTGCATCGTACCGAAGGCATCTGAGTCCCAACCGCGTTGTGACTGCATCAGGTCTTTGATTGGCGACAGGATGTCCATAAAGATGTAGGCGCAAAACATAGCAAGCGCCAAAAGCAACAAGGCTGTCCAACGAAGAGCAGCAGAGTCGCGCAATGTTTTCTTTTCCATATTTTTATGTTTTTATTTTTAGTTTTTAATTCTTCTTCAACCACTTGTCGAGCCATCCGAAGAAGGTGCGCTGCCAGAGCACGCCGTTCTGCGGTTTGAGTACCCAGTGGTTCTCGTCGGGGAAGATGAGAAGTTCGGCTGGGATGCCGCGCAGACGTGCTGCGTTGAATGCACCGAAGCCCTGGTTGGCGTTGATGCGGTAGTCCATCTCGCCGTGGATGCAGAGGATAGGTGTATCCCACTTGTCGACGAACTTATGCGGTGAGTTCTCGTAGGTGCGACGTGCGCGGTCGGTCATATCCTTGTTCCAGTAAGCGTCGTCGTACTCCCAGTTGGAGAACCATGCTTCCTCGGTGTCGGTGTACATCGACTCGAGGTTGAAGGCTCCGTCGTGGGCGATGAACGCCTTGAAGCGCTTGT